>ERZ651770.853-NODE-853-length-13666-cov-3.739863_pt1 | contig 13666 bp, 14 predicted proteins | sample MGYA00514756_ERZ651770 | MGnify/ENA metagenome assembly ERZ651770
AAGGAAACGTCCCAGGAGATGGGACTTCACGACGAGCAGTTAAAAGGAAGAACGCAGAAAAAATTCTTCTCTATTGACGAAAGTGAAAATTTAACATATTTCCACTCATTTGATGTTGACACTTCTAAGAGTGCAACGATTGACGCACTTGACATGACGCCAAGAGAGATTAATCGTGAAATCAGAGAGCTAATGGAAAAAGGTATTGGTGATATTACTGTTGATAACCCTATGTCTAGGCATGGAGTTGGCGTTGGCATCTTAAACAGACTTAACTTAACTTTCTCAGATAGTTTAGGTTACTTTGGTTGTGGCTTAATTGATGGACCTAATGTCCATATTAAAGGTCGTGTCGGTTGGTCGTGTGCAGAAAACATGATGGCGGGTACTGTTGTCATTGACAAAAATGCTGGTTCTACTTTTGGCGCTGCTATTCGTGGCGGTGATCTTGTCTGTAAAGGCAGTGTTGGCGCTCGTACTGGTATTGATCAGAAGGGCGGCACAATTATTGTCGGCGGTAAGACAGGTGCATTTTCTGGATTCATGATGCAGCGTGGTCGTATGATTGTTTTGGGCGATGCTGGAATGAACTTAGGTGACTCTATGTATGACGGCACTATTTATGTTGGCGGTGAGGTTGAAGAGCTTGGTGTTGACTGCGTGCAGGCTGATATGACAGAGCTTGATGTACGTTACCTAACAGAGAAATTGGCCCTTTATGGCATGAAGACTCCTAGAGGCGTTGAGAAAATGCAAAAGCATGTTTCTGGAAAAATGTTATGGAACTACGCTAACTTAGAGCCTAATGAAAAGAAACTAATTCTTTAATAGCATTTTGAACTATTGTTACTGACTCGGGATATTCAGCTCGAATATATAATATCCCATATTTCGCTCCTGTGACATAACCCGAAATTAACATTCCAAACAACACAGAGTGAGGTTGATGCTCTAATAAATATCTATCTGAAAATGCACCAGGATCACCTTCGTCAGCGTTACAAATAATAAATTTTGTAGGATTATCCTCGTTTCTACAGAATTGCAGTTTCAAGCCCATGGGAAAACCTGCGCCACCACGTCCTCTAAGATTAGAAATTTTTATTTCTTCCAAAACATCTACAGCATCTTTCTGAAGCGCTTCCAAGTAAGGCTGGTAGTATTTTTCAACACTTGTAAAAGGTTTCGTCAGAATCTCTTTACCAGTTGCTTGAATGTTATAAGTGTCTTGATTTAGGCCTAAATCAGAATCTAAAATCAGATTTAGTTTAGAGATGGCATTTCCTGAATAATTTTTTCCCTTGTAATGAAAGGCAGAGTTCTCATGACAACGCCCTAAACACGTCATGTGCCCAATATCGTTAGAATCAAAGCTGTCCTGAAGTGAGGTAATAACTTTTTCTTGAGTTCCAGCGCAAACACAAGCCGTACCGTTGCATACGTAAACTTGTTTCCCTTTGTTTTCAGGTTTTAAAAAGTCATAAAAACTTGCTGTACCGAAGGCATTTGCCTTTCCAATTAAGAATTCGTCAGCTAGTTCTTTCATTGCCTCCTCACTAGGAGTGCCTTCTTGATGTGCTAGCTTTCCTAACTTATCAAAGAGGTTTTCATTGACATCTTTTCTTCCTAATAATTCACTTAAATTAGTTGACATATATAATTAACTAGCTTTTGTTTGGTTAAACTGAATTCTAACTCGGTGAGGATTTGAGTAACATGTCGCTCTTTGATTTCTGCAAAATGCAAATAAGGTGATTCCCAGCTCCTTGGCATAATCTACAGCTAAAGAAGAAGGTGCAGAGACAGCGGCTAAAAAAGGTATTTGAGCTTTAAAACATTTAATAATAATTTCATAGGATATACGACCACTTACTGTCATGATTTTTGCCTCTTTTAATTGGTTACTTAGAATTGTTTGCCCAATGATTTTATCGACAGCATTATGACGTCCAATGTCTTCCATAGCAACTAATAATTCACCGTCAATAGTAAATACAGCTGCTGCATGCGTGCCACCAGATTCTTTAAAATCAAATTGAAATGTATTCATTTTATTAAATAAATTATGAATATGTGTAATGTCAATTTTATCTCTATCATCAATTGTTTTACCAATAAAGGCAAGATCACTTAGCGCTGTTTTTCCACATATACCACATGATGAAACCGAAAGCAAGCTCCTACTGTTTGAGTACCCTTCTCCTAGCTCTGATTCCGGAATACTTATATTTACAACAGTCACGACACCATGATTATTTTCTTCTTTAATTGAAATATCTGATTTAAATGAAGTATTCTTAATAATACCTTCTGCGTGTAGCAAACCCCTAACAAGCGCTGTGTCATTTCCAGGGGTCCTCATAGAAACCGTGAAAGGCTCATCATTGATATTAATTTGTAAAGCCTCTTCAACAGTTAATGCATCAACAACTTTATCAATAGTATTGTTGTTAAATTTTTTGCCTTCGTAGTGTCTTGTTGCCATATGAATATGGTATAATCAAAGATAAATTTACATAAAGTTATGCGAATTTGCCACTTTTATTTTTTTGTGTTAGGTTAAACAAATTCTAACTAATCAATTATTTGCAATGTTACTAAATACGCACAATGGTCAGATGCCAAGATATCACAAATAACTTTCCGTTCTAAAACTTTCCAATAATGCCTTGGATAAAACAAAATATAATCAATTTTTTTACTTGGGTTGTCCGAGGGAAAGGTTTGTTGAGGATGTAGTTGGTTATAAGATGTTTCCCAAAGATTTTCTAATATTTTCATCGTCTCACTATGTGGTTCAGCATTTAAATCACCAGCTAAAACAGTTGGATAACGTTGTGGTGAAAACACCTGATTAATAGCTTTAGCTTGCATTATCCTATTTGTTTCGTGAACTAAATGATCTAAGTGGGTCCCTATAAAAGAAATGGTGTCTTTAGATGGTAAAACAGCAGTAATTTCTAAAGCTGCTCGTGGTTCATCACCAGGAGTAAAAGGTAAAGGAATATTTCTTGTGCTCAAAAAGGTGTGTTTTGATAAAATACCTTCACCGTACTCTCCGTCATTATAGTGCATTGCTCTTCCAAAGATAGGAGCCATTTTGGTGCGCCATCCTAGTTCTGTAACTAGGTCATATTTATTAGACCTATTAGTTTTATAATCTACTTCTTGAAGCGCTACGAAATCAGGATCAGTATCTACAATGACCTTTGCTATAAGATCCAGGTCGAAATTACCTTTCATGGTTTTTCCATGTAGAATATTAAACGATAAAAATTTTACAATTGTATTTTTCTCAGTCTTTTCTTGTGATCTTAGACTTTGATTGATCAAAATAATCGAAAAAAATAGAATTTTTAAAATGTACTTATTTATCACCTAGCTGTTTGAATTTAAAGCGTTCATTTGTTGAAGGCTCATGCTCTTGATCCATTATTTTGACAATTTTAGAAACAATCTCAGGATGGTCTGCGTGCACATTATTTTTCTCCAAAAGATCATTGTTTAAATTGTATAATTCAATATCTAAATTACCATCAAAAATATTTTTTCGAATACCTTTCCAATTACCTAATCTAACAGCTTGTTGGCCATTGTAGCTAGGAAATTCCCAATATAAAAATTCATGAGACTTCTGTTCTTTTTCCAATAATTCTGAGAAGAAACTTAGGCCATCAATGTTTTTAGGTGATGTTGTGTTTGCAATGTCACAAATTGTTGGCATCATATCATAACCTACAGATATGTGATTGCTTTTGGAACCAGGCCTGATTTTATTTGGCCAACTAACAATCATTGGAACTCGTATACCACCTTCATATGTATAACCTTTTGTCTTTCCAAAACCATTAGAAAATGGTTTTGAACTTTGAAAATATTCAAAATCAACACCTCCTGTATATGTTGGCCCATTGTCACTAGACAAGATAATGACTGTATTGTCATAAATATTTAATTCTTTCAATGTTTTAATAAGTTCGCCAAGTTGATTATCTAAATAATCTATCATTGCGGCATATGTAGCCCTTGGGTACCTGTTAGGGAAGTACCCACGATCTCCTAAATAAGGCTCTTCATCGCCAAAAGTTTTTCTGTATTTATCAACGAATTCTTTTGGCGCTTGAAGGGGTAAGTGTGGCAAAGGAGAAGCGTAATACATGAAGAAAGAACTATCTTTATTTTTTGTTATGAACTCAAGAGCTTTTTCATGTATTTTTTTTGGAGCATAATCATTTTGGCTAAATTTTAGATAACTTGATTCATTATAAGGGTCTGCCAATGAATCGAGTTTGGTTCGTGGTGCGATTAACTCGTTATCTAGAAATATTTTTTGAGTATTTTCCCACAAATGGGGAGGGTATAAATTATGCGCTTGTCTTTGGCAATTATAACCATAAAAGTAATCAAATCCTTGTAAGTTCGGTATGCCCTCTGTTTTTGGAGCTCCTAAACCCCATTTACCAAACAGACCTGTTTTGTAACCTACCTTTTGAAGTTGATGTCCAATGGTTATGGTGTTATTCGGAATTGGTCTTTGACCCTCTAAATTAGGATCATTTGATGCAGCTACATAGTCCCAAACACTGCCTCTGTCACTCCACTCATCATTACCTCGAATATAGGAGTGGCCGGAATGTTTACCAGTTAAAAACATATATCGAGCTGGCGCACATACTGGCGCTCCAGAATAATGTTGTGTAAATAACATACCGCTGTTCGCTAAGGCATCCATGTGAGGCGTTTGTATTTTTTGTTGACCGTATATTCCAACTTCTCCAAAACCTAAATCGTCAGCTAAAAAATATATAATATTGGGCTGTTTTTTTTGCTCTACCTCGTCATTACAATTAACGGCAACAATAAAAACAACTAGAACTGTAAAAAGCTTTTTCATATCAAATATTTAAAACAATCCAGAAATGTTGCCATCATTATCGATATTGATATTTTCAGAAGCGGGGTGTGCTGGAAGACCTGGCATTCTCATCATTGTTCCGGTGATAGGAACTAAAAATCCTGCTCCAGCAGCAATTTCTATTTCGCGAACTGTAATCGTGAAGTTTTTTGGACGTCCTAGTAATTTCGCATTATCTGAAAGAGATTTTTGAGTTTTTGCAATACAAACGGGAAGATGTTCAAGTCCTAAGTTTGAAATTGTTCTTAGATTTCGTTTGGCTAGGGGAGCGTACTCAACATCATCAGCCCCGTATATTTTTGTTGCTATTGCCTTAATTTTATCTTGGACATTCATGTTCCAGTGATACATTGGAGTGAAATTAGCATTGTTTTCATCAACAATATCGATGACATGCTGAGCTAATTCTAAAGCACCTTTTCCTCCTTTTGCCCAGACCTCTGCCAAGGCTACTCTGGTGTTTTGGGATTTAGCAAATTCATAAATAATTGCAACTTCAGCATCACTATCTGATACAAACTTATTAATCGCAATGACAGGAGTGATTCCAAATTGTTTCACATTTTCAATATGTTTCTCAAGATTTGGCAGCCCTTTTTTTAAGGCCTCTGTATTTTCTTCGGTAAGATTTTTTAAATCTGCACCACCATGATATTTTAAAGCTCTAATAGTGGTTGTTAAAACAATAGCTTTCGGGGAGATCCCTGCACTTTGGCACTTAATATCTAAAAATTTTTCTGCACCAAGATCTGCTCCAAATCCAGCCTCTGTAACGGTATATTCAGATAATGACATTCCCATTCTGGTCGCAATAACAGAATTTGTTCCTTGAGCAATATTCGCAAAAGGGCCACCATGTATGATAGCAGGATTGCCTTCAATAGTTTGAACTAAGTTGGGCTTTATAGCCTCTTTTAGTAGGGCAGCCATCGCTCCTTGGACTTTTAAATCTTTACAGTAAATAGGTGTTCTGTCTTTTGTGTATCCAATAAAGATGTTACCGAGTCGTTCCTTTAAATTCTCTAAATCGTCACATAAGCACAAAATAGCCATTATTTCAGATGCTGCAGTGATGTCAAATCCAGTTTGTCTAGGAATTCCAGAAGTCGTTCCTCCTAAGCCAATGACTATATTTCGTAATGATCGATCATTCATATCCATAACACGTTTCCATGTAACAGTTCGAGGATCAAGGCCAACAGAATTTGTTTTACTTTGAATATTATTGTCAATAACTGCTGATAATAAATTGTGTGCCTTTTCAATGGCAGAAAAGTCTCCGGTAAAATGCAGGTTAATATCCTCCATAGGTAGTACTTGAGAGTATCCACCTCCTGTAGCACCTCCCTTAATGCCAAATACAGGCCCTAAAGAAGGTTCTCTGAGTACTACTGTTGTTTGTTTCCCCAATTGATTTAATCCCTCAGAGAGACCAATTGACATAGTTGTTTTACCTTCACCAGCTGGGGTTGGTGATATAGCGGTGACTAAAATCAAATTACTTTTTTCAATGTTTTGGGGGTTTATAATTGACTGCGATAATTTTGCTTTGTACTTCCCATACATATCGATGTCATCAACACTGAGACCTAATTTTTCTGCAATACTACTAATATGGGTTAATTGTATGTCTTTGGCTATTTCTTGATCAGTCATATTGATTGGTTTTATAATTATAAACAATAAGTTTCCATAATATTAATAAATTTATTTGGTATCCACATTTAGGAATTTGTATTTTATTTCAATATTCTCAATTTTTATAAAGATTCACTGCATAATTAATATTTGAAAAGTTTAATTTTGTCTTTTAATTATGATAATGCTAAAATAAATGAGTCATAGAGCAGGTTTTGTAAATATTATTGGAAATCCAAACGTTGGAAAATCCACGCTGATGAATGCTTTTGTTGGAGAAAAATTATCCATAATAACGTCAAAAGCACAAACGACGAGACATCGTATCTTGGGTATAGTTAATGGAGATGATTTTCAAGTAGTGTTATCTGACACTCCCGGAATTATAAAGCCCGCTTATGAACTACAGGAGTCAATGATGGGCTTTGTTAAGTCTGCTTTGGAGGATGCAGATGTTTTGATTTATATGGTTGAGATTGGTGAAAAAGTTCTTAAGGATGAGGATTTTTTTAATAAAATTACCAATTCTAAAATACCAGTATTATTACTTCTAAATAAAATAGATAATTCTAATCAAGAACAATTAGAAGAGCAATCAGAATATTGGCAACAGAAAGTTCCAAACGCAGAATTCTTTCCTATTTCTGCTTTAACTGGATTTCATGTAAAGGAAGTATTTAAACGAATTCTTGATCTTTTACCTGAATCACCAGCGTTTTTTTCAAAAGATCAATTAACAGATAAACCTGAACGATTTTTTGTTAACGAGAAAATAAGGGAGAAAATTTTGATGCATTACAAAAAAGAAATTCCATACGCTGTTGAAGTTGTGACTGAAGAATTTAATGAAGATGAAAAAATTATCAGAATGCGTTCAATAATTATGGTCGAAAGAGAAACTCAAAAAGGAATTATTATTGGACACAAAGGGGCTGCTTTAAAAAGAGTTGGTGTAGAAGCGAGAAAAGATTTACAGCGCTTTTTTGGTAAACAAGTGCATTTAGAGCTGTACGTGAAGGTCAATAAAAATTGGAGAAGTAATCAAAATCAACTAAAACGTTTTGGCTACAAAAACACCTAATCTCCTCTTATATTATAATTTAATTTCATTGTGATCGAGGCTGTTTTATTCTTTGATGAAGTATTGTAGGTCCCTCCCCAAGAATAGTCTTCATTTGAATTTTGTCCAGTTATTTGGAAAATTCCCATTTTTGCTGATAAAAGTTCACCCAAGACACTCGTCGAATTTTCTGATATTTTTTGTGCTCTATGGTGCGCATCATTGGTGGCTTTTGAAATCATTTCAATTTTTAAATCAGCCAGTTTTGTGTAATAATAACGTGGTGCTTGGGAGTAAAATTGAATTCCTTTATTTAAAAGCTCTGTAATTTCTCGTGATAACTGTTCTATGTTTTTCACATTATTCGATTCTATTTGTAAAGATTGTGTCAATATATAACCTAAAAACTCATCACCGATATATTTGCCATCACTTGAATATTTTGGTTTAGTTTGTTTTCTGCTCGCCACAGCATTAAACACAAGTTCTTCATTGGCTACACCTTTATCTAATAGATACGTGTAAATTATTTTTTTATCTTTCTCTAAATCATTGTATGCCTTCTGTAAGTCATAACTTTCTTTTGAAAATGAACCTTCCCATACGATGAGATCTGAGGTGAAATCTGCTTTTCCTAATCCAGTTACTGATATAATTCCTTCACTTTTATTACGATTAACAAAGGCATTTGCAAGTAAATAGGCTGCAATAATGATTGCTGTAGCAAAAATGACGGACGATATGTTTTTTTTCATTGAGCTCATTGCTGTTTTTTTGTCTTATATGTACGAACCAATACCTTAATTTGGATGTTTTTATAAAACTTTACAGTCTAGAATTATCCATCATATTTTTAGGTTTTTTGTTCGCAGTGGAAACACTACCTTTGCTGCGAATTTATTATTATGAGCAATATAGTAGCTATTGTCGGGCGTCCGAATGTTGGGAAATCAACTTTTTTTAATCGTTTAATACAACGACGCGAAGCCATTGTGGATGCAGTGAGTGGTGTGACGAGAGATAGGCATTACGGTAAGAGTGATTGGAACGGAAAAGACTTTTCACTTATTGACACCGGAGGTTATGTAAAGGGAAGTGATGATGTTTTTGAGGCTGAAATTGATAAACAGGTAGAATTGGCGATTGATGAAGCAGATGCCATCATCTTTATGGTTGATGTTGAAACTGGCGTTACTGGAATGGATGAAGAGGTTGCTAAACTTTTGCGGAAGGTAACTAAACCTGTGTTTTTAGTTGTTAATAAAGTTGATAATAATAAGCGAGCCGAAGATGCTGTTGAATTTTACAGTTTAGGTTTAGGAACCTATTACACCATAGCGAGTATCAATGGAAGTGGCACAGGTGATCTTTTAGATGCTTTGGTTGATTCTCTCCCAAATATTGAAGAAGAGGTAGCTGAAGAGTTACCGCGGTTTGCAGTTGTTGGTCGTCCAAATGCGGGAAAGTCATCCTTTATTAATGCCTTAATTGGAGAAGAGAGATATATTGTTACTGATATCGCAGGAACAACACGCGACTCCATTGACACCAAGTATAATCGATTTGGGTTTGAATTTAATCTTGTAGATACGGCAGGGATTAGACGTAAGGCAAAAGTAAAAGAAGACTTGGAGTTTTATTCGGTAATGCGAAGTGTTAGAGCCATAGAGCATGCGGATGTATGTCTCTTAGTTTTTGATGCGACCCGCAGTTTTGATGGGCAAGTTCAAAATATATTTTGGTTAGCAGAACGCAACCGAAAGGGCATTGTTATTTTAGTCAATAAATGGGATTTAGTTGAGAAAAATAACAAAACAACTAAAGATTATGAGCAAACCATAAGACAACAAATTGAACCTTTTACTGATGTTCCTATTGTTTTTATTTCAACGTTAACAAAACAACGTTTGTACAAAGCCATAGAAACGGCTGTAGAGGTTTATAAGAACAGATCAAAAAAAATTAAAACAAGTGTTCTAAATGATAAGCTGTTACCTCTCATTGAAAAATATCCTCCTCCCGCCTACAAAGGTAAGTTTGTAAAAATAAAATACATTATGCAGCTACCAACACCACAACCTCAGTTTGCATTTTTTTGTAATTTACCTCAATACGTCAAAGAACCTTACAAGCGCTATCTTGAAAATAAATTACGTGAGTATTTTAATTTTAATGGTGTGCCGATAAGCGTTTACATGCGAAAGAAGTAAATCTAATTTTGTTCGAAAATGTATTTTTTGTAAAGTTTATTGTATAAAATGTAAAATAAACTTTACAAAAAGTAAAAAATAATATATATTTGTATTCTAAATAAGAAATAAAATTAATTATGAAAACAAATAATCTTTTACCAAATAAGCATAAATTAACCGGATGGATAATTTTTATTGTTGGTTTATTTTCAATTCTGATTCTATCCTTATTCCCAGAATTTGAAGGATTTATTAAAGTTCCAGTTGTATCAATTTACCACGATGGGTTTATGAGTTCAGAAAATGATGGTTTTTTTAAACTTGTAGAAAATGACATTACAGGTGAATTGGCTGCCTTATTTTTAATTATTGGTGGTCTTATTGTGGGCTTTACAAAAGAGAAAGTTGAAGACGAATTTATTGCTAAACTCAGATCAGATTCTTTGGTTTGGTCGGTTATTTTAAATTATTGCATATTAATTATTGCGATTATGTTTGTTTTTGACTTTACATTTATGAATATTTTGTTTTACAACATGTTCACACCACTTTTGTTTTACATATTTAGATTTAATTATTTAAAATTAAAATCTGCTAATCATGAAGAATAGAATCAAAGTTGCTCGTGCAGAGTACGATATGACTCAAGCAGATTTGGCTGAAAAAATTGGTGTGAGTCGTCAATCTATAAATGCCATCGAAAAAGGAAAATATGTACCTTCAACTGTTTTGGCCTTAAAAATTGCTAAATTGTTTGGAAGAAAAGTAGAGGATGTTTTTATGCTAGACTCTCTTGAAGATTAGGGTACAACTACCAACCTCCTGAGGCACCGCCGCCACCAAAGCCGCCGCCACCAAAACCACCGCCAAAACCGCCACTAGTGGACCCACCGCCATTCCACCCTCCAAATCCACCTGAACTTTTCCGATAACTTCTTCGACCAGAGTTACTGAGTATGATCGCCTCGAGGATGTCTCTATGACTCAATTTTTTAAAACTTCCAGGGCCATTCTTTTTACCACCATTGTTTCTAAAAGCTACGAGGGCAATCAATAAAGCAATGATAATAACTAGAAAAACAAACTTTAAAGGAATTTTAGCTGTTTTAGAGATTTTTTTGTTTTGATACTCACCAAGTAATACGTTAAAAATAGCATCGACACCTCGGTCAAGACCTTCAATGTAATTGCCTTGCTTAAAGGATGGAATAATGTCCTGTTCAATGATTCGTTTTGATAGAGCGTCTGTCAAGAGATGTTCTACACCATATCCTGTGTTAATTGCTATTCTGCGATCATCTTGAGCTAGTAAAATTAAAATGCCATTATCTTCTGTTGCTTGTCCAATGCCCCATTTCTCACCCCAGATAGCACCGAGGTAATTGATGTTTTCGCCATTAGTGGTTGTTATTGTAATAATAACAATTTGTGTAGAAGTCGTGTCAGAGTATTTTACTAATTTCTCTTCAAAATATTGTTTCTCTTTTTTTGAGAAGAGATCGATGTAGTCATAGACACTTGTTTGAATATTTGGCTTGTCTGGAACATCAAATTGACCATAGGACGTGAGTACTAATCCTAATGTAAAAATAAAAATTAAACGTAATTTTAACCCTTTCATTCAGTTCGAGATATGGTATCTGAAAGTTCATTTTTATCATCGTCTGAAATAGGAAAAAATTGTTTTAATTGTTTTCCAATTTCTGCTACACCGTCAATGAGACCTTTTTGATAGTCTCCTCTTTCAAAGTGAGTTTGTATGGTGTTTTTGGTACTTTCCCAAAAGTTGTTTTTAACAACCTCATTAATGCCCTTGTCACCGTAAATTGCAAATGATTTACTCTGAAACGCTACATATATCAACACGCCGTTTCGTTGCTGTGTTTTGTACATTTCAAGTTTTGAAAACATATCCATACACCTGTTGTAAACATTGCTTGTACAGGATGTTTCGATATGAATGCGGATTTCACCTGAAGTATTTAATTCAGCCTTTTGAATTGCCATAACAACTTTTTTTTCTTGTTCAGGCGATAAAATAACAGTATTTATTTCAGACATTTTTATTGAAATTCAAAATCAATTTCAGGAGCTTTTTCACTTCCAATATCTGATTTATAATAGTTCAAATCTTCAAATCCCAAAACGCCAGCAAGTAATGTATTTGGAAATGTTTTAATGTGTTTATTATAGGGCTCAACAGATTCATTAAAACGATCTCTTGAAACGTTTATTCTATTTTCTGTACCTTCTAATTGAGATTGTAATTCTAGGAAATTTTGATTTGCTTTTAAATCTGGATATCGCTCTACAGTGACTAATAATCTCGACAAGGCATTACTAAGACCACTTTGAGCCTTATTAAAAAGCGCGAGCTGTTCTGGGGTAATGTTGGCCGGGTCAATTGTGGTTTGTGTTGCTTGGCTTCTTGCCTTAATGACTGCTTCCAAAGTACTTTTTTCAAAGTCAGCAGCCCCTTGAACTGTTTTCACTAGGTTTCCGATGAGATCGTTTCTTCTTTGATAACTGCTTTCAACTTGTCCCCAATTTTTAGAGGTAGTTTCTTTTAAATTTACTCCAGTATTATTAAATCCCTTAACCCAAGAATACAATCCGAAAATTAAGAGAGCAATGATAATTAATGGTAGCCATTTTTTCATAAGAATAACGTTTTGTGATTTATGTTTATGTAGTATGCACTTTATAAGTAGGAACTCTTCAGAAAATGTTACAACTGACTTTTTATTTTCGAGAGTTGACTTTTAATATTTTCTAGCTTTCCTATGATTTCAAAATTGCTCAAAGATTCTTTTTTTTGTTCTTTAAGATGAATTTTGGCTCCTTCAAGGGTAAAGCCACGCTCTTTGACTAAATGGTAGATGAATTTAAGGTTTTTTATATCTTCAGGTGTGAATTTTCTATTACCTTTTGCATTTTTTTTTGGTTTAAGAGCATCAAATTCTTTTTCCCAAAAGCGTATTAAAGACGTGTTTACGTCAAAAGCTTTGGCAACTTCTCCAATTCCATAATATCGTTTTTCAGGAAGATCTATGTACATTAATCTAGTGATTGGTTTTCTAAAGACGCTTTTTCGAGTAATTTTCCAAATTCTTCAGCAGACAAGTTGCCATAGTAAAAATTTATAGGATTTATTTTTAAATTATCCTTGAATATTTCGTAGTGTAGATGAGGAGCTTCAGAACGCCCCGTACTGCCAACAAATCCAATGAGATCACCACGTTTTACTTTTTGATTTGGTTTAACATTGTATTTATACAGATGCGCGTAGAGACTCATGTAACCAAAACCATGATCAATTCTAATATGTTTTCCGTATCCAGTAGCTCTTGAATCGGCTCTTTTTACAACACCATCCCCTGTAGCGTAAATAGGCGTTCCCCTAGGGGCTGTGAAGTCCATACCTGAATGAAATTTTCTGACTTTTGTAAATGGATCTGTTCTGTACCCAAATCCAGAAGCCATCCTAGTTAGGTCTTCATTTTTCACGGGTTGAATAGCTGGGATAGTGGCTAAAAGCTTTTCCTTTTCTTTAGCTAAAAGTTTTATTTCATCCAAAGATTTTGATTGCACAACTATTTGTTTTTGTAATATATCAATGCGTTTATTTGTTTCAATAATGAGAGATGAGTTATCATAGCCCTCAAGCTTTTTGTAGCGGTTTACCCCTCCAAATCCAACACGACGTTGCTCTTCAGGAATCGGATTTGCTCCAAAATAAAGTCTGTAAATAGTGTTATCTCTTTCCTCAATATTGTTTAACACAGCTTCTGCTTCATTCATTTTTTTATTCAATAAGTCAAACTGTAATTGCATATTTTGAACTTCTCGTGATAAGGCTTT
>ERZ651770.865-NODE-865-length-13507-cov-2.849442_pt1 | contig 13507 bp, 10 predicted proteins | sample MGYA00514756_ERZ651770 | MGnify/ENA metagenome assembly ERZ651770
TATTGGCGTGACTGGAGTTCAGACGTGTGCTCTTCCGATCTCATTTGGGCCGAAATCATCTCGTCAATTGCCACCTCTTCTTGACCCTCTATCAGCATTTCAGCCCCACGCACCACCACAGCGCGGATATCCGTGCAAAGATGAAACGCCTGCGCCGAAGACGCCCAAAGAAACAGATTGAACATAATCAAGATAGGTTTGAGCATGCCGGCCCCCAATACGATACACAACAGTGTTGGCGCGTCGCGTGAGATTAATCAAGCCTATTGGCCCATTTCACGGCATTTGGCGAAAGGTTTCAAAGCCTTTTACGAAGATCTGCGCAAAATATTGACCGCCTCAACCAGGGTTTTAAAGGCGCGCAAACACCATCATCCAGATATTAAAATATCATCCTGTGCAGAAAACATGCTGGCATATAGCCCGGCTTTGGCCATCAGATCGGCATGAGTACCTTGTTCAACCAATTTGCCGGCCTCAAGCACATAAATATGATCTGCATCAACCACACTCGAAAATTTATGTGCCACAACGATGGTGGTTTTACCGGCCTGAAGATCCTTGAAACTGGCATTAACTTTTTGTTCTGTCAGCGCATCAAGCGCCGATGTTGCCTCATCCAAAAGCAGGATCGGCGCCGGTTTTAAAAAGGCCCGCGCGATCGCGATCCGCTGCTTTTGACCACCCGAAAGCAGGCTGCCTTTTGGACCCACGGGCTGATCCCCGCGTTCGATCATCAAATCATCAATACGCGCCAGTTTTGCCGCCGCACGCACCGCCTCTGCGCTGGCTTTAGGATCTGCATATTGGATGTTTTCTGCGATGCTTTTGTTAAAAATAACCACATCCTGCGCCACGATTGAAAATTTCTCGCGCACCGATTTTAACGTGAACTTTTTAATGTCCTGTCCATTAAACAGAACCGCACCGCTATTTAAATCATAAAGCCGCGCCATCAAACTAAGCAGCGTGGTTTTTCCCGAACCGGTCGAGCCGACAATGGCGGTTTTTTGCCCCGCTTTAAACTGCAGGCTGATACCATCGAATAATGTTTGATCAGCCTCATAGGAAAACCCGATATCATGCAGGGTGATATCGATGCGCGTATCGGTAAACTTTGAGACATTGCCTTCATCTGAAACATCGGGCTGCGTTTGCAACACCCCGCGCACCGAGGCAAGCAAGATCAAACTGGTTTGCAATTTTGTGAAAAATTGCGACAGGCGCCGGGCGGGATCAAAAACGATCACCAAACCCAACAGAAAAGCGATAATCGACGCCCCGTCTAAGGCCGAGGCCTCTGAAAGCGCGAGATATCCACCACCGCCAATCACAACCATATATACTACCGCTGAAGATAAATCGATCGAAGGCAAAACAAGCGCCTGCGCCATATGAAGGTTGACCGCTAATTTTTTGATATTGCCCGATTCAGAAATCATTCGATCGACCTCAGCCGCCTCTTGTCCGGTCATTTTAATCGTGCGCATGCCCCCAGACATTTCTTCAATTGTATTCATGTAACTGCCCAGCGCCTGCTCAGATTGCGCCTGAATGCGTTTGATGGTTTCAGACACCATCCGCATCAGCAAAAAAATGATCGGCAAAAGAAGCAGCGCAACGCCAAAAAGCAGCGCCGATTTATAAATTAAATACCCTGAAATGATTACAATCGTGGCCACATCGCGCACAGCTTCCACCGTGGTGCGGCCAACGAATTGACTCAACGCTTCCACTTGATTGACAAAGCGAAGAATAAGATCCGAAGAATTGGTGCGATCAAAAAACCTTTGATCCATATAAAGAACATGGCGGATCAGATCCGAACGCAGCTCTAAAACAGCGCCACTGGCCAGACGCACGGATAAAGTGGGCACCACAAAAGAAACCAAGGCGCGAACCGTAAAAATCAAAAACACCATCAAGCAAATCCACAGCAGATCTATGATGTCGCCCTGCTCAAAAATCACCCGTAATCCCGTTTCGGTGATGGCCAAAAACTTTTGCAGCACGAAGCCCTCCAAAAGCACCAACGCCAATATCAAGCCCAACCATGGGGTTTTTCTTTTAAGATATCGGCGCCAAAACCAAGCAATATTTGATTTGTCTTTTTCCGAAAAAAGTTTCGAAGCCATATGGTTTCTGCCCATTCCCTGCGCCAGTGTCCCAGAAGATATGGAGAGCATGGCCCTTTTTTGCAACATAGATGCTGCAGATCAAACGATGCGCCGCTTATATGTGAAACATGATAAAAAACAATCGCCTTTCCATATGGCGTTGGCCGCCTGCAATATGGCAAAGCTTAAAACGGCACCACACCCTAGCCTAGACGGCCGAAAAACGTCATCCGTGCGGCCTCCGACAGTGCGATACCCGGCTTGGAATTATATGCCAAAACCACCAGAATGCGATCCCGCGCGCCTTGCGTTGGAGTAACCCGGTGCATCGCATTGCGTCCACGAAACAGCACCAAAGTGCCAGGCTCAACCAAAAGCGCCTCGGGTTGGTGCTTGCCCTCAACAACCGCTTGCACGCCAGAAAAATTCATATCGTCATTTTCTGCATCGCGCAGATCGCGCAGATACTCAAAATCACCGCCTGCCAAAGGGGCCTGCAACAGCAAAGTGATGGCAAATTCCGAATTGTCGAAATGCCAATTCAATTCTTGGCCTTCGCCCGCGTAATGCACGTTGATCGAAGACAGCGGATCGGCATATTCAAACAGCGCCTGCTCTCCCACCAATTGGGCGATAAAGCCGCGAAACACGTGCGAATTATAAAGGCTATGCAGGCCAGACCCTGCGGGCACTTGATCCGTGGTGATGCAGCCTTTTGACGAGCTAACTTGACGGTTAAAAATATGATCTTCAGGCAGGCTAGGATCTTTGGGCGTTAAGTAAACATTATGCGTTGATGCGGTGAAAAATGCATGCTTGCGTTCCCGCTGCGCTTCTTTCACCAAATCTATGACCGCTTCGGGGCGCAAAAAGCCTTTCAAGGTTAGCACCCCCTCGCGATCAAAAGCAGCCCGGCAGCGTTCAAGCAAAGCATGATCGTGCAAAGGATAGGCGCTCAGGTCAACAACATCAGACAGGGTGGGCATCAACAATCTCTCTGCAAAGGAATTTGCGCAAAACCCTAGGGGCTTGCCCAAAATCTGACAAGCCCTGATCCGGCAGCGTTCAAAACGATACCCGGTTTGAACCCACAAAAAGCGGCCTTGCCTTTTACGCCTGCACCATGAATTAGCGCTGCAGATTTGGCCAAATGGGTTGAGAATTTATCGGCAAACTCGCAGAAGTTGGCCGCCATAAACGCCTTCAAGATTGCTTTTTGCGTTGGTAAATGCATGTGTGAAGCATGACAACGTTAGAGTTTAGCCATAATAGCGGCCTTGTCGTCGTGTCTTTTCTGATCGCTTTGGTTGCGGGTTTCACCGGCCTAACGCTTACCAAAGACCTGTCCCAAAAGTCTTTTTCGCAGCGTAAAATTGCGGTATCGCTTGCCTCCGTGGCTTTGGGAGGCGGAATTTGGTCGATGCATTTTGTGGCCATGTTGGGCCTGCAAATGCCGGTTTTATTTTACTATGATGCCGCAATCACGCTGGCATCTGCGCTTTTGGCAATTTTGATAGTGGGCGTTGCTTTGGGGCTTTTGCATTTTTTCGAGCGCCGCCCAAAAATTCTTTTTCTGTCCGGCAGCCTTGTCGGGTTTGGCATTTTAACCATGCATTATCTGGGCATGGCCGGTCTGCAATTATGCCGCCCCATTTATACGGTTCAAGGTATCTCATTGGCATTTTTATCCGCGATAAGCCTGTGCGTTGCAGCGATCTGGATCGCCTATGAGCAGCGCTCAAACCGTAATATATTACTGGGAACGGTTTGTTTCGGTTTGGCGGTTTTTGCGGTTCATTTCGTGGCCATCTGGGGCACCCGCTTTGTCAAAGCTCCGGCGTTTAATGAGTTGGGGCCTAGCATTACAAACGAAGTTCTGGCGTTGGTCGTAATCTGCTCAAGCTTCCTCATTTTAGGAGCGTTTTTATGGACAGGTGTGACGTTTCTGGTGCCACAACCTACCCAAATGCCAAGCCCAAACCCAGAAAGCGCGGCGCCCGTCTCGTCGGGGGCGCCGGATCCAACGCCAGCGCACAGCCCAAAGCCAGCTGCGGGCCCTGCGTCATCCGCCGCGTCGCGGGCACAACGGATTCCCTGCGAGAGCAACGGCACCACGTTGTTTATCGCGCCCGCTGACGTGGCCTTTATTCGGGCTGAAGGGCATTATACATATGTGTATAAAAACGATGGCGTGCGGCATTTTTGCGTTTGGCCTATCACCGAAGCCACCAAACGCTTAGCCCAATACAGCTTTCTCACAACCCATCGCAGCTATCTGGTCAACAGCGCTAAGGTGCAGCATTTTGAACGCCTCAAAGACTCGGGTCTGTGCCGGTTTGAAAACCCTAAACTGCCGCCTGTTCCCGTCAGCCGGTCGAATCTCAAACGGGTTAAAGAAACCCTCGGGCTTTAGCAAAGAAGCGCAATTCGTGCAGATCATTCGCAACTGGTGAGAAATTCCGCGGCGTTAATGTATTAGAGCATGTGCGAAAAACCACTTTCACTGACGCTTTTCGCAACGAATGCTTTTAGGGGAGGAAAAGCAGTGATACCAGCACCATTCAGCTATCATCGGCCCAGCGCTTTGACAGATGCCATCGCCATTCTATCAGAGCACGGCGACGATGCGCGGGTTATGGCCGGCGGCCACAGCCTGATTCCAATGATGAAACTGCGCATGGCGGATATTCCGCACCTGATCGATTTACAAGACATCCCTAATTTGTCTGACATCTCCGTTGAGGGATCGCGGGTCAGAATGGGGGCGATGGTCACCCAAGCGCAAGTGATTGCGGATCAAGGCTTGGCACATGCAGCGCCTTTGTTAAAAGAAGCCGCGCTTCAAATCGCAGATCCACAAGTGCGGTATATGGGCACGGTCGGGGGTAACGTGGCCAATGGAGATCCTGCGAATGACATGCCCGGCCTTATGCAGTGCCTTGATGCTTCATTCACTTTGGTTGGGCCCAATGGCACGCGCGCGGTAAATGCGCGCGCGTTTTACGAAGCCGCTTATATGACGGCCCGCGAGGATGAAGAAGTTTTGACAGAAATCTCGTTTGACGCGCATGCGGCCGGATATGCCTATGAAAAGCAAAAGCGCAAAATCGGTGATTACGCCACCGCTGCTTCGGCGGTATTGCTTTCCAAAGACGGCGGCCGCTGCAGCAGCGCCTCGATCGCAATGACCAATCTTAGCGATACGCCGATCTTCTCAGAAGCGGCCAGTGCTGCCTTAATCGGAACCCAACTTGATGACGCGGCGATCAAGCAAGCCGTTAGCGCGGCGCTGGGTGATATCGACCCAACCGAAGATAACCGCGGTCCCGTTGCGTTTAAAATGCACGTGGCTGGCGTTATCCTGACCCGCGCGATCCAGCGCGCTTGGTCCCGGGCTTGAAAGGAATAAAACATGACAGATAAACTACATATCAAACTAACCGTGAACGGCCAGGAAGAAGAGTTTCTCGCCGAGCCGCGCGAATTGCTGATTTATACATTGCGCGAACGGTTGAACATCACGGGCCCACATATCGGTTGTGAAACATCGCATTGCGGCGCGTGCACCATCACCATGGATGGCAAATCGGTCAAAGCCTGTACGGTTTTTATTGGCCAAGCCAATGGTGCAGATGTGACCACGATCGAAGGTATGGGCGGCCCCGATGCGCTTCACCCGCTGCAAAGCGCGTTCAAAGAGCATCATGGTTTGCAATGTGGCTATTGCACGCCGGGAATGATCACCCGTGCGGCAAAACTGCTCGAGGAAAATCCATCCCCAACCGAAGAAGACATACGCTTTGGAATGTCGGGAAACCTGTGCCGCTGCACCGGTTATCAAAATATTGTCAAATCCATTCTCGACGCTGCGGCTGAGATGAACGCCGCGAAGGAGGCTGCAGAATGAATGATATGACTCCAGACCGCGAAGAGCGCAAATCAAGCCTCAAAGGCATGGGATCCTCGCGCAAGCGCGTTGAAGATGCGCGCTTCACCCAAGGCAAAGGCAATTATGTCGATGACATCAAACTTGATGGGATGCTGTCGGGGGATTTTGTACGCTCACCCTATGCGCATGCCCGGGTGGTGGATATAAACACCGAAGCCGCTTTGAAAGTGCCCGGCGTGTTGGCCGTGCTGACAGCCAAAGATCTTGAACCTTTGGGCCTGCATTGGATGCCCACTTTAGCCGGCGATAAGCAAATGGTTTTGGCCGATGGCAAAGTGTTGTTTCAAGGCCAGGAAGTGGCGTTTGTCATCGCCAAAGACCGTTTTGCCGCCGCGGATGGAATCGAAGCCGTTGAGGTTGAATATGACGAACTGCCGGTTCTGACGGATCCGTTTGAAGCGCTGAAATCAGACGTGGTTTTGCGCGAAGATCTTGATCCAACAGCCGATGGCGCCCATGGGCCTCGCAAGCATCACAACCACATCTTCACATGGGAAGCTGGTGAAAAAGACGCAACCGAGCAGGTGCTGGCCGAAGCCGATGTGGTGGCTGAAGAAATGATCTATTATCATCGTACCCATCCTTGCCCCTTGGAAACCTGCGGCTGCGTGGCCTCAATGGATAAGGTCAATGGCAAGCTAACGCTTTGGGGCACGTTTCAAGCGCCGCATGCGATCCGCACCGTGGTCTCGCTGATTTCGGGCATTGAAGAGCATAATATTCGCGTGATCTCGCCCGATATTGGAGGCGGGTTTGGCAATAAAGTTGGGGCTTATGCGGGCTATGTCTGCTCGGTTGTGGCCTCCATCGTCACTGGCCAGCCGGTAAAATGGATCGAAGACCGGATGGACAATCTGATGACCACCGCTTTTGCCCGCGATTATTGGATGCAAGGGAAGATCTCGGCCACCAAAGACGGCAAGATCACTGGGCTCTGGTGCCATACAACAGCCGATCATGGCGGGTTTGACGCCTGCGCAGATCCCACCAAATTTCCAGCCGGCTTCATGAATATTTGCACAGGATCTTACGATATCCCCACCGCCTATCTGGCAGTCGATGGTGTCTACACCAACAAAGCCCCTGGCGGCGTGGCCTATCGCTGTTCCTTCCGCGTCACCGAAGCGGCTTATTTCATCGAACGGATGGTCGAGGTTTTGGCAATTGAGCTGAACATGGATGCAGCCGAATTACGCCGGATCAACTTTATCAAAAAGGATCAATTTCCGTATAATTCAGCGTTAGGCTGGGAATATGATTCCGGCGATTATCACACGGCTTGGGACAAAGCGTTGAAAGCTGTGAACTACGACGATCTGCGCAAAGAGCAAAGCGCGCGCGTGGCCGCGTTTCAGCGCGGCGAGACGCGCAAATTATTGGGAATTGGCTTGACCCATTTCACCGAAATCGTTGGAGCTGGACCGGTCAAAAACTGCGATATTTTGGGGCTGGGCATGTTTGACAGCTGCGAAATTCGCATTCATCCCACGGGATCTGCCATCGCACGGCTTGGCACGATCAGTCAGGGGCAAGGCCATGCCACAACATTTGCCCAAATTCTGGCCACAGAAATTGGCCTACCAGCAGATTCGATCACCATCGAGGAAGGTGATACCGATACAGCCCCCTACGGGCTTGGCACCTATGGCTCGCGCTCAACGCCAGTGGCCGGCGCCGCCACCGCAATGGCGGGACGCAAGATTCGCGCCAAAGCGCAGATGATTGCCGCCTATCTGCTGGAAGTGCATGATGATGACGTTGAGTTTGACGTAGACCGCTTTGTCGTTAAGGGCGCGCCAGAGCGCTTCAAAACCATGAAAGACATCGCCTTTGCCAGCTATAATCAGGCGATACCGGGGCTTGAACCGGGCCTCGAAGCGGTCAGTTACTATGATCCCCCCAACATGACCTACCCATTCGGCGCCTATATCTGCGTGATGGAATTAGATGTGGATACGGGCGAGCATGAAATCCGGCAATTTTATGCGCTAGATGATTGCGGCACGCGGATCAACCCGATGATTATTGAGGGCCAGGTGCATGGCGGTTTAACCGAAGCGCTGGCGATCGCGATGGGCCAAGAAATCGCCTATGATGAGATGGGCAATGTAAAAACCGGAACCTTAATGGATTTCTTCCTGCCAACGGCTTGGGAAACACCCCATTATACCACCGATCATACGACCACGCCCTCGCCGCATCATCCCATCGGAGCCAAAGGTGTCGGTGAAAGCCCGAATGTGGGGGGCGTTCCGGCCTTTTCAAACGCCGTGCATGATGCCTTCCGCGCCTTTGGATTGCGTCAGGCGCACATGCCCCACGATCATTGGCGGGTTTGGAAGATCGCAAATGATTTAGGCTTGCATGGCTAAACAAAGCACGGGCGGATCTTTTCCGCCCGCTTTTGAGGATGGCAGACATGAGCTTTAGCGCAGTGCAAACCGCGATGGCCGAGGCAGGCTATATGGCATCGGATGATTTGGCTGTTGCCTTGCATCTGGCGATCTCGCTGCAGCGGCCGATCCTGCTGGAAGGGGCCGCTGGCGTTGGCAAAACCGAAGTGGCGCGAGTGTTGGCAACGGTGCAAAAAACCAAGCTCATCCGCTTGCAATGCTATGAAGGTCTGGACGCCGCACAGGCTATTTACGAATGGAATTATCAGCGCCAACTTTTGGCGATCCGCAGCAGCGCCGAGGCAGGGGAAACCGGATCCACGGTTGAAAAGCGCATTTTTTCAGAGGAGTTCTTACTCGAACGCCCGCTTTTGGCCGCCATTCGCCAACCCCAAGCGCCGGTGTTGCTGATCGATGAGATCGACCGCGCAGATGAAGAATTTGAAGCCTATCTTTTGGAGATATTGGCAGATTTTCAAATCACCGTGCCAGAGCTGGGTACATTAAAAGCGGTGAGTAAACCCATTGTGGTTCTGACTGCAAATGGCACGCGCGATTTATCAGACGCGCTGCGCAGGCGTTGCCTTTACACCTATGTTGACTATCCAGATCGCGAAACCGAATTGGCCATCTTAAACAGCCGATGCCCTAATATAGAAGCCAAGCTCGCAGAACAAATCATCGGATTTGTGCAAAAACTGCGGGCAGAAGATTTAGAAAAAAACCCCGGCATTGCCGAAACGCTGGATTTTGCTGCAGCGCTGATGGGGTTGGGTATCGCCGATCTCACCGCGAACCCCGCGGCTTTGCAGGCCAGCTTGACCACGCTTTTAAAAACCCAAAGCGATCAAGCCCATATCACCCGTGAAGTGGCACAGCGGCTTGCCGGGCGCGCGGCATGAGCCGCGTAACCCGATTTGCTGGGCGCGATCCCGGCCCTGCCGCTAGAATGAGCGGGTTTTTGGCCCATCTGCGAGAAAATGGCCTGCGCCTTGGCGTGGCGGAAACCGATTTGGCACTGGCCGGTCTCAGCCATGTCTCGGCTGCGCATATCCATGAAACCCGCTCAGCACTAAAGGCGATCTGCACCGGCTGCAAAGAAGATGCCGCACGGTTTGACGATCTTTTTGCCGCCTATTGGTTGAATGCTGGGCGGGTTAAACCAAAAGTCATCTCCGCTCAGAAACGTCCACAGGCAGATCAAATGTCATCTTCGCGCCGCGCCGCGGGCACCGATCAAGGGGCATCTGGCGCCCCCGAAACCCCAGAGACGGGCGAAACCGAAGCAGAAAGCGATGGATTGGGGCGTTTGATCGCCAGCAAAACCAATAATTTAAAACGCGCCGATTTACGCGCTTTGATCCAACCAAGCGATCTTGCAAAGGCCCAAGAACTGGCCGAGAAACTGGGCGCCGCCTTGAAAGACCGCCGCTCGCGCCGCCGCCGGGCGGCGCAAAAAGGGACTCAATTGCATTTTCGCAAAATTATCCGGCAAAGCCTTGCAACAGGCGGCGAGCCAGTCCGGCTTGCCCGAAAAAATCGCCCCGAACGCAGCTTGAAAATATCTGCAATCTGCGATGTCTCTGGCTCGATGACGGTGTATGCAAAAGTGTTTCTTGCATTTTTACTGGGTCTGATGCGCAACGACCCCACCAGCGATGCCTATTTGTTTCACACCCGTTTGATCCGGATCAGCGAAGCCATGCGCGATAAAGATGCGTTTCGCGCCTTAACGCGGATGTCGCTGATGGCAGACGGGTTTGGAGGCGGCTCAAAAATCGGCGAAAGTTTGGATTATTATGCCCGTAATTATGCAAAAAAATTCGTCAACGGACGCACCGTGGTGCTTATCTTATCCGATGGGTACGATACCGGCCCGGCGCATCAACTGGCGGGTGCGCTGGCGCAGCTGAAAAAGCGTGGCTGTAAAATCATTTGGTTAAACCCGCTGAAAAGCTGGCAAGACTATCAGCCAATTGCCAAGGGCATGGCCGCCGCAATGCCTTATCTTGATGGATTCAAATCTGCCGGATCACTGGCCGAGCTTGCCACTTTAGAAACGGAGCTCGCCCGCTTATGATGCCCAAAGAATTGCTCGATGATGATATGTCCGAGGCGATTGACGGGATGCGCACGCGCCAAGAAGCCTTTGCGCTGGCCACGATTATCCGCACCGCCGGGGCCACGGCGGCCAAACCAGGTGCCAAAGCTGTACTGGATGCGCAGGGTCAGATTGTTTTTGGTTGGATCGGGGGGGGCTGCGCCCGCAGCGCCGTCAAACAAGGCGTCTTGCGCGCCATTCACGAAGACACTCCGCAGCTGGTTTCGATCACCCCCGAAGACCTGCTGTCAGAAAAGGGATTGAGCAATGGAGACGAAAGCGAAGGCATGCACTTTGCGCGCAATGGCTGCCCTTCAAAGGGCACAATTGATATTTTTATCGAGCCCTGCTTGCCGCGCCCAGAGCTTATTGTTTTTGGCGCCTCGCCGGTGGCGATGGCCCTCGCCGCGCTAGCCCCTCAATTTGATTGGTCTGTGTCAGGCAACGCGCGATCTGATGGGTTCGCCATACCACCATCAACAAAACGCTATGCGATTGTGATCGCCACGCAAGGTCAAGGCGATTTGCAAGCGCTGCGCGCCTCATTAGGCGCAAGCAAAGGGTTCGTAGCCTTTGTTGGCAGCCGCAAAAAATACCAGACGCTCGCGATAAAACTGATCGAAAGCGGATTGCCAGAAGAGCGGGTGCGCGCCGTGCAAGCACCGGCGGGCTTGGATATTGGCGCGGTTACCCCCGAAGAAATTGCGTTGTCCATCTTAGCCGGATTGACGCAATTGCGACGCAAAGCGTTCCGAGGAGAGGCCCAAAATGCCTAGTGCCAAAACGCTGCGTCTGAGATGTCTTGTTTATGCGCAAGATCTCTGCCAGACATCTGCGCATCATATCTGGAAAGTGCGGTTCATATGAAAATCATTTTAAAGTTTATGCGGCGGCGCATACAGCGCCTATCGCTGACACCGCAGCAAGCGGATGCTTTGGCGCGCCTCAAATTCCCCTGCTGCTAACGAAGGAACCCCTATGGAACTGAATGACGAAATCGAAATCAACGCCCCGATGAGCACCGTTTATGCGGCGCTGAATGATCCTGAAATTTTGCAGCAATGTATTCCGGGCTGCGAAGAGCTGATCAAACATTCCGACACAAATTTAGAGGCCAAGGTGGTTTTGAAAGTTGGCCCAGTAAAGGCCCGCTTCAGCGGTGAGGTTGTGCTTGACCAAACCGGAGCACCGGAAAAGTTTTCGTTAAGCGGCAAAGGCAATGGCGGTGCAGCCGGTCATGCCAAAGGCAGCGCCGATGTGACTTTGCGCGCCGAAGGGGATAAAACCATCCTTGCTTACGCGGCCAAAGCCGATATCGGCGGTAAGCTGGCGCAATTGGGCAACCGGTTGGTGCAAAGCACCGCGAAAAAACTGGCGGGTAAATTTTTCACCACGTTTTCCGAAATTTTAGACGGGCCAGAGTAGGCGTGAACCCACGCATCGCTCGGTGAGACCCTGAATTGCGAAACTGGCGGGCCGGGCCTTTTTGGAACGCGTAATCCAAAATAGTTGCCCTTATGGAAATTACGCTATTTCTCAAGCGTCAGCAGACCCAGAAGGGCAGAGCGATACGCTTTTGGCCACGCCGCAAAACGGTTGCGGCAATGGCCGGTTAAAGGCCTTTTTTCCTTTTCAAACGGCCGTCTTAAGCTGGGCCCAGCGGCAAACCAAATCGCTTAAGATAGCGATCTCGCAAAGCCTGCGAGGTGTGTTTTGGCCAATGGTTTTGCAACACCATGCGCGCCTGCTGCGCGGCGCGGCTGCCCATATCCAGCTTATCACTGGCTTGCCACTCTTCAATCAATCCACGATCCGCCACGTCAGGATATAAAAAATCGCTGCGCATGCGCGCATAGGTTTCAGGCCGGCCCAAGAAATGCCCTTCGCCGGCAACAACCTCCGTGATCGCGGCCAAGGCAAGGGTCTCCTCTGAGATTTCGGGCAGAATATTCGCGCGCAAAATAGCGCCAAGCATATCATTATCCGCAACCATCGCAGCAAAGCTCACGCCCATCAAGGCGGCTTGCGCCCCCGCTGCCTGCGTGATCAAATTGGCCCCGCTTTGCATCGCAGATTGAATCGTCGTTGCTTTTTCATATCCGGATTGAAAATCAACCAGCTTGCTATCGGTTGCCCCCGCAATCACCGAGCAGGGGATCTGCCACGCACGCAAGGCTTGCGCGGCCATCGCGGTTGCCATTGATTGTTCCCCCGCCCCGCCAGCCATGCCGCCGCTGCGCAAATCGATTATCATCGGGCGCGGCCCCGCGATTCTGGGTGCTTGAGGATCCAACGCATGCACAAAGGCCAAACCCGCCAACACTTCTGCCAAGGTCTGCGCAACCGATCCCGCCAATGTAACCGCGCTAGACGCGCCCAATTGACCAAAAACATTACAATGAACCGGAATTCCCGCATCCACCGCCGCGTGCATAACCGCGATGCTTTGCGCATGCATGCGCAATGGGGGTACGGCATGATTTATGTTCAAGGACAGAAACGGCCTCTCCCGGAAGGCCGCTTCTCCTCCGGCAATTTCATAACACAGCTCGGCAATTTTGGGCACATGCGCGGCCTCACTGGCTGAAACCACCACATGTTTCGAGGTACCAAAAACCGAAGCAACCGCGGTTCCAAGATCAAATTCCAGCGGATCTTCGATATCGCGCGCCACCACCGAGCGTGAAAAAAAATGGATATGATCCAGCGTATCCGCCAATCGAGCGGCAGAAAATAAATCTGCCAATGTCGACGGGTGGTAGGTCTTGGTCTCATCATCCAAAACCGTCGGGGCTGCGCCCCCGGTTCCAGTATAAGACGCGCTTCCGCCCAGCTTAAGATCATGCAAGGCGTTTTGCCCGGCAAGCAACACCTGTTTCGGGCCCTCTTGCACGGCAGCCTCTAACAAATCGCGTGGATAAAATAGCCGGTCGTTTTCACACCGCCC
>ERZ651770.870-NODE-870-length-13459-cov-4.884920_pt1 | contig 13459 bp, 13 predicted proteins | sample MGYA00514756_ERZ651770 | MGnify/ENA metagenome assembly ERZ651770
CAACATGAGCTTATCATCGGGCGCCATACGCCGCGAGGCTCCAGCAGCACAGATCAAGATCTGCGGCGCGAAATTGGTGGCATCAACAGCTATAATAAGGGCTCCAACAGACGTTTGGCAGGACGCAATTGGCCTAGAATTTCAATTTCGGTCTGCAAGTCATCAGTCATCTCAGCGCGGGGCACCAAGGCAAAGGCGATGGATTTTTCGGCATGATGCGAATAGCCGCCGGAGGTGCAAAACCCCTGAACCGTTCCGTTGATAAACACCGGCTCATAGGCCACGGCGTCCGCATCATGCGCGTCCACTTCGAAGATCACCAATTGACGCTCTGGCGGGGTGAGACGTTCGGCTTCCGCAGCGCTACGTCCGATGAAATCCACATTTTTGCGGAAGCTTATGAACCGATCAAGGCCGGTTTCAGCGGCGGTGTAATCGGGTGAAAATTCCGAAAGCCAAGAGCCGAAGAACCGATCCAAGCGCAGGGACATCATCGCGCGCATGCCGAAAGGGGTCATGCCATGCGGCTTCCCGGCTTCCCAGAGCCTGTCCCAGAGCGCCCTTTGGGCCATGGGGTCACAATAGAGCTCAAAGCCATGATCGCCCGTATAGCTCACCTGTTGCACAAGACAGGCTGTGGCGCCGACCACCAGCTCTTTGACATCAAGGAACTTAATATCGGCCACATTGGCCGTGGTGCAGGCCTGCAGCACCTCTGCCGCCTTCGGCCCGGCAATTTGAAAGCCAGTGCGTTGATCGGAGATGTTTTGCAGCGTGACGCCAGGCTCCATATTCTGTTCGAACCAGCGCTGGTGATAGGCCTGACTGCCGTAGCTGGCGGTCAGTTGGAACAGGCCTTCGCGGATACAAGAAACGGTGAAATCACCGATAAGCTTACCCTTTGGCGAAAGCATGGGCGTGAGCGAGAGGCGGCCGGCCTGCGGAATTCGCCCCGCCATGATCCGGTCGAGCCAGGCGCGTGCATGGGCGCCACTGACCAAGAATTTTGAGAAATTATGCACTTCATTGATGCCAACGCCGCGGCGCACGGCTTTGACCTCGCGTTTCACCGCATCCCAAGCGTTCGACCTGCGGAAGGAAGGGGTCTCAAAATCAGGCTCGCCATTTTGGGCAAAATAATTCGGCACTTCGAGCCCAAATTGCGCGCCCCAGACAGCGCCCATGGCGCTGAAATGGTCATACATCGGGGTGCGGCGTAGGCCGCGGGCGGCGGGCAGCTCTTCGTTGGGGTAGCTGACAGAGAAACGCCGTTGATAATTCTCAACGACCTTTGGCACCGTATAGCCCGGCGTTATCCATGCGCCAAAGCGGGCGCAATCCATGGCGAAGACATCGCGCTCCGGCTCGCCTTCCACCATCCATTGCGCCAGCGTCAGGCCAACGCCGCCGCCTTGGCTGAAGCCCGCCATGACAGCACAGGCGGACCAATAATTGCGCATCCCGGGCACTGGCCCCACCAGAGGGTTGCCGTCGGGGGCGAAGGTGAAGGGGCCGTGGATCACGGATTTCACCCCGGCTTTTTCAAGCGCTGGGAACCGCCGATAGGCAAAGGCGATGCTGTCTTCGATCTTGTCAAAGTCATTGGCCAAGAGCTCGTGGCCAAAGTCCCAAGGCGTGCCGTTTACAGCCCAAGGACGGCAGGGCTGTTCGTAAAATCCGATGCAAAGGCCGCGACCTTCTTGACGCAGATAGCTTTCTCCTGCGGGATCCATCACATGGGGATGCTCGCCGCCTGCGTCAATCATATCTGCAATCTGGGGAACATCTTCGGTGACAAGATATTGATGCTCCATCGGTAAAAGTGGGAAATAGACGCCCGCCATGGCGCCCACCTCACGCGCCCAAAGGCCGGCGGCATTCACAATATGCTCTGCGTGCACAGTGCCTTTATCTGTCACCAGATCCCAAGTGCCATCGGCGCGCTGCGTGGTGGAGAGGACTTTGCAATGGGTCTCAATATGCGCCCCGCCCATTCTGGCGGCCTTAGCATAGGCATGGGTTGTGCCCGATGGGTCGAGATGCCCATCAAGCGGATCATAAAGCCCGCCGATGATCCCCTCAATATTGGTCACCGGGGCTATTTTTGCGATCTCGTCAGGGCCGATGATCTCTGTCTCTAGCCCCATATAGCGGTGTTTGGCGCGCTCTGCGACCAGCATATCAAACCGATCTTGATTGTCTGCCAGCGTCACGCCGCCCACATGATGCAGACCACAAGACATGCCAGTGATTGCTTCGAGTTCCCTGTAAAGCTTGATGGTATAGCCCTGTAGCGCCGCCATATTGGTGTCACCATTGAGCGTATGAAATCCGCCGGCCGCATGCCAGGTGGACCCCGAGGTCAACTCAGAGCGTTCGAGCAGCATCACATCAGACCAGCCAAGTTTGGTCAGATGGTACAAAACCGAACATCCGACGACGCCTCCGCCGATAATTGCGACTCGGGTGGTGGTTTTCATGATAGGTCTCCTGCTGCTGTGTTGGGAAGATTATGGCGGGGATAGGGGTAAAAGAATAGCAGTTCCCGACATAAAACGGCCAAAATTTTCGGAGGCTGCCATGGAGCTCGGTTTGAATTGTCCGAGAAGTGATCAGATGGTTCAAATCAGACATAGGATGTCGCCTTGGGGCAATGGTCATCCCGAGGCATTGCCGATACTCTATGCGAGAGAATTTAGAGAAAGTGCCGAAAATGCGGACCCATGCTCAAGCAGTTGTAATCGGTGGCGGTGTCATTGGTTGTTCTATACTTTATCATCTGACCAAATTGGGCTGGAGTGATGTGGTTCTGTTGGAACGCGACGAGCTGACGTCCGGTTCGACATGGCATGCGGCGGCGAATATTCACGGGCTGCATGACAGCACCAATATCAGCCGTATCCAACACTACACGATGAACCTTTACAATGAGCTGGAAGCCGAGACCGGACAAAGCTGCGGCGTGTTTCAGCCCGGAAGCCTCTATCTGGCCCAAACAGAAAACCGGGAACATCAGCTGCGTCTTCAGGCGGCTAAGGCCAAATTCTACGGCATGAACTTTCACGAGGTCAGCCGCGAGGAGGCCGAGCGGCTGCATCCTTTGGTCAATTATGACGGGGTGCGCTGCATCATGTTTGAACCTGATGGCGGCAATGTCGATCCCTCAGGTGTCACCCATGCCTATGCGGCCGGCGCGCGGGCGCGGGGTGCGGAAATTCATCGTTTCACCCCGGTGATGGGCACAGAGGCCCAGGCCGATGGCAGCTGGATTGTGCGCACCCCGAAGGGCGACATTCACACGCAATGGGTGGTGAATGCCGCAGGTCTCTGGGGGCGAGAGGTGGCCGCGATGGCCGGTATTACCTTGCCGCTTCAGCCAACAGAGCATCAATATTTCGTGACCGAAACCATTCCAGAGGTGGCCGCGATGAGCCAGCGCCTGCCGTCGGTTGCGGATCGTGATGGCGAATATTATCTGCGCCAAGAGGGGCAGGGGCTTTTGATTGGCGCCTATGAAAAGGATCTGCGGTTTTGGGCCGAAGAAGGCACGCCGCTTGATTTCGCCCATGAACTTTTTGCCGATGACTTAGACCGGATCGAAGACAATATGATGCGTGCCATTGATCGCGTGCCTGCCGTAGGCACAGCTGGGATCAAACGCGTGATTAATGGGCCGATGATCTGGTCGCCCGACAGCAATGTATTGTTTGGCCCGCATCCCGATTTGACAAACTATTTCTGCTGTAATGGGATCATCCCTGGTTTTAGCCAATCGGGCGGTATGGGTTTGATGTCGGCGCAATGGATGGTTGAGGGCGAAAGCCAATATGATATGTTCGCTTGGGATGTCGCGCGTTTTGGCGACTGGGCCGATAAGGCCTTTACCAAGGCGCGGGTGGGCGACCAATATGCCAAGCGTTTTGCGATCCATTTTCCCAATGAAGAGCGCGATGCTGGCCGGCCTGTCCGCACCCGCCCGGCCCATGCTTTGCAAACGACCCTTGGCGGCGTGTTTGGGCTGAACTACGGCTGGGAGCATGTGCAGTGGTTTGCCGATCACCCCGGCGCAAAGGACACAAATGGCTTCACCCGGCAAAATTGGTTCGAGCCCGTGGGCCGCGAATGCCGTATGCTGCGCAATACGGCTGGGATTATCGATATTTCGAATTTCGCCAAATATCGCGTCTGTGGTGGGCGGGCGGAGGCGTGGCTCAACGCCGTCTTCGCCAATAAGATGCCCAAGGCGGTGGGCCGCTCTTGCCTGACGCCTTTGATCGGTGTGCGCGGGGGGATTGCTGGGGATTTCACAGTGACGCGCTTGGCCGAAGATGAATTTATGATCATCGGCTCCGGCATGGCCGAACGCTATCATCAGCGGTTCTGGAAGATGGTTCCGATGCCTGCAGGTGTGAGCTTTGAAAGCCTGACCGAAGCGCTTTGCGGCTTTAATGTCGCGGGGCCAAAGTCCCGCGCATTGCTGCAGCGTCTGACGAATACGTCGCTGGCCACTGAGGATTTCCCCTTCATGCGATCCAAGCGTATTGAGCTGGCCGGCGTGGACTGCGTCGCGCTGCGGGTCTCTTTCACAGGGGATTTGGGCTGGGAGCTGCATTGCAAAACAGAAGACCAGTTGCGGCTCTATGAGGCCCTGCTGGACTGCGCGAAAGACTTTGACGCAGGCCCTGTCGGGGCCCGTGCATTAATGAGCCTTCGCGTGGAAAAAGGCTACGGCTCCTGGTCGCGGGAATATAGCCCGGAATATTGGCCGCAGGAGGTGGGTCTGGCGGGCTTGATCAAGCTAGACAAGGATTTTCTGCATAAAGAGGCCTATCTGGCCATCAAAGATAAAGACCCGCGCGAGCGGCTTTGCATCGTTGAGATCCTGGCGCCAGATCATGCCGATGCCACGGGCGGTGAACCCATTTTCGACAAGGCTGGAGCGGGTGTTGGACGGGTGACATCCGGCACCTATGGCTATGGGGTGAATAAGTCCCTGGCGCTGTGTTACCTGAAAAATGTGACAGCGGGTGATGAGCTGGATGTTATGATCTTGGGAAAACCGCATCATGCGATTGTACTGCCCGAAGCCCCCTTTGATCCGAAGGGGGAGAAATTGCGGGCCTAGCTCTAGATTGAACCGCCTTCGACCATAAAGTTTTGCGCCGAACAGGCCGCAGAATCGTCGGAGGCGAGAAAAAGCACCATTCGGGCGACATATACAGGATCGATGGGATCGGGCAGGCATTGGCGGTCGATTTGCTTGGCGAGGGCTTCGGGAGTGACCCAAAGCTGTTTTTGCCGCTCGGTCATAATCCAACCCGGCACCACTGTATTGACCCGAATGCGATGATCGCCCAGATCGCGCGCCATGGTGCGGGTCAGCCCATGCACGGCCGCTTTGGCGGTGGTATAGGCCGGAAAGCCGCCACCGGCTTCCCACCAAGAATTCGATCCCATGTTGATAATCGAGCCACCGCCAGCCGCGATCATCCCATCGGCTACGGCTTGAATGGCAAAGAACATATGGCGCAGATTGTTATTTTGCCGCTCATCCCAATACTCAGGCGTCACCTCGCGCCAATCATGTCGGTCATCGCGCGCAGCATTGTTGACCAAGATCTCCGCTGGGCCAAGGGTTTCGGCCAATTGGGCAAAGGCGGCTTTCAGCGCGGCGATATCGCGCAGATCACAAGGTGCAAAGCTATGCGTGCCCTCCAGCTTGGCCAAAAGCGCCTCCGATCCGGCGATGTCCATGTCAACAAAACCAACCTTGGCGCCCTGCTTGGCAAAGGCAGTGACGATCTCAGCACCGATGCCCGATGCGCCGCCGGTTACAAACACAGTTTTGCCGCGCAGGCTGGGGTAATTGGCAAATTTTTCGCTCATTTGGGGCTCTTTCGTGTCTTGGTCTGAGGTGAACATGTCTTCTTGCCGCCCGATATGCAATCCCTTCCCGCGGGCCAATCGTTCATTTTGCAGCCCGTCCGAAAAGCAGTTGCTCGACACCCTATAACAGGTTAGCCACAGGCAACTTACATGAGGAAATTTCGGCATGATTACCGCACTCTACGCTGCTCTCTTGGGCCTGTTTTTCACCGTTTTGACGCTTCGCGTTTTGGCGTTACGGGGCGTTACACCTTTGAAATGGCTGGCCTTCAATAATTTTGGAGCGCAAGCGCTCGAGCGTTCCGTGCGGGCGCATGGCAACTTTATTGAATATGTCCCAATGGTTTTGCTGATGATGTATTTCGCAGAGGTCGCAGAGCTCTCACCGCTGCGGCTTCACATCACAGGGACAATGCTTTTGCTGGGGCGTGTCATGCACGGGATTTGCTTTGGGTTTCTCGAGTTTAACATGCCGCTACGGTTTGGCGGTATGGTGCTGACGCTTTTGGCTTTGATCAATATTTCAGTGAGTCTGCTGGTCGTGGCGCTCTAGTGGGATCTATCAATCTGGGGCAATAAGGCCCAAACCACGCAGATAAATACCCATGCCGCTTTCCAGCAGTTGTTCAGGTGGAAAGGGGCTGCGCCCACCCGGTGCGCCGCGGGCAAACAGCTCGACCACCCCATGGCTCAGCGCCCAGATATGGGCGGCAAACATCTGCGGTGGCGGGCGTTTCTCGGCTGGGATATTTTTGCTCAGCTCCACTGCCGCAGCTTGCAAAACCTTTTGCGCCTCCATTGCGGCCTGGTTGAGCTCGGGGCTGCGCTGAAGCGGCAGGCCACTTTCAAACATAGCGACGTAATGGCCGCGATACGCGCGGGCAAAATCCAAATAAGCCCGGCCGGCCGCCTCAAAGGCACGAAGCGCGTTGGGTTGCCCGCCATTATAGGCCGTTTCCATGCGCTCGGCAAAAATGCCAAAACCTTGCAACGCCACCTCAGCAATCAGATCCTCGCGGCCCTCGAAATGGCGATAGACGGCGGCGGGTGTGACGCCGGCATTTTTGGCCGCCTCCGATAGGGTAAAGCCCGTTGGGCCCTTTGTTTCAATGAGCACCAGCGCAGCATCCACCAAAGCTTGACGCAGGTTGCCGTGATGATATCTGCGTTTTTGCATCATTGATCCGATCCACCTTCGCCCAATTGGGCAGGGTTGCAGTATTCAGAGTCTAACGGCCTATCGCATTGCGATCAAAGGGCGTTGTCTGGTAGATTTCATTGATCCAATTGCCATAAAGAAGATGCGCATGCGAGCGCCAGCGGTTCAGGGGCGTTTGGCTTGGATCATCGCCTGGATAATAATGACCTGGAATGTTGATTGGGGTGCCATTGGCGATGTCGCGATCATATTCCTGTTTCAGCGTATTGCTATCATATTCAAAATGATTGAACAGATAGAGCGCATGATGGGCGGGATCCTCGACCAAACAAGGACCTGTCTCGCTCGACCCAAGCAGGGTTTTGAGACCCGGCACAGCGGCAATTTCATCCTGTTTCATCTCTGTCCAGCGGCTGACGGGCACCACGAAATCATCCGAAAACCCACGCAAATAAGGCGAGGAGGGGTCTAGGTTTTGATGTCGAAAACAGCCAAAAGCCTTTTGCGGCAAATCATGTTTTTTCACCCCATGCAGGTGATTGATCATCGCCATGCCGCCCCAGCAGACCCCCAAAGTGGCATGCACATGGCTTTGCGTCCATTTCATCACCTCCACCATTTCGGGCCAATAGGTGACGTCTTGGAAATCCAAATGCTCAATCGGCGCGCCGGTGATGATCAGCCCATCAAATTTTTCATTCCGAACCGCGCTGAAGGGTTTATAAAATTGCTCCATATGATCGGAGGAGGTGTTTTTTGTTTGGTGGCTCGTCATCCGCAAGAGGGTGAGTTCAATCTGCAACGGAGTGGCCCCGATGAGGCGGGCAAATTGATTTTCCGTCTGAATTTTGAGCGGCATGAGGTTGAGCAATGCGATGCGGAGCGGACGGATGTCTTGGCGGTCCGCCTGGCTGGGGTCCATGACCATCACGCCTTCGGCGCTCAGAACAGCGTGGGCGGGCAGATTTGCGGGAATCTTAATTGGCATAAGGTTCAGTCCTCGCCGCCATTGGATCGCGGTGCTGCGGCGCGGTGGTCTAGGGTCTCGGCCACCAGAGCTTCGAAATCCTGCGGCGTCTTTAAATTTTGCACATCATTGGCTTGAAGCGTAATGCCCCATTTGGCCATTTGCGCATACCGTGGCTGGCGGTGTGCCATGGCGCGCGCATAGGTCCAGCGGATGAAATCATCGGGGTTCACCTTATCGGGCTGAACGCCTGTTTCACGCTGATAGTCCGACCAACATGTCATGAGAAATTCCGGCTGATAGCACATAGGTTTTGGCGCCAAATCAAAGCGCCGCACCAATTTAGCCGTGTGATCCTCGCTGCCGGCAATCCAGATCATCAGCAGGTTTTCCGATAGGGCGGTTAAAATCGGATCTGCCGCATCCCAAGGATCGACAACTTCACAAATAGAGCCGCCACTGTCGCAGATAAAGTTGTCATAACCATAAAGATCACTGGCCCGCTCAATGAAGTGAGGCGTATCCAAAAGCGCGGCGCGCTCGGCAGCGTGATGTTGCGCTTGGCGGTTGCAATAATCATCAAATGGAATGCCGCCCTTCGACACATCACCCGGTTTTCCCAAATATGTGGACAGCGGCGCAAGGTTCTCAAAGGTAATATTCGAGGACATAGAAATAGAATCTGACCGCAATAACTCAGCCAAAAAAGGCACAGCCATAGCGGCTTTCTTAAAATTATCTACAATGTGCTCGCCCATGTAGCGCGTGCCAATGCGATAATCTATGGAGTAATGAAACCAATTCCCCCGATGGCGCAGCATGGAAGAAATGTAAGTTTTTCCGAGGCCCGACATGGCAAACAGAAGGGCTTTTTTCTGTTTGGCTTCGGTCCATTTTGCGCCGTCTTCATAGATCATGGCTCTTATTCCCTAGCTTCTGCTCTGTCATAAGCCAATATGGTCGGTTGGAAAAGACCTTGCACTAGGCTTGGCGCTTTAGATTTAGGTAATTGGCGAGTAAAATCAATACAGCTCCAAGAACCAGATAAAGATCCAAGCTCTCACCATAGAAAACAACGCCAATAACCGCAATCAATGGCAGTCGGGCAAAGTCCACGGGCATCACCAGACTGGCGGGCGCTAAAGAGAGAGATTTGGTCATGCAAAAATGTGCGGCCAGCCCAGCGGCCCCAATCAGTATGAGCCAAGGAGCCGTGGCAACAGAGGGCAGGGCGATGTCCCCATCATAGCCGGCGCAAAGCAATCCAAAAAGAATTTGTAGCCCTGTGAGAAAGAATAATATTTTGGTCAATGAGTTTTGCACCGTCAGCTTACGGGTCAAAATCGCTGCGCCTGCAAATCCAATGGCCGCACAAGCCGCGGCCAAAATGCCGATGTTTACAGCACCAATTTCGGGTCGGGCTACGATCAAAACGCCGATGAAGCCCAAGGCCGCAATCGCCAATTTGCGGAGGGTTAACCCTTCGCCTAAAAAGATTGGGGCCAAGAGTAACACCCAGATGGGTGAGGTGAACTCTAGCGCGAATAATTGTGCCAGTGGAATTAATGGCAGAGCGAAGAACCAAAGGTTTTGGCCGGTAAAGTGAAAGATGTTGCGCAGAAGGTGAAGGCGGAAATGTTTAAGGTCTATTTCGCCCAACGTGCCAACAGTTTTCGCCACGGCGAGGACAATCAAAAAGCCCATAATGGAACGATAGAACATGATCTCGAACGTATCGAGTTGGCCGGATATTGCGCGACCAGCAATGGCCATTGATGTGAACGAAAAAATAGCACCAATCATCCAAAGCGCGGCACGGCGGTTGTTCATTTTGCAAGCCTCTTACAGTCTGGGCCAACCCAATGATATAATTTCGCCCTACGCAAGCCACAAAACGAAACATCATCGTTCTGTAGCTTCAAACAGCATAGGGCGGAGAAAATCCCCGCCCTATTAAAACGCCTTAGGTTTTTGGCGTGCGATTGCGGCCCCTGGCCAATACGCCTTGCAACATGCCGGCGGTGAAGCCAAATTCCTTACACAGTTGTTTGACCTTTTTGAGTGCTTCCGCGCGTTCGCGTTTCTTCGCTTCCTCCATCTGAGCTTCTAAATTGTCCATCTCAGATTTCAACTCACTATAAGTTTTCATAAAATACGCTCCTTAAAATAAAGTGTAACCTACTAATAATATGAAATATCTTATCTGTAAATAATTCTATAATATTAAATGTAAAATCTTTTTTTGACAGGTCAGATAGCTTTTTACGTTGATGTATTTATCTTGAGAACGAAAAATTCGTGCAAGAATATGGATTTATAGACCGCAATTGAGTGACGATCGGTTTTGGGCATGTCGGTGCAAATTGGGGGCACTAAAATTATTCAGATCCAAATTCAAATGTGTCGCGCTTATACAATAGCGGCTTTGTTAACCCAGAGAGCGCCTTTTTAGGCCGCCCGTCAGCGGCGAAATTATCGTCCGAAAGATAGGTTTCAAAACTGGCCTTGAGCGCTGGCCATTCTTTATCAATGGCCGCAAACCAAGCGGTATTGCGATTGCGTCCCTTGCTGATCGACATTTGCCGAAACACCCCTTCGTAAGACAAGTCAAGCCTTTGGGCAGCATAGCGGCTCTTGGTGTTCAAAGCGTTGCATTTCCATTCGTAGCGCCGGTAGCCGCTCTCAAACGCCCATTTCATCATGAGATACATCGCCTCCGTGCCTTCGCGTGTTTTTTGCAGCAACGGAGAATAGTTGATATGCCCAACTTCAATTGATCCATCTTGTGGGTTTATGCGCAGATAGCTTGCCAGTCCCACCGCCTTGTTGTCGGCACGTTTAATGATCGCAAAAAAATTCGGATCTGGCGTGAGGGCCGCCTCACTTAACCAGGTTTCATAGGCTTCCAAAGTCGCAAACGGCCCATAGGGCAGATACGCCCAATTTGATCCGTCACGATCCATAGTATTTGCTTGAAACAGATCTTTAGAGTGTCTGCTAATATCCAGCGGTTCCAGACGAACCCATTGGCCTGAAAGCTCAATGCCCCTCGGATGCGGTGGCGGTATGTAGGTCTCTATAATCTGGTCATCTTGCACAATGTCCCTCCATGTCGCGGCCTATCGCGATTACTCTCGCTTAGTAGAAATGTAAAATATATATATTATAATATCAATAATTTATCTATACAGGGTCTTCTGCTCTTTGTGCTCAATTTTTCTCGGTGTCACTTACCAAACTGTCTTTAGAATTTAAAGAAATAAAATTTCAAAAATCGATTAATGCGTGAAACCTTTTTTGTGTCCCAACTTTCAAAGCTCACAAAATCATATTTTCTACTAAGTATATCTTTATACTTCTCAATATTTAGTGGATGCCCAATCAACGAATTTCCGTATCGATACCAGTTTTTGCTGTTCTCATTGATGCTCACCTCGGAACTAAAGTTTTTAGCAGCATATGTTTCGAGCGTTTCATATTCACTAAACCCGGCCTCTTCAGCAGGATTAATCAAATCGATTATTTTCTGATACCAAGAGGTTTGGTTGTCCGTTTCTAACTTAGCCTTAAATCCTCTAAACCACTTAACACGATATGGTAAACATTTTGCTATAAACGACGATTTCACTAATTTTTCTTCGTTTATGAGCTTTCTAACCAAGTCAAAATAGGGTGGGTGATATTCTTCGCCTTGGTAAAAAGATATTTTTCCTTTATGTTCAAAAGATAGGTCTTTTAACGGTACAGTATCAGCATCCCAAATTAGGTTTATATCGCTGTCGGCACCTTCGTCAAGTTCAGACATTTTAATGAACTGCTGAAAATACCAACTAAACCTATTTCCCAGTGATTTCTTGTGTAGGGCGGCAGCTATGTGTTGATACCTGTCCTCTGACACGACTGTGAATTGTGCTACGTCAAGTGACATGAAATATTCATAGTCTATCTTTGGGACCAAACCACATAGGTCTTAGCGGCAATAAGTTCACAAATATATGTCGACGCAATATGGAAAGCTGCAGCGTCTTTCTCACAGCATACGCATATTACTTTATTTATCACGGGATTTCCTGCCTTCTGCAAATGAGCCTCTTAATCACATATCTCCATTGGCTAAGTATCAGTTTTATATTATTGATTTGCCTTTGATTTGGAAAGTATGTTTTTTCTGCATCTGCTTTATCGCAGGGTCTTTTCAAAAATGTATTTTCAAAGCGGCTCGCAAACCAGTCAATCACGGCTTAAACCTCACTGCCAAATAGTTAGAAACACGCAATTGTGACCGGGCTTCAGCGTTTATCACAGGTGCTCTACGTCCACCCTATAATGTACCTTTCATAAATCATTTATAATTATGTAATTACTTTGCAGGTCTATTGTGTTGATTTCCAGCACATCTTTAAATTTTAAAATCACTAACAAACACAACCGTTTTTGTAAAAGCACTTACAAAATTCGTAATATTATCTAGAAAAATTTAGTTGGTATCTTTCGGATGATTGTCCCTACCGTCTAAATACCTAATGTCCTTATAATCTTCGAGTTTGACACCTTCAACACAAGCAATATTGAACCCATATTCTGATGGTACGGAACGTCTTTGATGATGGGTGTAAATACCACATATTGAACAGAAATAATGCTTTGCTGTGTGAGTATTGAAAGTGTATTCTCTTAACTCAGCTTCTCCTTTGACTATTTTTAAATTGTTAATTGAAACTGAGGCGACCACTGCGTTTCTTCTGCTGCAAATTGAACAGTTACATTTTCGCAGATTTTCAAACCCATTTGGTAAGGTTAATTCCAACTCTACAGAGCCACAGTGACATTTCAAAATTTCCATTTTTGCCATTGTTACTCCTAGGTTAAGAAATTCCCATTTATCATTGATTTAATGTAATTTATATTCATTCCCACTAAATAGTGAGAATTGGATAGATAATTGATTTTATTGTTCTTTATTTTCACTTTGTAAGTACTTTGTAAGTATTGCGAACGTTGAAGGAAACAAAAAGTAGCACTGAACTCAACACGTGGTTACGCATTCAAGTATCCAATTAGCAATGAGATGAAAGCACCAACATGTACAACCATAATTGCTTTATCTTTCCACATAAAACCTACGGCAAACCATAAAAATATCCCTACAAAAAAATATGTATATATTATAGGGGATTAAGTTCAATCCAGTCATACCATACCCAATAAGTTGGATTACTGTCGCTAACCATTTAACAACATCAACAAACTTGATTTTAGTCAACATTTTATAAGTGTCCTTTAGTCTTAAACTCAGCGCTAAACTATGAAACGCAATAGTTTCACCACTTTGTATGAAAGTTTGCAGGTCAGTATTTTTATAAATTAAAAACAATGACTTAACATAATTCTGTCATTCCCACTCAATCGTCCCTGGTGGCTTGGAGGTAATGTCATAGGTCACCCGG
>ERZ651770.889-NODE-889-length-13241-cov-3.030994_pt1 | contig 13241 bp, 12 predicted proteins | sample MGYA00514756_ERZ651770 | MGnify/ENA metagenome assembly ERZ651770
AAAGGAGGATTAACTCATTATATTACCGTCAACCATAGTCAATTTTCTATCCGCCATATTGGCTAACTCTTGATTATGAGTAACAATAACAAAGGTTTGATTAAACTCATCTCTGAGTTTAAAAAACAAATCATGAAGCTGCTCAGCAGACTCGCTATCTAAATTTCCCGAAGGTTCATCTGCAAAGATAATTTTTGGGTTGTTTATTAATGCACGTGCAACTGCAACTCGCTGTTGTTCACCACCAGAAAGTTCATTAGGCTTATTATTAATTCTATCTTTCAGTCCTAGAAACTCAAGTAACTCTAATCCTTTGAGTTCTGCATTTTCTTTAGAAGTTCCTTTAATATAGGCAGGAATACACACATTTTCAAGTGCTGTAAATTCTGGTAGTAACTGATGAAATTGGAAAATGAACCCTAACTGTTCATTCCTAAACTTTGATAATAAATTATCCGATAAGGAAGCTATATTAACTTTGTTAATTTCTAGTTTCGTCATCTCGTGTTTACTAGGTTTATCTAGAGTTCCTAATAATTGAAGTAAAGTTGTTTTTCCAGCACCAGAAGCACCAACAATAGATACTATTTCCCCTTGTTTGATATTTAAATTTACTCCTTTAAGGACGTGCAGTTGTCCGTAATGTTTGTGTAATTCTCTGGCAATAATCATATTGTGAAATTAATATTTATAGTTTTTATGTGCAATAATTAATTACAATATTAATTTATTGTTTATTAAATTTACATTTAATTTATTTCACATGAAACTTGGTGTATTTGCTAGTGGTTGCTTTTGGTGTACAGAAGCGGTGTTTAAACGTCTCAAAGGGGTTAGCAACGTAAAGTCTGGATATACAGGAGGATTTATTAAAAACCCACCTTATCGTGAAGTATGTCAAGGCATAACAGGTCATGCTGAAGGAATATCATTTAATTTCAATGAAAGTTTGATATCTTATGTTGATCTATTAGAAGTGTTTTTTGCCACTCATGACCCAACTACTCTAAATCGGCAGGCAAATGATGTTGGAACTCAATACCGCTCAGCTATTTTTTATACAAATGACAACCAATATAAAATTGCGAGTAAATATATTATGTCCTTAGAAAAAGCAAAAATATTTAAAAATACTATTGTTACTGAATTAAGACCTTTTGAAGTATTTTATAATGCAGAAAGTGATCACGATAATTATTATGATCTAAATAGAGAGCAACCTTATTGTAGATATTTAATTGATCCAAAGATTGAAAAACTGACGAGGTCTTTTAAAAAATTATTAAAATAATATTAAAATTTTATGAAATAAATATCCCTATTTAAAATATTTTCCTAGCCCAAAACGCTTTAACATTTTTTTTTCAAAATCCCAGAAGAATTTAAACTGTCCAAATAACCATCCAAACAATACTAGCAAAAGCTGATAAAAAAAGAGACTTATAAATACATATAAAAGCCAATAAATTAGGATGTGAAGGTTATCTTTAGTTATTCCAATCCATTGAATAAATGGACGACCAATAAAAACGGAAGAAGAGCCTGTAAATGCAAATACTATAAAAATTCGAATAAGTTCCCAACGTTTGTCAACAACCCATTTGTTCTCTAATTTTTGAATTGTGTATAATACGATCTTTAAAAAGAAATAATAGATTCCAATGCAGTATATTGAAGCAATAATATAAGGTAAAAAATAAGAGTCTGCTTGATTGAACCAATTTGTAGGCAATAATTTAACCAACTTAAGGGTGCTGTATCCAAGAAATAATACTCCAATAAGAGGAAATAATAATTGCCAATTTTTGGTAATTTCCCACTTTTTTTTAAATTTTTTCATATAACTTTAACTGATTATTTACAGTTTGTAAGGTCAAATCAATTTTTTTGGTGATTTTATTAAATTAGACTCTAACAAAAATACCAGTGATTAATATTAATCAATATTTACTTAAGTATTGATATAATTTGTGTAGCTAATTCAGAACCTATACGATCTTGAGCTTGATTGGTAGCTGCTCCAATATGAGGAGTTAAGGATATCTTTGAATTCATCAATATTTGAACCGCAGGAGTTGGTTCGTTTTCAAAAGTATCTAATCCAGCAAATGATAGCTTGTTAGAATCAAGAGCGGCAATTAAAGCTACTTCGTCAACAACCCCACCACGAGCTGCATTTATTAATGCGGCACCTACTTTCATGATTTCAAACTCAGCTTCTCCAATTACAAATTCTTTTTGTGCTGGTACATGTAGGGAAATGAAATCAGATTCTTTTAACACCCTTTCTTTAGAAACAGTTTTGATTTCAAAATCTATTATTTGTTTATCAAAAAACTCAAGTGAAATAGTTGTTTTTTCCATAAAAGGGTCAAAGGCAAGAACCTTCATTCCAAGTCCTATAGCAATTTTTGCAGTGGCTTGACCAATACGTCCAAATCCAATAACTCCTAAAGTTTTTCCGCGAAGTTCGGTCCCTTTAGCATAGGCTTTTTTAAGATGCTTAAATTTCTTTTCTCCTTCTAAAGGCATGTTTCTGTTAGAATCATGTAGGAAACGTACACCTGAAAACAAGTGTGCGAATACCAGTTCAGCAACTGATTCAGAAGATGCAGCTGGTGTATTAATCACACTTAATCCTTTATCACGAGCATAGCTAACGTCAATATTATCCATACCAACACCACCTCTTCCGATAACTTTTAGCCCAGGACAGGCGTCTATTAGATTTTTTCTGACGGTAGTAGCGCTTCTTACAAGAAGGGCAACAATGTTTTCAGAATTAATAAATTTTTCTAATTGTTCTTGTGCTACTGTGGTCGTTAAAACCTCAAAGCCTGCAGCTGTTAAATCATCGATTCCACTTTGTGAAATACCATCATTGGCTAATATTTTCATTTTTTTTATGCTTTACGTTCTAATTCACTCATTACTTCTACTAAGGTCTCTACACTTCCCAAAGGGAGTGCATTGTACATTGAAGCTCTGTAGCCTCCAACACTTCTGTGGCCATTTAATCCATTGATTCCAGCATCTTTACACATATCTTCAAAATCAATTTTTAATTTATCATCGGTTAATGAGAAAGTTGCATTCATAGTAGACCTGTCTGCATTAGCAGCAAATCCTTTAAATAAGGGATTCAAGTCAATTTCTGAATACATTAAACGAGATTTTTTGAAGTTTTCTTTTTCAATGGCTTCAATACCTCCAAGACCTTTTAACCATTCTAAAGTTAACATAGATGTATAAACTGCAAATACAGGAGGCGTATTGAACATACTATCTTTACTAATTTGAACTTTATAATCCATCATTGATGGTATCTGTCTTGATACTTTTCCAAGAATATCCTCTTTTATTATAACAAGAGTAGTTCCAGCTGGCCCCATATTTTTTTGGGCTCCCGCATATATTAAATCAAATTTAGAGAAATCAAGCGAACGAGAAAATATATCACTACTCATATCACACACTAAAGGAATATCTAATTTTGGAAACTCTTTCATTTGAGTACCAAAAATGGTATTATTGGAAGTACAGTGGAAGTAATCAAGATTTGAGGGTATTACATATTTCTTAGGTATATAATTGAAGTTGGCGTCTTTTGAAGAAGCTACTTCTAAAACTTCCTGAAACATTCTAGCTTCTTTGATTGCCTTGTCACTCCAAGTTCCAGTATTAAGGTATCCAGCACGATTTTCTAATAAGTTTAAAGCAACTGCTAAAAACTGAGTATTTGCGCCACCTTGAAGGAATAAAGCTTTATAGCCTTTTCCTTTTAGACCTAATAATTCGATAGCAAGTATTCTTGCATTTTCCATTACATCAACAAAAGCTTTGCTTCTGTGTGAGATTTCTATAAGTGATAGACCATCATCAAAATCTAATAATGCCTGAGCTGATTTCTCTAAAACTTCTTCTGGTAAAATACTAGGGCCTGCACTGAAATTATGTTTTTTCATTCTAAATATTGGTGTATATAATATATGCTAGTGAGAGTTAATTAACAAGATGTAAAGATCTAAATTAATTTGAGATAATTGTACAATAAAATGCAAATTTTATATTATATTTTTAACAAGAAATCAACAGTATCAATACCATCAGCATAATCATCAAGTTTTGGAGTTTGTGTGCTCCCAAAAAGCAGGTGTTGATCCGATAATTGTTTAGACACGATACATTGAATTTTATCTGAATCAATTTCTAGTTTTTTAAATAAGTCATCTAGAGAGTTATAATGTTCATAAAATAGGGAAGCAATTGGAGAAGCGTAGCTAGAATCTTCTTTTATCATTAGAAATCCATTTTCAAGTATTTCAAATTCGCTCATTAAATAAACCGCTTTATTATAATCATAATTATTAGCATATTTAGCCCCTTCAATTATAGGATGCCAGTGGTAAATGGCTTTAAAAAAAGCTTCAAAATTATAGTTCTTTGGAACAAATAATTTTGAAACACTTCGACAACCCAAACCATAATATTGAAAAATATCATTTGAAAGTTGTAATAAATCTTCTTTCGACTCATTTCCTGTTAATATAGCTAAAGAGTTTCTGTTCTTGCGAATAATGGAAGGCTTATCCTTAAAGTAGTACTCAAAATAACGGGCAGTATTATCACTTCCCGTAGCTATCACTGCATCAAATCCTTGCAGATTTCCTTCTAAAAAAGCAACTGTATTTTTAAGTTCTGGAACTAGTTTAATTAGGTAATGCATCAAAAATGGTAAGAGGTGTTTATCGTTTGAAGATTGTTTAACTGTGATGTTGTGATTACATATTAACGCACACAAGAAATCATGAAACCCAACTAAAGGGATATTACCCGCCATGACAATGGCTACGTTTTTTTTAGGAGAGTTTTCAAAATTATAATTAGAAGTCCACTTATATAAAGAATCTGTATTTAGGAGTGCGGACCAGTTTTCGACTGCAAATAGGAGATTATCTTTTGAAAACCAGCCATTATATTCCTCAGAAATTTTTAACTGGTGTAGAAAACCATTAAAAAATAATTCATTATGAAGTACTGAATCATCTTTAGATACTGATTCTTTAGAGAACTGGCTCAAAAACCGTCCTAATTCATTTAAAGCTATAATTATTTTTGATTTGCTACTCATTATTTGTTTAACCGCTTTTTTGGAGTTATTTTTGCATGCAAATTTAAGTAATATATATCCAAACTCAGCTATGGCAATTATTATAACTGATGAATGTATCAATTGTGGGGCTTGTGAGCCAGAATGTCCTAACACTGCCATATATGAAGGTGCAGATGATTGGCGTTATAAAGATGGAACTAGTTTACAAGGTGATTTAGTTTTAATTAATGGTAAAAAAATTGATGCTAATGAAGCTCAAAAGCCTATTAGTGATGAACTTTACTACATTGTACCTGATAAATGTACTGAATGTGTAGGATTTCACGAAGAACCTCAATGCGCTGCAGTTTGTCCTGTTGATTGTTGTGTTCCTGACAGCGATCAAGTTGAAACTAAAGATGCACTACTAGCAAAACAACGCTTCATGCATCCTGAATAGTACATGCTACAAATAATTTATTTGATTTAGTTAATCCAAAAAAATTAAATAGCCCTTCATGTGTATTAATAGCTTTTAAACAAATTTATCTACTCATGTGTAGTATTGAATTAAATAATTACATTTGCAATCAAATTTTTAGATATGAAAGCAGGTATTGTTGGATTACCAAATGTTGGAAAATCAACTCTTTTTAATTGTTTGTCAAACGCAAAAGCCCAAAGTGCAAACTTTCCATTTGTACAATTGAACCAAATATTGGAGTTGTAAACGTTCCTGACAATCGTTTATCTAAATTAGAAGATCTAGTCAATCCTGAACGTGTTGTGCCAGCTACTGTTGAAATAGTAGATATAGCAGGTCTAGTAAAAGGAGCAAGCAAAGGAGAGGGATTAGGTAATCAATTTTTAGGTAACATAAGGGAAACAGATGCTATTCTTCACGTTTTACGTTGTTTTGATAACGATAACATTGTACATGTAGATGGAAGTGTTGATCCAATTAGAGATAAGGAAACTATTGATATGGAGCTTCAATTAAAAGATTTAGAAACAACGGAAAAAAAATTAGAAAAAGTAAAACGTGCTTCTAGAACAGGAGATAAAGAAGCCCAGAAGGAGGAAACTATACTTCAGAAAATAAAAAACAACTTAGAGTCAGGAATTTCTGTTCGTAATTTAGAATTTTTAGAAGACGACTATCTAGAATTTGTCAAACCTTTACAATTTATCACTGACAAGCCAGTAATGTATGTATGTAATGTAGATGAAAACTCAGCACTACTAGGAAATTCATATGTCGATCAAGTTAGAGAAAATGTAGTTAATGAAAATTCAGAAGTCTTAGTGCTGGCTGTGGGAACAGAAGCTGACATAAATGAATTGGACGATTATGAGGAACGTAAAATGTTTCTACAAGACATTGGCCTCGATGAGCCAGGTTCTGCCAAGCTTATACGTTCAGCTTACAAGTTATTAAATTTACAAACTTATTTTACAGCTGGAGTAAAAGAAGTTCGTGCATGGACTATTAATATTGGAAGTACAGCTCCTCAATCGGCAGGGGTGATACACACTGACTTTGAAAAAGGATTTATTCGCGCGGAAGTAATTGCTTATGATGACTTTATTAGTTTCGGTTCAGAATCAAAAGTGAAGGAAGCTGGTAAGATGCGAGTGGAGGGTAAAAATTACAACGTAAAAGATGGTGACATAATGCATTTTCTTTTTAATGTTTAGTTCATATTATGTATAATTATAACAAAGCCAATGTTCTCAACAACATTGGCTTTGTTTTGTTAATTAATTTGTGTTTTAAAGGTTTTATTTATTGGATTGATGTACTATATTAGCCCTTCGTCATAATACACCTATGTCTCAAAATTCAGCTTACACAGAAGATAATATTAGATCGCTAGATTGGAAGGAACATATTCGTATGCGTCCTGGAATGTATATAGGGAAGCTTGGGGATGGCTCTTCGGCAGATGACGGTATTTATATTTTACTTAAAGAAGTGTTAGACAATTCTATTGATGAATTTGTCATGGGGGCTGGTAAAACTATAGAAATTTCAATCCAAGGTAGTAAAGTAATAGTTCGCGATTTTGGGCGTGGAATTCCTTTAGGAAAAGTAGTTGATGTTGTTTCTAAAATGAATACTGGTGGTAAATATGATTCTAGAGCCTTTAAAAAATCTGTTGGTCTAAACGGGGTTGGAACAAAAGCTGTTAATGCATTATCTTCTTTTTTTCGAGTTGAATCTACTAGAGATGGAAAATCTGCTTCTGCCGAATTTTCTTCTGGTGTCTTAAATCATCAAGATTTATTAGAAGACACTACGCGCCGTAAAGGAACAAAAGTATCATTTGTTCCGGATGAAGCGATATTTAAAAACTATAAATATAGAACTGAATACGTTTCACGTATGTTAAAATACTACGTGTATTTAAATCCAGGACTAACTGTTTTGTTTAACGGTGAAAAGTTTTTTAGTGAAAATGGTTTGAAAGATCTTCTCGAAGATAATACAAATGCTTCTGATATGACTTACCCTATAATTCACCTTAGATCAGAAGATATTGAAGTAGCACTCACTCATAGTAAAACACAATATAGTGAAGAATACCATTCGTTTGTAAATGGTCAAAACACTACCCAAGGAGGGACGCACTTGGCTGCTTTCAGAGAAGCATTTGTCAGAACTGTACGTGAGTTCTATGGAAAGAACTATGATGCTTCAGATATTAGAAAATCAATAATTTCTGCGATTGCTATTAAAGTGATGGAACCGGTATTTGAAAGTCAGACAAAAACTAAATTAGGTTCAACAGATATGGGAGGTAACCTTCCAACAGTCAGAACGTTTATAAATGACTTTTTAAAAACTCAATTAGATAATTTCCTACATAAAAATCCTGATACAGCTGAAGCTATACAGCGTAAAATTTTACAAGCTGAGCGTGAACGAAAAGAGTTGTCAGGTATTCGTAAAATTGCCAGAGAGAGAGCAAAGAAATCAAGTCTTCATAATAAAAAACTAAGAGATTGTCGGGTTCATTTTGGCGACATTAAAAATGGACGTAACCTTGAATCTACTTTGTTCATAACTGAAGGTGATTCTGCTTCTGGAAGTATAACTAAATCTAGAGATGTTAATACCCAAGCTGTTTTTAGCTTAAAGGGAAAGCCATTAAACTGCTATGGATTGACCAAAAAAATTGTTTATGAAAACGAAGAATTCAACCTTCTTCAAGCAGCTTTAAACATTGAAGAATCTATTGAAGATCTACGATATAATAATATCGTAATTGCTACCGATGCTGATGTTGATGGTATGCATATTCGTTTATTGTTAATTACATTCTTCCTTCAGTTTTTTCCAGAAATTATCAAAGAAGGCCATCTTTACATATTACAAACTCCTTTGTTTAGAGTTAGAAATAAAAAAGAAACAATTTATTGTTACACTGAAAATGAACGCAAAGATGCAATTCGAAAGTTAAAACCAAGACCAGAAATCACACGATTTAAAGGCTTAGGCGAAATATCTCCAAATGAATTCAAATATTTTATTGGTGAGGACATTCGTCTTGACCCAGTAATGTTAGATTCAGATATGACTATCGAATCATTACTCCAGTTTTATATGGGCAAAAATACTCCAGACCGTCAAAAATTTATTATTGAGAATCTAAAAGTAGAATTAGATATTATCGAAGAAGAGGTATGATAGAAGAAAACGATGATATATTAGCAAATGAATTACCAGAGAACCAAGAGACAATTACTCGAGTAACGGGTATGTTTAAAGATTGGTTTTTAGATTATGCATCTTATGTGATTCTGGAACGTGCTGTTCCTGCAATTGAAGATGGTTTTAAACCAGTTCAACGTAGAATCTTACATTCTATGAAAGACCTTGACGATGGGCGTTATAATAAAGTAGCTAATATAGTGGGCCATACAATGCAGTATCACCCACATGGAGACGCTAGTATTGCAGATGCTATGGTTCAAATCGGTCAAAAGGATTTGCTAATTGATGCACAAGGGAACTGGGGAAATGTACTTACTGGTGATAGAGCTGCTGCTTCAAGATATATTGAAGCTCGATTATCTAAATTTGCTTTAGAAGTCATTTTTAATCCAAAAATTACGGAATGGCAAGCTTCATACGACGGTCGTCGAAAAGAACCTATTAATCTGCCGGTTATGTTCCCTTTATTACTGGCACAAGGAGCTGAAGGAATAGCTGTAGGGCTTTCTACAAAGGTCCTGCCGCATAATTTCATTGAACTTATAGATGCTTCGGTCAAACACCTCCAAGGTAAGCGGTTTACTCTATTTCCTGACTTTACAACTGGTGGAATTGCAGATTTCACTAATTATAATGATGGATTACGTGGTGGCAAAGTTCGTTGTATGGCTAAAATATCACAACTTAATAAAAATACACTTGTAATTACAGAAGTTCCATTTGGTACTACAACCTCTTCACTAATAGATTCCATTCTTAAAGCTAATGAAAAAAGTAAGATTAGAATTAAAAAAATTGAAGACAATACTGCTGCTGAAGTTGAAATTCTCGTCCATTTACCAGCTGGTATTTCTCCCGACAAAACAATCGATGCATTATTTGCCTTCACCTCTTGTGAGAACTCCATATCTCCACTAGGGTGTGTGATTGAAGATAATAAGCCTTTGTTTGTTGGGGTCTCAGAAATGTTGAAAAGATCTACAGATCACACAGTAGAGCTGCTTAAACAGGAATTAGAAATAAAGCTTGGAGAATATGAAGAACAATGGCACTTTGCTTCATTAGAACGAATATTTATCGAAAATAGAATATATCGTGACATTGAAGAAGAAGAGACTTGGAAAGGGGTAATAAGTGCTATTGATAGAGGACTTCAGCCACATACAAAGTATCTAAAACGCTATGTTACAGAAGAAGATATTGCACGTTTAACAGAAATCCGGATCAAAAGAATATCTAAATTTGATATTGAAAAAGCACAACAAAAAATCGATGACTTAGAGAATCAAATTGCCGAAACAAAAGGATATTTGAAAAACCTCATTTCTTATGCTGTAGATTACTTTAAGCGATTAAAAACTAACTATGGAGAAGGAAAAGAACGTAAAACAGAGATTAGAACTTTTGATGACGTAGATGCAACAAAAGTGATCATTAGAAATACTAAACTTTTTGTTAATCGTGAAGAAGGTTTTATTGGAACTGGATTAAAACGGGATGAATACGTTTGTGACTGTAGTGATATTGATGATATTATAGTTTTTACTAAAGAAGGAAAAATGATCGTTACTAAAGTTGGTAGCAAAACCTTTATTGGTAAAAATATAATCCATGTTGCTGTATTTAAGAAAAAGGACTCTCGCACGATATATAATATGATTTATAAAGATGGTAAGGCAGGTGCTTCTTACATTAAAAGGTTTGCTGTAACCAGTGTGACAAGAGATCGCGAGTATGATTTAACCAATGGCAAGTTAGCGTCTAATATCTTGTATTTCTCAGCTAATCCAAATGGAGAGGGAGAAGTGGTTACTATTTTGTTACGTCAAGTAGGAAGTATTAAAAAACTCAAATGGGATATTAACTTTGCAAGTATTAATATTAAGGGGCGAGTTTCAAAAGGGAATATTGTTACTAAAAATGCTGTGAAGCGAGTAGAGCTTAAAGAAAAAGGAGTTAGTACGCTCAAGCCTAGAAAGATATGGTTTGATGATACAATTCAACGTCTAAACGTAGACGGACGAGGAGATTTAGTTGGGGAGTTTAGAGGAGAAGATCGTATTTTAGTCATTACCCAGTCCGGCTTAGCTAAAACAATTGTCCCTGAAATCACTTCTCATTTTGAAGATGACATGATCGTTCTAGAGAAATGGATACCTAGTAAACCAATTTCAGTAATCTATTTCGACGGAGAGAAGCAAAAGCATTATGTAAAACGTTTCTTGATTGAAAACGAAAATAAAGAGGAGATTTTTATTTCAGTACATGCATCAAGCGTATTAGAAATTGTGTCTACCGATTGGCGACCTGTAGCCAAATTATCCTTTGCAAAAGAAAGAAATAAAGATAGGCGTGCCGATCAGGAAATTGATATTGAAAAGTTTATTAGCTTAAAAGGGGTTTCTGCCTTGGGTAACCAATTAACTAAATATAAAATTAATCAAATTGATCTAATTAATTCTTTACCATACACAGAGCCTAAAAAAATACCAGCTGATGAAATTATTGTAGTAGAGGAAGAGATTGTTAGTGAATCAGTTTCAAAAGAGTCTAAGCAAAACACGGAACTTAATACTGAATTAAATATAAATGACGGGACTAGCAAAGATTTAGGGGCGTCCGATTCAGATCTTGAGATTAACGATGAGGGTCAAATTACATTGTTTTAATTCATAAGTATTGCTTCTCCTAAACGCTTGTTAGTATCCCCAACATAACCATATTCAAACTTATAACTATTTGTAGTAGTAGTTAATATCTTTAAGTGAATATCCTTTTTTTCGTTGAGATTTTTTGGATTAATAGTTTTGAATATCATTTCACAATCATTAATCCAACGTACGCTTGAAGAGTCAATTTTACCATCAAATTCCTCTATTTGGATTTTCGTGGTTCGAGTGAAATTAGAAGTATACAGAACACTATCTATTATAATTTCACTTTTATATGTTCCTGTTTTAAAATCACTACAGTTCTGTTCCACGTCGAAACAACTAACAAAAAAAATAATTCCAAAAATTAGAGTTAATTTCCTCATATCACAAAAATATAAAAAAAGAAATTGAGACAACTAAATTATTACTAAGAATTAGTCGTGTAATTTTTAAAGCTTCCATCTTGATAAAATATCACAATTCTATCAATTATTTCTGATTTGTTAGTTTTATCATTTAGTAAAGTGGAAGACTTAAAGTTTAAATGTGTTGCTGAGGACCGGGTGAGAGTAGTGTTTACAGTAAACTTGCCTCTTCCACTTAATAGCCAGATAAGATCAATTTCAGGAAATGCTTTAAGAACCTTATTTATAAAATCTAAGCTAGGTTTATTACGTCCGCTGATAATATGAGAAATACTTGAACGTTGTACTGATATTTTTTCAGAAAATGCAGAAGCTGATAATCCGTAATAATTTATAATTTTTTCAAGACGAGAATTAAATTCAGTAATATCTATCATTGTTTACAATTGTATATATGAAATTAATTTTCAAAAGTAAACTATAAAAAATTAAATTAAAATAATTATATTAATTAAGTTGAAAACTCCAATAATTAACTTTAACAAAAACACTTAAATATCTGATTGTTAAATATTTTAGTTAAAAATTATAATTAATAATAACCCTAATAATCAAATCTAAATTTATTATTTTAATTTAATATATTCGACAATCAAATTAAAGACAAAGGTGTTTACATTTGTGAAATAATAATTGTTTCTACATTAAAATCTATATTGTTTACATTTGTACATTATAATATATCTATGTTTAATTCTATTAATTTTTTACATCACTACGATTCATTAAAAGCCAAGTCTTTGAAATGTAGAGTATTGCCAAATTCAGACATAGAACCCCTTTTAGATTCGTTATCAGGTTTATTTAAAGTAAGTATTTTAGGTGTTTCAGAAACAGACATACCAATTTATAGTGTTAGAGTTGGTTCTGGATCTAAGCGAATATTAATTTGGTCACAAATGCACGGTAATGAAAGCACAACTACCAAGGCTATATTTGACCTATTCAACTATTTAGAATCAGGATATTATAAGGAGTTTTTAACATCTTGTACATTATTTATAATTCCTATACTTAATCCTGATGGAGCAAAGGCTTTTACACGTCTTAATGCAAATAATATAGACTTGAATAGAGATGCTATAATAAGATCACAAAAAGAAAGTATTATTTTAAGACAGGTTTTTGATGATTTTAACCCTCATTATTGCTTCAATCTACATGGTCAGCGTACCATTTACAGTGCAGGTAAGTCAAATAGCCCTTCAATTATCAGCTTTTTATCACCTTCAGAAGACACAAAGAGATCAATTACAAAAACTCGAAAAAAGTCAATGTCTATTATCAACGCTATAAACAGCGTACTACAATTATACCTTCCAAACCAGGTTGGTCGTTATGATGATAGTTTT
>ERZ651770.890-NODE-890-length-13229-cov-4.960234_pt1 | contig 13229 bp, 10 predicted proteins | sample MGYA00514756_ERZ651770 | MGnify/ENA metagenome assembly ERZ651770
GTGATAAAGATATCGAATTATTAGACATCTATGAGAGTGTAGCAGAGGGAATGTATGAAAAGTTTATTATGAGTGTTAAGACTCAGACTGGTGCTATTGATTGCCTCGTTTATGTTGCAACTGATAATGAGAATGGTCAACCTCAAGCTGAGTACATTGAAAGAATCAACGCTGGCATCAGAAGTGCAAACCTCCCTTCAGATTATATTCAAAAATCAATTAGGCCTTTTGTTCCAGAAAGCTAAAGAATAGCTTTCAAATCATCATTAACAAAACAATCAACAACTAAATGGTATCTATCAATATTGCTATTATTACTGACCGAGTGCGGCTTCGTCACATCCAAGTAGTAGTAGCGCCCTGTTTTTAGATTAAGCTCCTGACCCACATCATCCTCATCACTGTCATAAATCGTAAACACAACATCCTTATTTGTTCTAATGGGAACATGAAGCCTTATAAGTTGTTTGTTCTCAATATCCTGATCAATGTTGTCATTGTGCTTCCGTAATGATTTGCCAGCAGCAAGCTTCATCAAGCGAATTCTCTCAAACTTGCATGGTAATCTAGCTATTATTTCCCTTATCGGCTCCATCATGGGTTTATTCAGTATTGATGTCCACTGCAGTTTATTATCAATTTTTTTGTCATTCCTTGCGAAGCCTGGTTTGTATATATCCGAAGGATTAGCTCCATAGCCATGGATAGATATCGCCGTCCATATATTGTTGTTCTTATAGGGCGCAATCTGAGTTAAAAGTTGGAATTCTGCACGATCCAGATAGTCTGAGACAGCAGATAAATCCTCCATATAAGGCTCTATTGATAGCTCATAATTATTCATCATAAAATTACTTTTAATTATCAATACGCCCTATAAGTATCTGATTTTAAATTAGAAAAATTCATCTATATGATATACAATAATGAAGAGAGAGAATATTATCGCCTCTTATAGGTCGGTCACCAGCCCTATTAAAAAAAAGGCCACCAATGATTATTATTTATTAATTTTAAAGTTTCTTATGGGGAAAAGGGAATTTAAATACACACTTAATAAAAGTCACTTAAAGGCTATTTTTGCTCTGTGCCTATTCATTTTTAGTGCTCATTCTTTAGCTGCTCAAAACAGATGGTGGGTGGCTATTGACGACGGAACCGACAAATATTGGGACGATAATGCAAACTGGTCTACAACTCAATATGGTAATGGAGGCGCCTCTGCACCTACTGCCAATAATCTTATTGCTATTTTCACAAGCGCCAGCACTGTTGATGCTAAGCTGCGAAATAATATCAACAAAATTAGAAAACTCAAACTACTAAACGGGTACTCGGGAAATATCAACTTAAATGGATATCACTTAGCATCTTCACAAGGCCCGATGATTAATGATGGTAATGTCTTGGTTACCGCTGGTTCATTTTTTCAAACTTGGGGGTGGCTCTATATCAATTCTGGAGGTGCAGTTACAGCAAGTGGTGACGGAAGTAGAATAAAATTAGGTCATAACTTGTCTATTAATGGTGGTACTTTGACCGCACCCAGTGGTGGTAGCAATCGATTTATTCTTAGAGGAGGCTTTAATCTATATGGAGGAGGAGTTTTTAACCATAATAATGGAACAGTTACCATGTCTACAAGATGGAGGGGGACTCCTGGTGCCGCAATAAGAATTGATGCTGGCCCAGGAACAGGTCGAAATTTTTATAATTTATATAAATCTGGAAATAAACATGCCACATTGTCAACGAATGATATAGAAGTTGAGAATGATATAACAATCATTGGAGTTGGAAGCATCAGAGCTCAAAGTAACAATATTTCTGTTGGTGGAGATTGGACTCTAAATTCTTGGAAAAACTTTGATGCTGGGACAGGAAAAGTTATCTTTAATGGATCATCTGCACAAACTATATCTTGGCTAACAAATAACACCCGAAAATTTAAACATCTCCAGATTTCCAATTCTGACGTTTCTCTTGCAAAAAATACTGGCATTTCAGGGACGCTTACGATTGACTCAGGCGCGACACTTGACATCAATGGTAAAAATTTAACTGCTTCTACCCTTGTTAATAATGGCAATCTGCAGCTGTCTGGCAGCGAAACTGTTTCAATTTCAACTAAAGATACAGACTCAGGAACTATTACCTATGATGGCACAGCAACTGGACTTGCCTATGGAAATACATACTTTAATCTTGCACTAAACTCTACTGGAACAATGACACTTGATGCCGATCTTGATGTGAATGGATCACTTATGATTAGCGATGGAACCCTAAATACTGGAAATAATGATATCAATGTCGCTGGAAACTGGACAAATAGTGATAGTTTCATCTCTGGCACAGGAAAAGTAACGTTTGACGGTACGTCTAATATCGTTACTGGCGGTACTGGGGACTCCAATGACTTTTATGATGTTACACTTGGTGGAACCTCTGCTGCTCAGTCCACTAACGCTATAGCGATTGATAATAATTTTGAAATTACCTCATCAGGCACTTGGTATACCAATTGCTTAGCGATGACTGTGAGTGGCAATACAACAACCGGGAGTGGATCTATAGCAACCACCCTTTCACCTACTGTCGCATTTAGTCCAGCAAACTCAGCGACCGGGGTTTTAGTAGGTTCAAATCTAACACTCACTTTTAATACAGCTATAAGAAACACTAATGACTCCGCACTCACAGATTCTAATGTTGACAGCTTAATTACCCTTAAAACAACTAACTCGAGTGGCTCAGATATCGCCTTTGATGCGACCATTGACTCAGATAAAAAGATTATTACTATTAATCCAGATAGTGATTTTTCAAGCCTACAGGCGGTCTATGTTGCTATCGGAAACACTGTAGAAAATTCATGTGGAACTGCATTGAGTGCAGCTTCAGCTACCTTTACATCAGCAGACACTGCGGGCCCAACAATAACCTGGAGTCCAGCAAACTCAGCTACTGGTGTTGCTGTAGACTCAAATGTAACGCTCACATTCAATGAGGCAGTCAGAAACATTGACGACTCAGCACTTACTGATTCCAATATTGACAGTTTGATTACTCTTAAAGCAACTAACTCGAGTGGTTCTGATATCGCCTTTGATGCGACCATTGATTCAGACAAAGAGGTCATCACCATCAATCCGACGAGCGATTTTTCAAGTGAACAGGTCATCTATGTAGCCATAGGTGCAACGGTTGAAGACAGCTCTGGAAATGCTAATACTGCCAGCTCTATAACCTTTACAGCGATAGACTCAATTACTCCAACCTTAACCCTTAGCCCTGTTAATTCATCCACAAATGTTGCTATTGACTCAAACATAACTATCACTTTTACTGAGGCGATACGAAATACTGATAACTCAATACTAACTGACTCTAATATTGATAATTTAATTACTCTTAAAACCACCAATTCGAGTGGCTCAAATATCGCTTTTGATGCGACCATTGACTCAGATAAAAAGATTATTACTATTAATCCAGATAGTGATTTTTCCAGTGAACAGGTCATTTATATAGCTATCGGAACCACAGTTGAAGATGATGCAAATAACGCTATTAGTGCTTCCTCAGGAACCTTTACTGCTCGGGAAATTGGGGTAAGTGACACAACTGCACCAACGATCACTTTTAGTCCAGCAGATTTAGCAACCAGTATTGCCAAAGACTCAAACATAACACTAACCTTTAGTGAGGCTATAAGGAATACTGATAATAGTGAAATCACTAACTCGAATGTAGGTAGCCTAGTTACTCTTAAAGCAACTAACTCGAGTGGCAATGATATTGCATTTAACGCCTCAATAGATAGCGCTAAGAGTGTCATAACAATAAACCCGAGTAGTGATTTTTCCAGTGAACAGGTTATTTACATTGCGATTGGAGCAACAGTTGAGGATTTATATGACAACGTAATTACTGCCAGTTCAATATCTTTTACTGCAATAGATTCGATTTCACCAACACTTGCTTTTGATCCAATTGATTTAGAAAATCCAGTACCAGTCACTGATAATATAACAATAACTTTTAATGAAGCTATTCGAAATATCGACGACTCCACATTAACTAGTACCAACGTTGATAGCCTAATCAGTTTAAAGGATACCGATGAAAACGGAACTGATATAGATTTCAATGCAACCATAGACTCTAACAAAAAAATAATTACTATTAATCCTGATAGTAGCCTTTCGAGTGAACAAACAGTTTATGTGGCTATAGGGGCAACCCTAGAAGATGACTCTAATAATGCTATTACTGCAAGCTCTATAACATTTGTGGCAGCAGACTCAACCGCTCCAAATCTAGACTTTACACCAGCAGACTCTGCAACAGGTATAGCAGTCAACTCAGACATTACTATCGCCTTTGATGAAGTGATTAGAAATACTGATGACTCAGCACTAACAGACTCAAATGTCGATACTCTGATTACTCTTAAGACGACCAATTCAAGTGGATCTGATATCGCCTTTGATGCTGTGATTGATAATTCTAAACAGCTCATAACAATTGCACCAAGTAGTGATTTTTCAAGCGAACAGGTTATCTATGTAGCTATTGGAGCAACGGTAGAGGATGCTTCAGACAACGCGATAAGTGCAAGCTCAATAACCTTTACAGCGGCAGACTCCACGGCACCAACGGTTGCTTTTGTGCCTCCTGATGCGTCAAACTGTGTACCAATATCCTCCAACGTCTCACTGACCTTTAATGAGGCTGTTAGAAACCCTGATGACTCAGCCATTACTGACTCAAACGTTGGAAACTTAATTACTCTTGAGTATACATCTGACAGCTCTCCAGTCGCCTTTACTGCAACCATAGATTCAGATAAAAAGATCATCACTATCAACCCCGATAGCGACTTTGTTAGTGGCGAGGTCGTTAATGTAGCTATTGAATCCGTAGAGGACTCATCAAATAACACGATGAGTGCCACTTCTGGTACATTTTGCGTTGTCGACTCCACAGCTCCGGTCTTAACCTTTAGTCCAGCGAATTCTTCAACCATGGTCGCTGAAGATGCAGACATTACCTTGACCTTTAATGAGGAAATAAGATTAATCAACGATTCAGCCTTAAATAATACCAATGTTGATAGCTTAATCACCTTAAAAGAGACAGATGCAAATGGCAATGACATTGCTTTTGATGCCACAATAGATTCAGATAATAAGGTCATTACGGTTGACTTAGTGAGTGATTTATCTAGCAATCAGATTGTTTATGTAGCGATTGGTGCAACTGTTGAAGACTCCTATAATAATGCTATAACAGCGGATTCGGCGACCTTCACAACGGGTGACTCGTTGCCGCCAACCGTTGAAATTGAAGCGGTTATTACGGCCTCCATTGCCACCGATTCAGACATTACATTCACGTTTAGTGAAAAGATAAGGCTTGTTAATGACAACGAGGCAGATAACACTAACGTTGGTAGCTTGATAACTCTCAAAGATACTGGTGCTAATGGTGCAGATATTCCTTTCTCTGCAACCATTAATGCAGCTAAAACTATTATTACAATCAATCCAACCAGTAACTTTTCAAGTCAGCAAATAGTCTATGCAGAAGTTCCTGGGAATACTTTTGAAGACTACTCGGATAATCTAGTTCCACAAACAATCAAGACTTTTACAGCTGAATATCTCAAAACCTCGCTATCAAACCCTCTCAATGAGAAGGATGTTATTGGTCTCATAGAGGCTCAGATAGAAAGTGCAAAGAGAATGATTGTGCATTCAACAAAACCTGTCCTAAGGCGTATGGAATTTCTGAGAAGACACAACGATCAAAATAACCTATCAAATCAAGGCGTCAAGCTGAGGTTTGTGAATTCATCTGTCACAGAAATGTCGCATGCACTTAATCTCTCTAGCCTAGTGAATCAGACATCCGACTTGTTCGGAAATGACTGGGCAATTTGGAGTGAAGGAAGCGTCACTATTGGCGAGACCGATGAAAATACGTTTTCTTCCATCAAAAAAATTAAAAGTAATGGAATAACGCTCGGTATCGATAAGATTGTCGATACAAATCAAATATATGGCGTAGCAATCAGAATGGAGGATGAGGATGACGATATTGGCTCGTCAGGCACTACACTCGATACAGATAGCCTCAGTTTATCATTATATGGAACCTTTCCCTTCAGTGAAAAAACCTATATCGACGGCACCTTCGGGGTTGGCAAACTAAGTACTGATTTGACCAGAATACATGAATCAGGAACCCTGACAGGAAAAAGAAAAGGAGAGCAGATATTTAGTTCGGTTCTCTATGGCGCTGAATTTAATAATGATATCACTCTATCACCTTACGGTCGTATCGATGCAGGTTATACAAAATTAAATAGCTACTCTGACTCTGGAAAGGTGGCATCCATAAACTATAATGAGCAGAAAATTAAAACAGCGAGAGCCTCCATCGGACTCCTCATTGATGATGAGATACAGACTCAAAAGGCAACATTTATGCCAAACGCTCGAATTGAGTATGGAAAAGATATTGTAAATGCTTCAGATGCAGTCCTCTCCTATGTTGTCTATCCAAATACTGATTACACCTTCAGGATAGACAGAGAAGAAACTGATAACTTTCGAATAGGCTTTGGAACCGATGTCTTAGTTGATGGAGGATGGATACTCTCAGCAGACTTTGAAAGAAATCAAGAAGAAAACTCAAGTTATGAAAACTCAATCAACCTTGGCGCATCTTTCCAGCCAAATTCAACTACTGAGTATAGTTTTTCAGTCATCGGAGGAAGCTCATCTAACAAGCAATTCGGAATTGATTTTGATAAAAGTATGACTGATGATTGGACGCTTAATGCAAGCTTAGAGTCTGCACAATCATCAAACTCAGGTTACAACAATACCGTTGAATTTAGTACCAGAATGTCGTTTTAACAGCTCATTTATTAATCATCCATAATTTAATAATTTAGACTTTTGTGTATACTTAAGTTAAATACAAAACATTTAAATTTATGTATTGCATTAAAACTGAAATACCTCAAGAAATCTGTGACATTGATGATGAACTAAAGGCTATCTATCACAGCAGAGAAACGGTGTGTATATGGGTTCTTAAATCTCGAGAGGATCGGAATCGTTTTGTCGATGAAACTGCTGGAATGCTTAAAGATGAAAGAGAGAAACACTTTGAATCTTTTTATTAATAATGTACAAAGGAATTTAATATGAGTTGGTGGTCAACGGTTATTGGTGGTGCGGTAGGCTTCATGATTGGAGGCCCATTAGGGGCAATGCTTGGTGTAGCTTTTGCAGGTAATTTCTCAAAACGAAGAGCGCAATCTGGCTTTAATAATAATTTTGGTCCAGGAAACCAACAGCGAGTCCAGGCGGCTTTCTTTAGTGGCGTCTTTTCAGTCATGGGTTATATCTCTAAAGCTGATGGAAAAGTTTCACAATCTGAAATTATTATGGCGCAACAGGTGATGGAGCACATGCAGTTATCAGAGGATATGATTAAAGTGGCTAAAGATCTCTTTAATCAGGGAAAACAAGAAGGTTTCAATCTAGATGAGGTGCTTGAGCAGTTTCGAGTTGAAACGCATAGAAGAGCTCACCTGATACGAATGTTTCTGGAAATTCAAATCCAAGCAGCCTATGCAGATGGAGTCTTTGACAGTAGTGAACATAATGCGCTTAGAGATATCGCTCAAAAGCTCCACTTTCCGCTTCATGAGCTAGAAAGCCTTATTCAACAGTTTTCAGCCACTAAGAGCGGCACTAAGGGCATCTCTGTTGATGATGCATATAAAGTTCTGGGAATTGACAAATCATTAAATGATAAAGAAATTAAGCGTGCCTACAGACGCCTTTTAGCTCAGCACCATCCAGATAAGCTTGTTGCCAAAGGACTTCCTGAAGAAATGCAAAAGTTAGCAAACGAAAAGACACAAGAAATTATTAGTGCCTATGAAATTATTAAAAAGCATCGAGGCATTCGCTAACTGGATATTTCTATTCTAATTAGAATGGCTCTTCAGTGCCAACCTGAGTCTCAACTGAGATAACTTCTTCATTTCGATATCATCGCCATTAAATTACATCTCAAGTCTTTGAGTATTTGAACTCTGGCTCTTTATCTAAATAACTCAAAATCTTCATCTAATCTTTATATCAATTTATTAGAATGTGTTTTTTTAAATAATTTCAATCATTGATGGAAACAAAATTAGTTATTTGGACTACGCTGTGTATGGTTTTCATGCTCAGTTTTATGTACACAATGGTTAGTATTATTAGTAGTTTTGTTAACTAAACACTCTAGGAGATTTAATAAGATTATGACACTCGCAAAATATAATACAAAAAATGGCTCTCCCAATGATCGTCGCAAGACAAAAAGAGCATTAGAGAGAGAATTCCAAGAAATTAGAAACATGGAGTCGTCTATGGATAATGACTTAAAAGATGCTTATTTAAACAACTTAACATTTCTTCAAGAAGAGTTAAGAGGAAATGAAGCTCTTTAAATATACATTTGCAATTGTAGGTTACTCTTTACTTGCTCTATTTCTTTATGTGGGTATAACAAATTTGTAATTAAATTTAATTGAGATAATCATTATTATCATATATATCTAAACATATATATCTTTTATTGATAGTATGCTAAAATATAGTTAAATATTAAAATTTTAAGACGGTGAAAGGCCGCGTCATACAGGACGAAAATTATGAAAATTGGAGCGCTCAAAGAAACATTATTAGGTGAACGCCGCGTTGCTCTAACTCCTGACAGTGCTGTTCAGCTTCAGAAGCTGGGTTATGATTGCCTGGTCGAGAAGAATTCTGGGCTGGCTGCTGGCTTTAGTGATGAGCAATACAAATCTGTAGGTGTTGAAATTGTAGATACCGCTAAGCAGCTTACTGAGGCTTGTGATGTAATTGTCAAGGTTCTTCCTCCGAGTGAATCTGAACTCCAAGAGCTATCCTCATCAAAGACGCTAATCTCCCTCTTCTACCCTGGTAGTAATGAAGCGCTATTGTTGTTGGCTAAATCTTCTGAGTCTAACGTTATCGCTATGGATATGGTACCTCGGATCAGCCGCGCTCAAAAAATGGACGTCCTATCTTCTATGGCAAACATCTCTGGTTATCGAGCTGTGATTGAAGCTGGTAATAACTTTGGTCGTTTTTTTACTGGTCAAATGACTGCTGCTGGCAAGGTTCCTCCAGCAAAGGTTTTGGTTGTTGGAGCTGGCGTTGCTGGGCTTGCTGCTATTGGCACCTCTACTTCTCTTGGTGCAATCACCTATGCATTTGATGTACGCCCGGAGGTGGCCGAACAGGTCGAATCTATGGGCGCTGAATTTGTTTTTTTAGATTTTAAAGATGAACAGGTCAGCGATGCCTCAACTGGCGGCTATGCTTCAGTATCTTCCCCTGAATTTGCGGCTGCTCAATTGGATAAGTTTCGTGAGATTGCCCCAGAGATGGATATTGTTATTACAACTGCTTTAATTCCAAACCGAGAAGCTCCTGAACTTTGGACTGCAGATATGGTTGCTTCCATGAAGCCGGGTTCGGTCATTGTTGATTTGGCTGCAGAAAAGGGTGGAAATTGCAAGCTGACTGTTATTGATGATCGAATTGTGACAGATAATGGCGTCATTATTATCGGTTATACGGATTTTCCAAGCCGAATGGCTGCTCAGGCAAGTTCGCTTTACGCCAGTAATATTCGTCATATGATTTCAGATTTAACTCCAGATAAAGATGGAGTGATCGTTCATGACATGGAGGATGATGTTATTCGCGGGGCAACAATCATTCATGCGGGTGAGATTACGTTCCCTCCCCCTCCTCCTAAAGTTCAAGCTATTGCGGCTACTCACAAGGAAAGAATCCCAGATAAAACCCCAGAAGAAATTAGGGCTGATGAAGTTGCAGCGTTTAAAAAACAAACTAAAAATCAAATTATATTGCTCACAGTCGGCGGTATTTTACTGTTCTTGGTTGGAAGCTATGCACCTGTTAGCTTTATGCAGCACTTTATTGTCTTTATCCTGTCTGTTTTTGTTGGTTTTCAAGTGATTTGGAATGTTAGCCACTCACTTCATACTCCACTGATGGCTGTCACCAATGCTATTTCATCAATCATCATTTTAGGGGCAATACTTCAGATAAGTTCAACCAGCTTTCTAGTAGTGATACTTGCTGCGATTTCAGTATTTTTTGCTGGCATCAATATATTTGGTGGCTTCCTTGTAACAAGACGCATGCTCGCCATGTTTCAGAAATCTTAAGGGCTTATTATGGAAATGGGTTTTACTTCCGCTGTCTATGTTCTTGCTGCCGTATTGTTTATACTATCGCTTGGCGGACTGTCTGGTCAAGAAAGTGCAAAGCGCGCAGTTTGGTATGGTATTGCTGGTATGGCTTTGGCTGTTTCCGCGACCTTATTTGGACCAGGAAATGGACTATGGTGGCTATCACTTGTATTGATTGCTGCTGGCGGACTAGTTGGTTACCAGTTAGCATCGAAAGTTGCTATGACTCAAATGCCAGAATTAGTTGCAGGTATGCATGCATTAGTAGGACTTGCTGCAGTATTTGTGGGCTTTAATACACACTTTGAACTTGTCAATATTGCATCGATGGATTTGGCTGCCATGAAATCGCTGGAAGGGTTTTCGGCGTTACTCGCTAAAAAATCAGCTGTTGAAATAAATATACTTCGCGTTGAAACCTCATTAGGTATTTGGATCGGTGCTGTCACATTTACCGGCTCCATCATTGCATATGGTAAGTTGGCAGGCAAAGTAACCTCAACAGCGTTTAAATTACCTGGAGGTCACTTTCTTAATGCGGCTGCAGCGCTGTTGTCAATATTATCAGCAGTTTGGTATTTAAATAGCGGTGAGTTATTGTCAATGATTGTATTGACATTTCTAGCATTATTCATCGGATATCACTTAATCATGGGTATTGGTGGGGCTGATATGCCTGTTGTAGTATCAATGCTCAATTCTTATTCGGGATGGGCCGCGGCGGCGATTGGATTTAGTCTTGGCAATGATGTTTTAATTGTTGTTGGAGCGCTCGTTGGATCGTCAGGCGCTATCTTGTCTTATATCATGTGTAACGCCATGAATCGATCTTTTGTGAGCGTCATTCTAGGTGGCTTTGGCGGCTCATCTGGCCCTCAAATGGAGTTTCATGGTGAGCAAGTGCCTATAGAGGCAGATGGTGTTGCTTCTGTCCTTAATGATGCAGACAGCATTATCATTATTCCAGGCTACGGCATGGCTGTTGCTCAAGCGCAACAATCAGTTTCTGAATTAGCTCGTAAGTTACGAGCGCAAGGTAAAAGTGTGCGCTTTGCCATTCACCCAGTTGCTGGTCGTTTACCTGGTCATATGAATGTGCTTCTAGCTGAGGCTCGGGTGCCCTATGATATTGTTATGGAGATGGATGAGATTAATGCTGATTTTGCAACTACCGATGTAGCCATTGTGATTGGATCCAATGACATTGTTAATCCTGCCGCGCAAGACGATCCAAATAGCCCAATTGCTGGAATGCCTGTTTTAGAGTGCTGGAAAGCTAAACATGTCTTTGTCTCTAAAAGAGGCCAAGGAACAGGATATTCTGGAATCGAAAACCCATTATTCTTTAAAGAGAATACTAGAATGCTCTATGGGAACGCGAAAGAATCACTCGACAAACTCCTCCCAATGATCGACTAAGAATTCACTTTAAGTATTAAGTTTTCTAGCAATATTTCTTTATCTTGTTATCACAATTTTCCATTTAAGTTCGCGTGAGAACAATGTTGCTGTTTAAGGAATTAGGCTCCGCTATTCGAAAAATATGAAAGGGAGAACTCACCCTCCAATATCTCTTCCATAAAGTCACCTAACCCAGTGTCCATTCTAAACCCTAGGTAAGCTTGGTGCTCCTCCTTGCTATCCCATTGCTCGTATAGCCAAATAGTCTTGTTATCTTCACCTACCAATAGCTCAATGTGTTTAAAGCCTTTGTGAGTTCTTGTGACTGCAAATCCATCGTCACTGTGCGCCCAGTCAATAAGCTTCTTTGCTCCTTCTTCATGACAAGGACAATGCGCAAGTACATAAGTCATTTTTTCTCCTCATATTATTTAAGAAATTTTATTGTAACTCAAATAATTCAAAATTCAAAATCTCAAAAGTTCTTGATTAGATTTTAATTGCTATAAACTTAAGTCATACCACAAGGGGAAAATATGACTGTTCAGCACAAACACTTGATTGTAAGAGCGGAGGTTATGAAGCCACCAACTGATCAAAAATGGGCTCATAGCTGGCTCACTGAATTAGTCGCAAAGATTGGGATGCAGATCTGCCAAGGGCCTATTACGACTTATCTAGATATGCCTGGCAATAGAGGCTTAACTGGCTTAGTTATTATTGAAACGTCACATATTGCTCTTCACTGCTGGGATGAAACAGATCCTGGATTAATGCAGCTTGATGTATATACCTGCAGTGATCTTCCTACGGAGATCATTTTTGAAGAAATTAAACAGTTTAGACCCGTTAAAGTTGAGTATAAGTTTCTGGACCGAGAGCACGAATTAACTGAAATTGAACTCTAAATTTTATTGGAATAGAATAAAACTATTTCTCCTTCCAAACTGGAACCATTGAGGACCATACTCCGTCTTTCTTTAATCGATGATAAGTTGCAGCTACTATATGAATACCAATCAACCAATAGATAATTGAAACTGCGAATTCATGCGCTTCAATTACAATATTAATTAGTATTCCATCTTTTAAGTCAAGCCAGAATAGTAAACCAATCATTAGCCCAGAAAGAGGGATAGCTGCCAGACAAATATACATTCCATTATGAACAATTTTGGCTGCTAACTTTTGAGGCTCTGGTGTTTGTTCTGGGAGAGATGATTGTTGTGTTTTTTTCATATAAAAAAAACGAACTGCAAGCAGTAGTAAAAATACTGTCGCGAACATTACTTCAAATTGCAAAAGGCTAAACTCCTCCAATTGATTGACGTTATCAACCTGCTTCAAAACACCATAAATAAACAAAAGCACAAAGCCCCAATGCATCAGTTTTGCAAAATAGCTAAATTTTGGTAAATCCATCTTAAAGTTTATATAAAAAACTTATATTTTAAAAATAAACCTTTCACATATCAACAATTTTTTTCGTCTATAGTTCAAGTCA
>ERZ651770.893-NODE-893-length-13180-cov-2.502862_pt1 | contig 13180 bp, 11 predicted proteins | sample MGYA00514756_ERZ651770 | MGnify/ENA metagenome assembly ERZ651770
GACCTTGCCAAAAATGCTGGCGAATCCTCGCCACATCGACCAATGCCAATGACGCAAGACGAATTACTGGGGTTATTTGATTCGGATACTGTGGGCCGCGACGTCGTCCTGCAACCCGCAACACTTTCGGACCTGTGCAGCGCAGAGACCCTCAACAAACCAAGCCTTGAGGTCGTTTATGACAGCATCTGAGGCTGACATCATCGAGACCCAGGACCTGGGTTGCCACGCTGGTGCTGAAAAGCTTGCTGCAGCCGCCAGTGCCTCGGGCAAAACGGAGCTGATGGCTCAATTTGCCGAAGACTACCCAAAAGGTCCGCACGACCAACCACAGAGTATGTGCCCTGCGTTTGGGTCTTTGCGTGTGGGCCTCCGAATGCGTCGCACTGCGACCGTACTATCCGGTTCGGCGTGCTGTGTGTATGGACTGACCTTTACCTCACACTTCTATGGCGCGAAACGCACGGTCGGCTATGTGCCGTTTGACTCTGAGTCTCTCGTCACAGGAAAACTTTTTGAAGATATTCGAGAGGCCGTTCACGACCTGGCCGATCCCGAGAAAAATGATGCCATTGTCATTATTAACCTCTGTGTCCCGACGGCCTCTGGCGTTCCACTCGAACTGCTACCCAAAGAAATCAATGGCGTTCGTATTGTGGGTATTGATGTGCCTGGATTTGGCGTACCGACGCATGCGGAGGCAAAAGACGTGCTCGCTGGAGCCATGCTCGAATACGCAAGTGAAGAGATTAAAGACGTTATAAGTGGATTAGATGTTAAGCTCAATAGAGTTTTAGCCAAATAAGAATATGAATATTTAAAGGGCTATAATATTTACGTCAAAAGAAAGGAAAGAGAACTTAGAGATCTTATCGAAAAATTAAATGATAGTGAGAAAAAAAATTTGAAAGTTTTTTTTGTAAGTATCGATCCTGAAAGAGACGATCCTCAAATAATTAAGGATTACCTGAATTCATTTAAAAGTAAGATTTATGGAATAACTGGAGATCCACAAAAAGTATTTTTGCTTTCAAAATCATGGGGTGTTTTAAGTGAAAAAATTTTTAATGAAGATGGTAGTTATTTAATCAATCATAGTTCTTCAATACTTTTATTAGATAAAGGAAAGTATATTGATCGAATTAGTCATCATGAAAATTTGGACAATATTTTTAAAAAAATTAAGAGTTATTTGTAAGGTTGTAAAAATTAATATGTATTTTTTCTCACATATAAATAAAATAAAAAAATTGACAGTGCTAAAGAAAACCAAGTAATAGCATACTTTTTGTGACTATTTGCAATATTTACAGTAATAATTTTTGGTTTTGGCAATTCTAAATTATTATTTAGGTAAATTAAAAATGGTGAAAAATTTTTATTTGTAAATTTAAAAATATCATCTCTATCTAAAGTAAACCAGTAATTATCATTGATATCATTAACTGGCTTAAACCTATTAGCCTTAGATTGTTTTTTTAACGTTCCTAAAATAGTTTTATGATCAAAAATATCAATTTCTTTAGTATTTTTTTTATCAAAAGGTATCCATCCTCTATTTAATAAAAAGTTTTTATTATCAATTATAATTGGATTAACAACATTAAATCCTGGTGCACCTTTTTCGTTTAAACTATATAAATAAATTTGTTTATCAAAATCTATAACCCCTGAAGTTTTGATTTTTAGATAGTCCTCAGGAACATTGGTCATTAAATCAACAGGTTCTTTCTTCAAAGAAACATCAATTTTATTTAATAATTCATTTTTCCAATCTAATCTTACTAGTTGCCAGCTACCTAATGCTATAAATATAGATATAAAAAAGAATACAAAAATTGAAAATAAAAGTTTATTTCTCAAAGTTAACTATTAACTTCCCCAAATATAGATTGAAGCAAATAGGAATAGCCATACTACATCAACAAAATGCCAGTACCACGCAGCAGCTTCAAAGCCAAAAAACTCATCTTTTTTATACTGACCAGTTTTGCCTCTCCACCAACATACAGCTAAAAATATAGTTCCTACGACAACGTGGAACCCATGGAAACCTGTTGCCATATAAAACACAGCTCCATATATATTTCCTGAAAAATCAAAACTTGCATGATGGTATTCATAAATCTGCAATAAAGAAAAGCTAAAACCTAAAACAACTGTCATTGCCAAACCTTGCACAAAACTTTCTCTATCACCTTCTTCTAAAGCATGATGCGCCCAGGTAACTGTAGTTCCTGATAATAGTAGAATTAATGTGTTAATAAGTGGAATATCCCATGGGTCAAAAGTTACTATGTCTTTTGGAGGCCACACACTTCCAATTAAATCTGAAGGAAATAAACTTGCATTAAAATAAGCCCAAAACCAAGCAACAAAAAACATTACTTCAGATACTATAAAGAGTGTCATTCCATATCTAAGGCCAATTTGAACAACTGGTGTGTGATCACCTTTATGCTCTCCTTCAATAACAACGTCTCTAAACCACATAAACATAGAATAGAGTGTTAAAGCTATTCCAATTAATAAAAGCCAAAAAGATTTTGCATGCATATAATACACTGCTCCAAATGCTAAAATCATCGCAGAAAAGGAAATAGTGATCGGCCAAATACTTGGATCTACCAGGTGATAATCATGTCCTTTTTTATGACTGTCTGACATTAATTTTTTTCCTTCTTAAAATTAGCTACATCAAAAAAAGTATAAGATAAAGTAATATCCTTAATTTCCTTTGTAGATAAATCGTCTACTATTTTTGGGTCAATAAAATATGCCATTTCACGGGCTGTATAGGCGGTGTTTAAAGGCAGAAAGATCACCCCTGCTTGCAAACAGGCCGCGTAGATCGCCAAGGCTTCGGGGGATTTTTGTACCTGCACGGCCAATCGATCCCCGATCTGTAGCCCAAGCGCTTCTAACACATGCGCGTATTGCGCAGCAGTTTCTAAAAAGCGTTTATAGCTCCAAACCTCCCCATCTGGCAGGATCAAGAACGGCGCATCAGATCCGATGTGATCGGCAAACAGCGCGTCGAATAAAACGTTGCTCATTCTGAGGGCTTTCTATGTGGTGAGCAATTTCGCGATATGCTGAACCGCGATCCGGTATCCGTCGATGCCGAACCCAGCAATCACGCCCTCGGCGCGCAGCGACACGTAAGAATGATGGCGGAAGCTTTCCCGTTTATGGATATTAGAGATATGGACCTCTAAAAGCGGGCCCTCAAACGTGTTTAAAGCATCCAAAATGGCGATCGAGCTATGCGAGAACGCCCCCGGATTCATTATAATGCCCTCGGCTTCCTCTCGTGCTTGATGAATCCAATCAATCAGCTGGCCTTCATGATTTGACTGCAAATGCGTCAGCGTTAGGTCCAGCTTGTCAGCGGCCAAATCGCAATCGCGGGCAATATCGTTTAATGTGTCATGCCCATAGATTTCAGGTTGGCGTTTTCCCAACAGATTCAAATTCGGTCCGTTCAGCATAAAAATCATGCGGGCCATCGTTTCATCCTTTTGCTGCATTAGATCCTCTCAACAAGTCACTAGCACAGTGGCTGCGTGGTTTAAAGGCTGGCCCAGAGGATCAGGCCAGCCCCGAAAACCACCCGATAGATCACATAAGGCGTGAAGCTTATGCTGCGCAGCAGGCGCATCATAAGCCCCAAAGCGATGAACGCTGAGAAGGCTGCAAAAGCGGCGGCCAATGCCGCGTCACGCAACTGCGCGCTCGCTTCGTCCGCAATCAGATCAAGGCTGGCCAGCGCTGTCGCGGCTAGGATCACCGGGATTGACATCAGCATGGATAAGCGCGCGGCTTCGTGCCGATTATAGCCCGCCAAGAGCGCCCCGGTGATGGTTATGCCAGATCGCGAGGTGCCCGGAATAAGCGCTAGCGCTTGCCAGAGGCCCAATTTCAGCGCATCGCCTCGGCTGAAATCTGAAACAGCTTTTAGGGTTTTGGGGCGTCGATCGGCCCACCAGAGAAGCAAGCCGAATCCTAGCATTGCCCAGCCGATCAGCGCAACATTTTCGCGCATCGCGCCACTTACACCAGAAAGTTTGAGCATTAAGCCGACGGCGATGGCGGGCAGGGTGGCATAGATCAGGTAGAGCGCGAATCTGGCCTCGGGTGGCGTGGTTCTGCCTTTCAATAGGTGGCCGGCGCCAAAAAAGATCTTTCGCACATCGCTGTGAAAATACAGCATAACGGCGAGCAGCGTGCCCAAATGGACGGCGACATCGATAATAGGCCCTTGATCTGTGGTGCCGGTGAGCGCAGGAAATAGGATCAAATGCGCGCTTGAGGAAACGGGAAGGAATTCTGTAACCCCTTGAATAATAGCTAATATAATCAAATGAAGCAGGGGCATTTAAAACCTTATAATGGTGCAAACCCATCATATAACCAACAGATTTATAATAGAAACACTCTTTTTAAGTCCGATTCGGACTTAATTTTTGATCTAGACTGTCAATTATTTGCTTTTTAAGGGTGTAAGTGAAAATAAACGTCAGCACTTCTGCCTTTTCTTTTTGATAGGCTTCCGCTACATAACCAGAAACTGAAAGTAGGAGGCTCTCATGGCCAAGCAGCCAATGTTAAAATTCGTGTCGATCGAACGCGATATGCCAAAGAAACGCAGCGCGACCGAGCGTGCAGAAGATTTCAAAGAAATCTACGCCGAATTCGCGGCTGAGAAGGCAAAAGAGCAATCGAGCCGCTGTAGCCAATGCGGGGTGCCTTACTGCCAGTCGCATTGCCCGCTTCACAACAATATCCCCGATTGGTTGCACTTAACGGCCGAGGGCCGCCTACAAGAAGCCTATGAGGTGTCGCAGGCGACCAATAGTTTTCCTGAGATCTGCGGGCGGATCTGTCCGCAAGACCGTTTGTGCGAAGGCAATTGCGTGATCGAGCAATCGGGGCATGAAACCGTCACGATTGGGGCCGTCGAGAAATATATCACCGATACCGCATGGCAAGAAGGCTGGGTGCAGCCTTTATCACCCGCACGCGAGCTTGATAAATCGGTTGGTATTATTGGCGCAGGGCCCGGTGGGTTAGCCGCTGCGGATCGGCTGCGCCGGGCGGGGTTTCAGGTTACGATTTATGACCGCTATGACCGGGCAGGTGGATTGCTCACCTATGGTATTCCCGGCTTCAAGCTGGAAAAAGACATTGTTATGCGCCGCAATCAGCAATTGGTTGATGGCGGGGTGACGCTTAAGTTGAATTGCAATATCGGCGAAGATATCACGTTTGAGGACCTGCGCGCGCAGCATGATGCCGTGATTGTGGCTACTGGCGTTTACAAAATCCGCGATTTGGATGTTCCGGGCGGCGCGCTCTCGGGCGTTGTGCAAGCGCTCGACTTTCTGGCCACGTCAAACCGTGAAAATTTTGGCGATGACGTGCCAGAATTTACCAGCGGTGCGTTGAATGCTGCCGATAAAAACGTGGTGGTGATCGGCGGTGGGGATACGGCGATGGATTGCGTGCGCACGGCGATCCGCCAAGGGGCCACCTCGGTAAAATGCATGTATCGCCGCGACCGCGCCAATATGCCCGGATCGCAGCGGGAAGTTGAAAATGCTGAAGAAGAAGGCGTTGTTTTTGAATGGCTATCTGCGCCCGAAGCGTTTGTGGATGATACGAACATTCAGGATGTGAAAGCGGTTGCCGCGCAAGCCGGCCCTGTGCGCGGTGTGCTGGGGCATAAAATGCGCCTTGGGGCGCCTGATGCCACCGGACGGCGCATGCCTGAGGTGATCGAGGGCAGCCGCTATGTCGAAAAGGCGGATCTGGTGATCAAAGCTCTGGGCTTTGAACCGGAAGATCTTCCGCATTTATTTGACCAACCCGAATTGCCCGTGACCCGCTGGGGAACGATAAAAGCCGCGTTTGGAAGCGGGAAAACTTCGCTTCCGGGGGTTTACGCGGTGGGCGATATCGTGCGCGGAGCCTCATTGGTGGTTTGGGCCATCAAAGATGGACAGGATACGGCCAATGCCATCATTGCCGAGCTGCAACCTTCGGCTGCTATCGCCGCAGAATAACAAGATAAAAGGCCGCGCTGACGCCCGCCATCAAATGGCTTCGGGCAATTTGGTCGCCGCCGCATAAGGAGATGATCCATGACACATGAAAACACCACGGGCTTTGGGCCAGATTGGATGAAGCAACAGGAACAAAAGCGCCAATGGATGACGCAGAACAGCCTGTATCGCGAAGAGGATGAGCATGCCTCATGCGGCGTAGGTTTGGTGGTGTCGATCAATGGCAAGGCCAGCCGCAAAGTTGTTGAAAATGGCATTGCCGCGTTGAAAGCGGTTTGGCACCGCGGCGCTGTGGATGCAGATGGCAAAACCGGCGACGGAGCCGGCATTCACGTGCAAATACCCGTGCGGTTTTTCTATGATCAAATCCGCCGGACGGGTCATGAACCGCGCCAAGATGAGCTGGTGGCTGTGGGGCAGGTGTTTTTACCCCGCGCAGATTTTGGCGCGCAAGAAACCTGCCGAAGCATCGTTGAAAGCGAAGTTTTGCGGATGGGCTATTATATCTATGGATGGCGACACGTGCCCGTTGAGGTCAGTTGTCTGGGTGAAAAAGCAAACGCAACGCGGCCCGAAATTGAACAAATTCTGATCAGCAACTCCAAAGGGGTAGATGAAGAAACGTTTGAGCGCGATCTCTACGTGATCCGCCGCCGGATTGAAAAATCTGCGGCCGCATCGGGTGTGGGGCAACTTTACATCGCCTCGCTGTCCTGCCGTTCGATCATTTACAAAGGCATGATGCTGGCCGAGCAAGTGGCGGTGTTCTATCCCGATTTGATGGATGAGCGCTTCACCAGCGCCTTTGCCATCTATCATCAGCGCTATTCCACAAACACGTTTCCGCAATGGTGGTTGGCGCAACCTTTTCGGATGCTCGCGCATAATGGCGAAATCAACACGCTTAAAGGCAATGTGAATTGGATGAAAAGCCATGAAATTCGCATGGCAAGCACGGCATTTGGCGACACGGCTGAAGACATCAAACCCATCGTGCCAAGCGGCTCTTCTGATTCTGCGGCGCTTGACGCAGTGTTCGAGGCCTTGGTGCGGGCCGGGCGCAATGCGCCAATGGCGAAAACCATGTTGGTGCCTGAAACCTGGTCAAAGCAGGGCAAAGACCTGCCCGATGCTTGGCGGGATATGTATTCTTATTGCAACTCGGTCATGGAGCCATGGGATGGCCCTGCGGCTTTGGCGATGACCGATGGTCGCTGGGTTTGCGCTGGGCTGGATCGCAATGGTTTGCGCCCGATGCGTTATGTGGTGACGGGCGATGGCTTGCTGATCGCCGGATCCGAAACCGGCATGGTGCCGATTGATGAGGCCACGGTGCGCGAAAAGGGCGCTTTGGGCCCGGGGCAATTGCTCGCGGTCGATATGAGTGATGGAAAGTTATACCATGACACAGCGATCAAAGATAAATTGGCGGCCGCGCAGCCCTTTGGCAGCTGGGTTGAGAAAATCAACGAATTAGACGCGCCTTTGGCAAGCGTCACCGAAGCCCCGCTATTTACCGGCGCAGATTTGCGTCAACGTCAGATTGCCGCGGGATATTCGATCGAAGAACTCGAACAAATTCTGGCGCCGATGGCCGAAGATGGCAAAGAAACGCTTGCATCGATGGGTGATGATACACCGAGCGCGGTCTTGTCGAAAAAATATCGCCCATTGTCGCATTATTTCCGGCAAAATTTCTCGCAAGTGACCAACCCGCCGATTGACAGCCTGCGCGAATATCGCGTGATGAGCCTAAAAACCCGGTTTGGAAATCTTAAAAACGTATTGGATGAAAGCAGCGCGCAAACTGAAATTCTGGTGCTTGACAGCCCCTTCGTTGGAAATGCGCAATGGGATGAATTGACCAGCCATTTTAACGCGCCGATGGTTGAGATTGACTGTAGCTTTGCCGTTGGTTCAGGGCCATCAGCCCTGCAAACTGGGTTGGAGCGTATCCGGGCAGAGGCAGAAGATGCCGTGCGTTCGGGGGCGGGTCATTTGGTGTTAAGCGATCATGCTTCTAACGCAGATAAAATTGCTATGCCGATGATTTTGGCCACCTCAGCCGTGCACAGCCATCTCACCCGCAAAGGCTTGCGTACGTTTTGTTCGCTGAATGTGCGGTCTGCAGAATGCATTGATCCGCATTATTTTGCAGTATTGATTGGCGCGGGGGCAACGGTGGTGAATGCCTATTTGGCCGAGGACAGTTTGAACGATCGGATCGAGCGCGGCTTGCTGAACGGGACTCTGACAGAGGTTGTGACGCGCTATCGCGAGGCGATCGATCAAGGCTTGCTGAAAATCATGTCGAAAATGGGTATTTCGGTGATTTCTTCCTATCGGGGCGGTTTGAATTTTGAAGCTGTTGGGCTTAGCCGTGCGATGTGCGCTGAATATTTCCCGGGTTTGATGAGCCGGATTTCGGGCATTGGCGTCAGCGGCGTGCAGAAAAAAGCAGAAGAAATTCACGCGGCCGCTTGGCAGGGTGCCACGGGTGTTTTGCCGATGGGCGGGTTTTATAAATCGCGCAAAACTGGCGAAACCCACGCCTGGGAAGCTCAAACCATGCATATGATGCAAACTGCCTGTGATCGGGCCAGCTTTGATCTATGGAAACAATATTCTGCCCGCATGCAATCAAACCCGCCAATTCATTTGCGCGATTTGCTGGCTGTGAAGCCGATCGGTGAACCTGTGCCATTAGAGGAAGTGGAAAGCATCACGGCGATTCGCCGGCGTTTTGTGACGCCGGGTATGTCTTTGGGGGCCTTAAGCCCGGAAGCGCATAAAACACTAAACGTCGCGATGAACCGTATCGGGGCCAAATCGGATAGCGGCGAAGGGGGCGAGGATCCCGCGCATTTTCACCCCGAACCCAATGGTGACAATCCATCGGCGAAAATCAAGCAAGTTGCTTCGGGCCGCTTTGGCGTGACTGCGGAATATCTCAACCAATGTGAAGAGCTTGAGATCAAGGTCGCGCAAGGGGCGAAACCAGGTGAAGGCGGTCAGCTGCCGGGCATGAAGGTCACCGATTTGATCGCCCGTTTGCGCCATTCTACCAAGGGCGTTACGCTAATTTCCCCACCCCCACATCACGATATTTATTCGATCGAGGATTTGGCGCAGCTGATCTATGATTTGAAACAAATCAACCCGCGCTGCAAAGTGACGGTGAAATTGGTCGCTTCTTCGGGCGTGGGCACGATCGCGGCCGGGGTTGCAAAAGCCGAAGCAGATGTGATTCTGATTTCCGGCCACAATGGGGGCACCGGTGCCTCTCCGGCAACCTCGATTAAATTTGCCGGCTTGCCATGGGAAATGGGATTGACCGAGGCCCATCAAGTGTTGGCGATGAACAATCTGCGCGACCGCATTACCTTGCGCACCGATGGCGGTTTGCGCACGGGTCGTGATATCATCATGGCTGCGATGATGGGGGCCGAAGAATTTGGCATCGGCACCGCAGCGTTGATTGCGATGGGCTGTATTATGGTGCGGCAGTGCCAATCCAACACATGCCCTGTCGGCGTGTGCACGCAAAACGAAGAGCTGCGCTCAAAATTCACTGGCTCCGCGGATAAAGTCGTGAATTTGATCACCTTCTATGCGCAGGAGGTGCGTGAAATTCTGGCGAGCATTGGCGCGCGCTCATTGGATGAGATCATCGGTCGGGCCGATCTGCTGGGGCAAGTTAGCCGGGGCGCAGAACATTTGGATGACCTAGATTTGAACCCGCTTTTGATCCGCGTTGATGGGGCTGACACGGTTGTGTATAACCGTGACCGTCCCCGCAATACGGTTCCTGATACGCTGGATGCTGAGATTGTGCGCGACGCGGCGCGGTTTTTACAAGATGGCGAAAAAATGCAGCTGTCTTATTCGGTTCAGAACACTCACCGTACCGTTGGCACACGCATATCCAGCCATATCGTAACCAAATTCGGTATGCGCAATGCGCTGCAAGAGGATCATCTAACGATCAAGCTTACCGGCAGCGCGGGCCAATCTTTGGGCGCCTTTGCCGCGCCCGGGCTGAAGCTGCAAGTGTCGGGGGATGCCAATGATTATGTTGGCAAGGGGCTGTCAGGGGGCATGATTGTGGTGCGCCCTGCGATGACAAGCCCCTTGGTGGCGGCGGATAATACGATTATCGGCAACACGGTTCTCTATGGCGCCACCGATGGCCACTTATTCGCAAGCGGGCGTGCCGGAGAGCGCTTTGGCGTGCGTAATTCAGGTGCCAAGGTTGTGGTTGAAGGCTGCGGCAGCAATGGGTGCGAATATATGACCGGCGGGGTTGCGGTGATTTTGGGCACTGTCGGGGCCAATTTTGGCGCCGGTATGACGGGTGGCATGGCTTATATCTATGATCCAGACTCGCTGGCGCAAAGCCGGATGAATATGGAAACATTGGTCACCTGTCCGGTCACGATTGGACATTGGCAAGAGCAGTTGAAATCTTTGATTTCACGCCATGCTGAAGAAACCGGCAGCCCTAAGGCGCATGATATTTTGCGCCAATGGGATGTGGAAAAAGACCACTTTTTGCAAGTGTGCCCTAAAGAGATGTTGGTGCATCTGCCGCATCCTTTATCGGATGAAGCCAAAAGCATTCCGGCTGAATAAGCACAGCAGCGCTTGGGCCCTTGGTTTAAAGAGCTCAAGCGCGCTGCCTGTGTCAGCCGCGCCTTTGGTAAACCGGCTTAGGCGATATAATAGTGGCAAGCAGGATAAATCGGCGTTTGAAGGATTGAAAAATCCGCTCTGACAAGGCATTCAAAGTGAGACGATATTTGTTTTGAAAGGCTGAAATGCTGCGCTTGTATCATGCCCCCCTCTCGCCGTTTTGCCGAAAAATTCGGCTGACCCTTGCTGAAAAACGCATTGAGGTGGAGCTGGTCGATGAAAAATACTGGGAGCGCAGCACGGATTTTTTGCGCCGCAACCCGGCTGGGCAAGTTCCGATTTTGCGGCATGAAAGCGGCTATCTCACTCAAAGCGGTGCGATTTGCGAATTTCTTGAGGATTTATATCCCGATCCAGCGCTGCTGCCCAAAACCGCTTTGGACAAATACGAAATGCGCCGTTTGATCGCGTGGTTTGATGATAAGTTTCACAAAGATGTGACGGTAAAATTGCTAAATGAGCGGGTGATCAAGAAAATTACCGGTGAGGGTTTTCCTGAAAGCAAACACGTGATTGCAGGTATGAAGGCGATTAAATTTCATCTTGATTATATGTCTGAGCTGTTGGACCAGCGCCGCTGGCTTGCGGGCGATCAGATGACGCTGGCAGATTTTGCAGCTGCCGCGCATCTGTCAGTGCTAGATTATATTTCAGATGTGGATTGGAATCGATCGGCCATCGTGAAAGATTGGTACGCAAAAATCAAATCTCGCCCCGCGTTTCGAAGTATTCTAGCGGATCAAGTGCCGGGGTTTCCACCGCCCAAACATTACAATGATTTGGATTTCTAACATGGTGTCCGGCTCAGGCATAGGCGCGGCGCTCTATTTTGGGCGCGGGATCTGATGCAAGAGCTTAAACAGCGGCTTTTGGCGCAGGCCCAGGGGGAAGGCTTTGATCAACTGGCGATTTGCCAACCCTCGGCCGTACCCCAGATGGAGGCCGATTTGCGCGCGTTTTTGGCCAAAAATTATCACGGGCAAATGGCTTGGCTGGAGGATCGCCAAGCATGGCGTTCGGATCCCAGCGCCCTGTGGCCAGAGGCGAAATCGGTGATAATGCTGGCGCGATCCTACGCGCCCAGTGAAGATCCGATGGCGGTTTTGGCGCAGCCTGATCGCGGTACAATTTCTGTTTATGCCCGAAATAAAGATTACCATGATATTATTAAAAAACGCCTGAAAGCCTTGGCCCGTTGGTTAATCGCCGAGAAGGGCGGCGCTGTTAAAGTGTTTGTGGATACGGCGCCGGTGCCAGAAAAACCCTTGGCGCAGGCTGCCGGGCTTGGCTGGCAAGGCAAACATACGAATTTGGTCAGCCGGTCACTGGGCAATTGGTTTTTCTTGGGCGCGATTTTTACAACGCTCGATTTGCCGGTGGATGAAAAAGAGCAGGATCATTGCGGATCCTGTCAGGCGTGTTTGCAGGCTTGCCCGACGCAGGCTTTTCCAGCGCCATATCAGTTGGATGCACGGCGCTGCATTTCCTATCTGACGATTGAACATAAAGGCCCGGTGGATCTTGATTTACGGGCGCAGATGGGAAATCGCATTTATGGTTGCGATGATTGTTTGGCGGCATGCCCGTGGAATAAATTTGCCCAAACCGCGCAAGATGTGCGTTTTCACGCGCGCGAAGATTTAACCGCGCCAAAATTGGCCGAGCTGGCGATGCTAAAGGATGCGGAATTTCGCCAGAAATTTTCGGGCAGCCCGATCAAACGCATCGGCCGTGATCGGTTTATACGCAACGTACTTTATGCGATCGGAAATTCGCAGCAGGTTGAGTTGGCCGCGGTGGCCTCCCGCCTGCAATCAGATCCTGACCCAACGGTCGCAGAAGCCGCGATTTGGGCGCAAGCGCAGCTTGAAAAACTTTAACCGGTCGAAAGCGGCCTTGATCCGCGGCTTTGTGTCGTAATCTGTCTTTCTTTTGGCTTTAATTGTGACTAGGTGCGGGCGGAGGCAGCTGCAACAGTCAATCATTAAGAGGATCAGATGGCCGTTTTACTGGGCGTTGATACGGGTGGAACTTTTACGGATGCAGTGTTGCTGCGCGATGAAACAGAAGTGATCGCCAGCGCAAAATCCTTAACCACGCGCGCAGATTTGGCTGAGGGGATTGGTAAGGCTGTTGCGGCGGTTTTGGCCGCCTCGCAGGTCAAACCGGAAGAGATTGCGATGGCCTCGCTCTCAACCACATTGGCCACGAACGCGTTGGTTGAAGGGCAAGGCGGACGGGTTGCATTGGTCTATATAGGGTTTCGCCCGGGTGATCTGATCCGCCATGGTCTGTCTGAGGTATTGGCCGGTGATCCGGCCATCGAATTACCGGGGGGGCATGATCACGCAGGCTCCGAGCAGCAGCCTTTGGATCTGCGCGCTTCGCAAAGCTGGATAGAGGCGCAAACTGGGGTGTCAGCC
>ERZ651770.896-NODE-896-length-13165-cov-3.979523_pt1 | contig 13165 bp, 18 predicted proteins | sample MGYA00514756_ERZ651770 | MGnify/ENA metagenome assembly ERZ651770
CGATATGTAGGACCTAGTGTTATTGGAAAACAATATCAAAAAATGGTAAAGTCAAATCCATGGATTAGTATGGTAGATCCGAGTGGAGGTCCTTACTTAAATGAACACATGGACTTAGGTAACTTCTTTAGCGATGAGTTTGATGGACTATGTATTAGATCATTTGAACCAATAGAAACAGGATATAAAATTAATACTTACGGTAAATTCGATCATTTAGATGATTAACCTTTAACACCAAAGAGAGATGAAAATCTGGCATATAAGCGATACACATACATTCCATGAATTACTTCAGATACCTGAGGGTATTGATATAGTTATTCATAGTGGAGACTGTAGTAATCCAAGAGACCCTTATAATAACGAACCTGAAGTTAGAGGATTTATTGATTGGTTTGGTGGTTTACCTATAAAACATAAAATATTTGTTGCAGGTAATCATGATACTTCAATTGAAAAAGGGTTAGTAACTAAAGCCGATTTCAATGATCACGCTATTCACTATCTGGAAAATGAAACTATTGAAATAGAAGGTATTAAGATCTTTGGATCACCACACACTCCTCAATTTGGTCAGTGGGCCTTTATGAAGGCAAGGCACAAGTTAGATAGAATCTGGCAAAGTGCAATTGAAGATGGCACACATATCATTGTTGTCCACGGACCACCAAAAGGTATGTTAGATTTATCTTATGATAAACTTAATTCTATGGAGCATTGTGGTGATAAATCACTAATGAATAAGGTAAAGGAAGTAGAACCTAAACTAATGCTATTTGGTCACATACATAATTGTGATGATATTATTAATGCAGGAACTAGAACAATGCCAGGATTAGATACAATATTCTCAAATGGATCTGTGGTTACTGATGGTAAGTTCGGTAAATTGAGTAGTAATGGTAACATATTTAAATTATGAGCAAACTAGAACAAACCAAAATCCCAATGACATTAGAAGATAATGTCTTAAAGGTTGCTGTAGAGCAAGGAGTAATTGAAAACGAATTCAACTGGAAATTAGTTCGTGAGCGAGATGGATTGATTAATCAATCTAAAGAAGTGAAATGGTTAGAATGGAATGATGAAGGTCGTTTCAAAGCTGAACATGATAAACCCGCTATTGGACTTTCATTGATTATGTCTCCATTTAATAATTTCTTTACATGGCAAACAACTTCTGTTACAGAAATCGTGGAGGAGCGAGAGGATTATGTTAGATTTAAAACACAAAATAGTAATTACGAGTTATGGAAGCTATCTTAAAATTTAACCTACCAGAAGACCATATTGAATTTGAAATGGCAGTCAATGGTTCCAAAATGCACTCAGTGCTTTGGGAAATGGACCAATGGTTAAGAGCACAATACAAACATATGCCTGATGCTGAATACAGTGAAGACAAATATGAAACATTTGAAAAGTGTAGAGACCAACTTCGTGAGATTGTATATGACAACGGATTAAATTTTGAATAAATAATGAAACCTTTTGTAAAACCAAAGTATAATTACTAAATATTAAAACAATTTAAACATGGCAGATACTAACACAGTAACTAAAGAAAAAGAAGCAGTTGTAAATACAACTGCCCCAGAACAAACTCCTCAAACTCCAGTATTTGAAGAAATTGCGGAAATGACAGAAGAAGGTGCAGTCAACGTCGTTATTCAAGCGGCAGGAATGGCACAACAAACCGGCCACTTAACAGTTAGAGATTCTGTTATTTTAGCCAAAGCAATCTCAGTGTTGCGCCCAGGTTCAATCTAAAAATCTCAAGGTTTTTTAATTATTACAACTAAAAAAGGTTTCTATTAATTTAGAGACCTTTTTTTAATTGCACGATATTTTCTCTTAGTCTATTAATAGTTATTAGTCTCACATCCCGCTGGAAATTTTTGGAAATTTTATTTTTAATGTTCTATCTTTAAGCTAAATTAGCCTCACACTGTACCTATATTGATACATTATTATCACAGGTCCCCAATACCGGGATAACGGTTATGACAAACAATACCAGTGATGGCGCCACTTCGGCCAATCGACAACCACTCCCCGCCATCCGACTAGATCAAACTGATCAAAGAGATCAACTCAATTAGACGGTCTCTCAGGGAGCAGAGGGCTCTATTAACTTCGACACTCGAAAGAATGCCCCCTTTTTCAATCCAATTTGCCAAATCCTCAAAGACGCCAAAATATATAGATTAGCTTCCAAACTTAGAAGCGTCAAACCTAAAAATAGCAAGTACGCTTTAACAGCGGCCGCACACCTTAGAGATGAGTCAAATAGAAACTTTCCTAGACCTATTTAATGAAATAGATTTTAAAATAAACAGGAACCAATCAACCGAATTAGTCATTAGCCGAAACATGAATTTATCGGCAGAAGAAGAACTAAAAAAGATGCTAGACAAAGCCAAACGAGATCTTAATCGAATGACTAAACTCTATAAAAGGAATAAAATCTCCAGCGAAGAATTGATGGAATGGGAATGGAGAGTTCATGAAATACAAGAGGAGATTAAAAAGGTGAGAGAACTAGGAGATGATATTGACGACCTAGAAGATTATGGTCTTATTTAACATGAAACCTTTCCTCTTTCTAGTGTATAATTTTTAATTCAATAAAATAATTTTACCCATAATTTAATTAACAATGGCAGAGAGTGGTAGCTTAGAGGAACTAGAACAGATGTATCTGGACCTTATTCAACCCAATAAACTTATTCAACACTTTCCTACTGATATGGAATTTGTAGAATGGTTAAACTTAGGAACGGCTGACGAACTTCAGTGGTGTCTTAAAGCATTCGAACAGGCAGAACTATTTAGTCACTGTCAATTAATCAAACAACAAATCGATAACCGTGGCTAGTATACAAGAACAATACAGGCTCCTACTTGGAACCTTGCTTCATAACTCTATAGAAAAAGAGGATCGCACTGGCACTGGAACACTTTCTGTTTTTGGTAGACAGATTAGACATCAGATGAAGGATGGTTTTCCTCTTATTACTACTAAGAAGATGGCCGTTAAGACGATGATGACAGAATTACGATGGTTCTTAAAAGGAGATACTAATATTAGATACTTGGTTGAGAATGGTTGTAACATCTGGAATGGCGATGCTTATAAGAAATATTGCAAAACTCTCGAAGAACACTATAACGGTGGCGGAGATATAGCAACTCAGGCTGAGTTTATTAGAATGATTAAGGAAGATCGCGAATTTGCTGATCATTGGGGAGAACTGGGTCCTATCTATGGTAAACAATGGCGAGGTTGGTTTGCATATAACAAGCAGGTAGATCCAGTATTTGTAGATCAGATTAAGGAATTAATTAAACAGATTAAACTAAACCCAGACTCTCGTAGACTAATGGTGAGTGCATGGAATGTTGGAGACCTAGGAGAGATGACACTTCCACCTTGTCATTATGGATTTCAATGCTATGTTAGTGGAGGTAAACTATCCTTAATGTGGAATCAAAGAAGCGTAGACACATTCTTAGGGTTACCATTTAATATTGCTAGCTATGCAACTCTTTTACTCCTCTTATGTGAAGAGACTGGATATGAAGCAGGAGAGTTAATTGCTAACTTAGGTGATGTGCATCTCTATAAGAATCATATTGAGCAAGCAACAGAACAAATTTCTAGAGAGGCCTATCCACTGCCTCAGATTAAACTAAGTAATGTTAACCTCTTAGAAGGAGAATGGGACTATGAATTAATAGACTATAAATACCATCCTTCAATTAAAGCACCTCTATCTAACTAATGCATAAGCACGAGAAAAAATCAGAAGAGTCTTTACAGGAATGGATCGATAGAATCAGTAGCAGAAAACCTAAATGGTTCCATCGAATTAAATTAAACTATCTTAATAGAAAAATAAGATTTGGATTTGGTTTCAATAATGGAAACCCTTTTATTAGAATAGACCTATGGTGGGTAGGTTATAGAATTAGTTTAGATTAATGCCAGGAAGAAATAAAAAGTGTGGTGTAGAATTAACTGATTTACAATATCATGAGATGTTGGATAGATTAAAGGTTGCCATGACAATTATTGATAATAATATTATACAGCATCCGGTTGCTAAAATAGAATCTGACATTAAAGATCAGATTTGTTTAGCATACGACCATCTTTATAAAGCATACTTGATCTCCTCTGAAAAGAGTTCTTAGATATATAGTATATATGAAACACTTAAAGGAATTCAAATCGATCGCAGGTTTAAATGTAGAACCTAATCAAGAACCTAACAAGGCTGCGGCTGGTGAAGGTGAAGATCCAAGGCTTCTTAAAATTAGAGAATTTAAAGGATCTGTAATGGATTATAAGTCATATTGGGAAGATCGTATTAAAAATCAATAAATGGAAGAACTTGCAAAATTATTTATAGGCGAATGGGGTTGGATGTTTGTCGTAGCAGTGGCTACACTAGCATTCAGAGACACCTTGTCTAAAACGTGGCAAGGGTTTATGTTTTTAATTGGAAACGACTTCAATCGCGATGATATCGTATGGATAAACGGAGTTAAGAAGGCAAGAATCGTAAGACAGTCTCTATATAGAACTACATTCTATCTTTTTGATCATCAAAGAAAATTTATTGTTCCAAATGACAGAATATGGAACTTAAATATAGAAAAAGACCTTCCCACACAGAAAAGAGAAGATAAAATGCAAAAATAATGCATATTTATAGATATTTGCTATTAATATCATGAAACTTTTTGTCGAAAACGTATATATACTATAGTAGAGATTAATCTACGCCAAAACAAACCCCATATTCATAATGGATTCTATTAAAGACGCTAAGCCGGCTGCTTTAAAGGAACCAATCACTGAATCGGAACTACTCTTGAACCAAGTAGCCGAAGAGAAAGAAGAAAAGGGTAAGATTGTTACCAAAGGAAAGATAATTGATGCATTAGAAGACATTAACATGAATCCTGGAATTTTACTCGAAGCGACAGACTATCACGCAGCTTGGGGTTACGAGTCGGATGATGACGACGACTTGGTACTTTTTGGCGTTGGCGGCCCTGCCTAACAACATTGGATGCACCGTTAATCGGTGCATTCTTTTTTAAGATATATAGAATATGAAGCATTTAAGACCCATTATAGAAAAGAAACCTAAAGGAGCACCGGATTGGCATGATTCAGATGCACCAGATGCAAACGGAAGGTTTAAAGATCTATCAATAAAGGATCTAGCAGCGTGGTTAATTAAGACACGTAAGAAAGATGTAAAAAGAATTAGTGGTTCATTAACACAACAGATTGTATTCAATAGAAATGACGATCCAAAATACGCAGAGAAAATGGAAAAAACTAGAAAAGAAGTTTACAAACAATTAGGTAGAGAAGATTTACTAGAATCTACATTAAACGAAGGCTATCAGTATTTCGATGGCGAAATGGCAAGAGACCTTAAAGGTGACTCTGGTGTTAAGTTTAAAAAAGGAGATAAAGTTACTTTAGAAATTCAACCTAATAACTATGTTATATATGGTCCTAATAAAACAAAGATCATTGTAAATAAAAGAGATTTTAGAGGAGCAATAGATCAATATGTTATATATGAATCAATTACCGAAGGTATGTCTAAGTCTGCTATCAAAAAAGCTATTAAAGTTATCGATAAGCAAATTGATACTGAAACCGGAGGTGATGGTGAAGCATTAGATAATGAAACACTTCAAGCATTAGAACAAGAAAGAGAAAGATTACTAGCAATGAATGAAAAACGTGAAGATGTTGGTAAATACAATACTGTTAAGAAAGTAATAAAAGAATTAGGTAGAAGACCAAGTGAACAAGAACTTGCAACATTTATTAATAATAACTATTATGATGTTACTGAAGTTGAAAGAGGAGAAGATGATCCGGCTGCAAACGACAAGATTGCAGACTTAGTGGGATTCTACAAGTTTGATATCGATGATTGGGAAATTGCATGGTTTGATGCACAGAATGAATCGGTAGTTAACGAAGAAAAGATTAAATACGCTAAAGGAAAAACATATCAATCTTCTGGTCATTGGACTGTAATGGTTGATAGTAATTCAAGTATGTGTGATATTAGAGTAAATCACTCAGCTGGTTGGAGATTAGATCCACATGATGATAGAGAAGAAACTTGGGAATTATTAGATAATGGAAGACAAAGAGCTACTATATATTTTAGATCAGGTAATATCGATAAGTTTGCTAAACAGATGTTTGATCTTAATGATAGAACAACTTGGGGTAATAAAACAAAATTAACTGCTAAAGATTATGCAGATATTATTAGAGTTTGGATCGATATGAAGAAGGCTAATGAATCAATAATTAATGAAGCTTCTAAAGATAAAATGATTAGACAGATTGAAAGAGCTCTTAAAGATGGTCTTTCTATATTTAAACTTCCAATGGCTACTCAGAAATATTATAGCAAAAACAAAGGTGACTTTGAAGTTGTTGCTGAAAAGGGATATAACATGGAAGATATCTATGATTTAATAGCATTTCATAGATTTAATACAGATTTTAGAAAATTATCATCTAAAAATAAGGAATGGGTAGAAAATGATGCAGCAGAAAGAGGTTTTAATGAATCTTTATTAGAATCTGACATCGTTGATAAGTATTATTCTTTAATAGATGAATTATATGAAGCTAAACCAGGACCCGATGCTTATATGACTGGCCTTTCTGACAAAGAAAAGGAAGAAAAAGAAGCTAAAATGAAAAAACAAGCTGAAATGGACGATGATGATCCAGATTCTTATGAAGAATTACCAGGTGATGAAGAAGCTAGAGAATCAGGAAAGGTTAAGAAATCAAAACACACTACAGCATACAATAAAAAATTCAAAAGCGAAAGCATGAAAAACTTAAAATCATTTGACAACTTTGTCACTGAAAAAAGATCAGATTTATGGAGTCCATTTCAAAAGGCAGACATCTTAGCAGGTGACATGTTTGGAGCAATGGGTCTATATAGATTAGAAGATGATGAATTAGATCAAATTATAGATTTAAAGAAAGCTGATAAATTAGCTAAGAAAATGTTCGGTGAGTTTGGATTTAAAACTCTAGCTGCAAAAGAAATGGAAGATCTTTTAGATAATAATCCTAAATTACTTAGAGAATCTCAAGTTAATGAGTTTTATTTTGAGAATGATGAAGAAGAAAGATTACAAAAATTCGTAGATCAACTTTCTTTTGGAGATGAACTAGAATACAGAGATGGTTTTTCTACAGGTCGTGGAAGCTTTCCAAATACAAGAGAACTTAAAAAGGAATTAGATTCTAATTTTCAATTATTACTAACTCAAAAATCAGGTAGAAATTGGGATCTTTATGTTGGTAGTGATGATTTAGTTTTTATTATACAACCAGATTTAGGTGCAAAGAATTATATGCAAATTTCAATAAGTAGTACTAAAGAACAGTGGAACGATGAGTCTAGTGTTTTTGCTAGATCTAATGGATATTCAGTATATGAATCAGTAGTTAATGAATTCGGTCCGATGACTGGTTCTGGTAATAGAAATTATAGTACTAATGATCTCGTAGACAGAATTGGAGACCTTGATGATATTTTAATGTCTGATAGAAAATCAGAAAGAGAATGGGAAGAAATGTCTCAGAATTATTTAGACGGTGAAAAAGGATCTGAATTCTGGGGAGATTTAGGCGATCAAGAATTACAAGATGCAATTAATGATGCTGAATCTTTAATGAAAAAATATAGAATTAAAGAATCAGTAGTTACTGAAGAAGTTGTATATAATAGTAGTAATACAAAACCAGAAGCTGCTAAAAAAGCAACAAAGGAATTTGGAAAATTATTACCTAAACCTAACAAGGGCGTTGAACCTTACGAATTTGCAGTAGTTAAAACCAAAGCTAAAAATTATAGATTAGCTATTAAGTCTGGATCTTATGTTGCGCATGAGTTTATGACAAATCTTACAGATGATGGTGTATTAACAGCAGATATAGTAAAGAATGCGGTTTCTAATATTATTAAAATGAATCCGGAAGAATTTAATGAATCTATGGTCAATAATCAGTCCATATTTTCTGATATTGTTCAAGATTTTGAAGATTTTGTTAAAGAAAAGAAATCCTTAAATGAAGCTTCTAGACGTAAAGTACATAAAGCTGCAAAGCAGGGAAGTTATCCTGCTGTAATTGTAGTTGTACAAGATGGTAAGGTAATTCACCAAGAGCCAGTTTCTACACCAGATGTTGCTCCTGCTACATTCAATGTAATGCAAGAGAAATATCCTAAAGCATTATTACATTTAGAAGATAAAACAGGTAAGAGATTATTTAGTGAAGCTAAAAGAATATTTTTATCTAAGATGGATGAATCTAAACAATCTGACGAATTAGCAATAGCTATTAACACTGCTATCGAAAAAATAGATGATTCTATGAGTTATGTAGATTTTGCACAAGCAGTTGGTAAAGTAATAAGAGATGAATATGGTACTCATCTATATAAAGAATTTAAGAAAGAAATAAATAAATCTCTAAAAGAATCAGTTGATGAAAATAGAATGCTGAGAAAAGGTCAATTTAGATTTGGAGCAAAGTTACAATATGGAATAGAAGATGTTAATGAATCTTATGGTTTCTATGGTACTTTATTAGATCAATTCGGATTAGATGAAGTTAATGAATTATATTTAGATGGTTTTTCTGTCTTAGGAACAAACTATGACTTCACAGACCAAGCTGCATTATATTACTTAAATTCAAAAGCAGGAAGATGGGTAGCTGATCAAGTAGTAGAAAAACTAATAGGTCCAAAAAACATGTCTCCTTATTATGGACATTTAGAAGAAATCTTCGCAGAATATGCAAAGAAAGGTCAATGGAAAAAGTGGTCTAAGGAATATGATCAATTTGCTGAAGAAGACAATATGGAAGAAGGCTTAATGATTAGAGAATCTAGATCTGATAGAGATGAATACTATAGAGGATTATTAGAAGCTGAACAAACTACAAACGATCAAAGCCCTTTAGGTGATGGTGGAATGGAAACAGGAATTAAGAATAAAGCTAAAGAATCTGGCGTTCCAGTTGGATTACTTAGAATTATTATGAGAAGAGGTTTAGCTGCATGGAAAACTGGTCATAGACCTGGAGCAACACAAGCTCAATGGGGTTATGCTAGAGTAAATTCATTTTTGACAAAACAGCCTGGAACATGGGGTAAAGCTGATTCTGATATCGCTAAGAAGGTCAGAGACGGTGGACACGATAAAGACCTGTAAACCATAGAGATATATAGTCTATAGTGCATTACGCATTATATGCAAAAATATATCATTAAATATGTTATTTTATATTTTACTTTCTATTGCGATTATTATTGGTGGCTGGGCTGCTTATAATAAATTCATAAAGAAAGAAGACACATGGTCTGGTTCCCCAATAGGAGGAGGCGGAGTTGATGGTCAGCCATCAATAGATACTATAGCTGAAGGTACTAATAATTATAGACCTAAGAAAATTACGAAGAAAAATACTCCAAAGGGAATTGAACTAGAAGGAGAATGGGATGTTATTGAAAAGGAAAAAAGCTTTCCAAAAAAGGATTTCGAAAAGCCAGTAAAGAAGGCAAAGAGAAAATATAAGCCTAGAAAGAAGAAATAGTATCTACTTTACGATTACAAGAGCCCAAATTTTAGAATTTGGGCTTTTTTTTCACTTTTTTTGAAAATAAACAGCTAAAAGTTTTTTTATCTCAGATTTTTTGCTTATATTAGTATAGTAATAATCAATAAAGCAAAAGATATGTCAATCAACAAAATTTTAGTTCACACACAGTATTATGAAAATTATGGTTTCCATGAAGGTACCGAACATTGGAAGCCAAAAGGTGGCCATACCTTTCAGATCGAAATGGACGCCGATCTTCTAATGTACACTGATCCTGCTAAGGTTTTTAGTAAGATGGTAGAGTGCCAGTCTAACGATCTTGAGCGTTTCAAATACGTTGATCATGAGATTCAGTTTCAATCTCCAACTCTTCTTGGAACACAGGCAGATTACATTGCTGTTAATAAATCCTTAGAAGAAGGTGATCCTACCGATATTCAAGATTTTGAAGAAGGTTTAGAGGATCTTAATCCTATTATCGGTGGAGTAGATTTTTCCGATAGTTTGGATCAATTAAATAATTTAACCATCATATCACCGACTAATAACTCAAATAAATAATTATGTTGTACACTTATAATAAGACTAAATTATCATTCGAAAGAATTTCGTTTAAGAACCTATTATACATTCTATTAATTACTTTCACCGCTTCTGCCATCTTTATGAAAATAGCATTAAACAATGCGCATGATAAAGCATTCATTGAAGCATCATCTATTCCAGTTGAAGAAGGATTTTATACAGTAGAGACTGAGGCAGATACTTTCAGTAAAGAAGCCTTGGTAAAAGAGCTTAAAAGATTGAATGTTAGATTTCCTGAAATCATATTAGCACAATCTATATTGGAAACCGGACACTTCTCGAGCAGAATTTTTGTTGAGAATAATAACTTATTCGGAATGAAAGAAGCTCGAGCCAGGAGCACTACAGCAGCCGGTACACAGCTTGGACATGCCTTTTATGACAATTGGAAACAGTCAGTTATGGATTATGCTCTCTTTCAAAATGCATATATGAATAGGCTAAGAAAGGAAAAATCATATTTAAAATATCTTGAAAATAACTATGCAGAAGCTGAAAACTATGACGTAAGATTGCTTCAAATTATTGAAAGAGAAAAATTAAAAGAGCTGTTTTTAGATTAAGTTTAGTAAAATATAAGAATATTAAAAGAGACCTACAATTTAGGTCTCTTTTGGGGATATATAATACAGACTAAAAATAGATTTCGTTAATGAGCAACCCAGATAAAAGTCCTAAAGAGTTAATAGAAGACTTGTATGAATTATTCTCTACTTTCAAGAAGAGAATGGAAGATCCTAATTACATTCAGATAGAGAATTCTATTCAAACTATGATGAAAAATCAGGAAGATCTTAAAACCGAGGTGAAAGAACTTAAGAGACAATTGTTAAATCCATTCGACGGGGTTATAGTAGAAACTAAGAAAAATACTGAACATCGTTTAGAAGGAGAGGCCGAAGAGGCGCAGAGATTATCGTTCATTGAAGAACATAGAGCTCTAGTAAGATGGAAGTCTTCTGTAACTAAGATCTCTATTGGTATTTTAACATCAATGGGTGCTGTATTAACATGGCTCTTAAGTAAATATTTCGGATAAGATTAATGATAACAGACAGAATCTCGTTAAACCTCTTGTACATCTATTTGAAAAGAATAGAGGCAAATGAAGGACCAATTAAAGACATTATTATTTCACATAGAAGTAATAGGGAAGATCTTATTGAGAAAACGTTACCAAGATTTGAAAATTTAACTCAAATTTGGAATTTCATTAACAAGGAAACTTCACCTGGAGGATTTAATAATATACACTGTTTAAACCTAGGTTTATACAGATTAAAATCGTTTATAGTCGACAAAGATAAGAGTGCAAAAGTTAAAGAAAAAAGTAACTTTTTAGTACAGGCTAAGGGAGATGGTAGTTTTCATACCACCGGAGACCTTAGAAAATCTACTCATCGTGATTTACTTATAGGATATAGTCCTAGATTTAAAGAAGTTGAGGAAAGATGGAAGAATTTTATCCTTAATGAATATATTAAGGAGCAAGTTAAATATATTGATTGTGGATATATTGAAGTGTATTTTGAAGCAGCGATCAAAGATCTTAAAAAACTATATAATAAATATAGAGAAAAGAGATCTATTATAACTAATGAACTATATAATAAAAACATAAGAAGAAAATAATGTCACATTCAAACGAATTTTGGAACTTTGGAAATGCGGATAGAAGTGAAGATACTCCTAAAGGATATTTTACACCTCTATTTCCACATAACCTAGGACGCCCTTTACACCACCCTGAACAAGATTACAATGCACACTTAATTAGTCAAATAGTTAAGGGATTTAGAGTAATTGGATCTGGGACAGACGGTGTGATGACTACTGATGACCTAGAATTAGGTATAAAATTACACGAAGTTAACCCGGCGGATGCTGACTATTTACACTACATTGCATGTGGCTGTAAAGATGAAGAGTGGATTTGGGTTCCTGCTGAAATGGGAGGAACTGCAACATCTCCTCTTAATGTTGGCGCTATAGCAACTGACGGCAATATATGTAATAACACTTCACCTTCTATTTCGGCATACGGACAAGGAGGAGCTGGTCAACCATACGAATATAGTTTACAAGCTAGTAATGCAGTTAATCCTGGGAATATCACGGATTGGAGTCCTGTTGGTCAATTCAGTACATTCAATGGCCTTCCCTTAGTTGTAAATCAGACTTATTTTGTTTATGTGAAAGATGCGTTAAACTCTTTTGCTATTTCTTCTGCCGTGACAGTTGGAGAAATAGTTCCACTTACTGTTGATTTACAAGTTATATCAGATGTTACTCAACCTAATGGAAATGATGGTATAATAGAAGCAACGGTATCAGGTGGAATAGGAGGATATAATTATGTACTATATGAAGGAAATGATCCTTTAAATCCAGGAAATCAAGTAGATTCAATCGGTATAGTTGTAAATACAACTGTTCAATTTCCTTCTGATCCTTCAGATCCTACAAAATTAATTAGTGCTGGTGATTATATCATACGAGTAACTGATTCTGCAACAGGATGTTTTGCAACGGATATTGTAACAGTTAATCAACCTGCTAATTTAACATTCACACCTATAATAAGAAATGCAACATGCTGGAATTACAATCATGGTACAGATTCATTTGCGGAAAACGGATTTGAATTCAGTGGTGTTGTTGGTGGAACTGGCCCATACGAATATAGTATAACAGATCCTAATACGACTGGGTATACATGGGTAACCGATCCTGTATTTGATGTTGGCGCTGGAGATATAACAATATATCCGGCGGTGAAAGATGCTACAGGTTTTATATATGAACTTCCAGGAGGAGTTATATTTTATAATCCTGCACCGTATAATTTTGGCGTTACTGGTAATGACGCAGACTGTTCAACTGGCTTCG
>ERZ651770.905-NODE-905-length-13091-cov-6.736591_pt1 | contig 13091 bp, 18 predicted proteins | sample MGYA00514756_ERZ651770 | MGnify/ENA metagenome assembly ERZ651770
AGAGTTTAACACAGTTGAAATCTCAGCCAACCAGCAAGAAAGCTTTGCTGTACTTATTAGTAAAGGATCGTTAGCGTTAACAAATAAATTTCTGGCTATTAGTGCACTAATCCAAATACCGCATTTATGCGTACCACGAAAAAGACCAATAACCGGGATGATAAACGATGGATACGCATGAAGAGTTTTTAGTGTTCTCAGCAGTTCTGAGCCACTGTTACCAAAAAGCTAAGGCTCAAAAGCTTGGCCTTACCGCTGAGTATGGAAAAAAGGCAGGCTTGCTGAACAGTCATAACAGGCTGTCGCCACTGGGCGTTCTAGTGGGCAATGTCCTAATGCTCAAGCAATCATAAGCCCTGCAGGTAAGCTGCCAATACAAGCCCAGCGCCTCACTAAACTATCATACTCCACGTGATAGCTCAGATGCCGCCACTTTGGATTGCGCCACTGTTGAAAGATGTACTGTATATCGTCACAGCAGCGGATGATGCGATACGTGCCACACTCTGATTGCCACAGACATGGGGAATGCTCGTGATGCTCTGGGAGGGTTATGACTTAGTGCTTCACGACTGCACCGCAAACTTATCATAATAGTCCTGCAGCGAAGTACCTAGCTCATCAGATGGATTGTACTCACCGTTGCTTCGCACGAACTTCTTCATCCCACTTTTACCACCAAGGTGAGCTACTGCCCTAAGTCCATCACGATCATAGCCATCTGTGTTGATGCCAAGGCCATCAATGGTCTTATCAATATCTGCGAGATGCCAAGCCGCTACCTTGGCCTGCAATGTGCTATTCGCTTTAAACTCATCCTGGGTAAACGAAGAGCCAGTAGCTTTTTTGTAATCCTGCAACCTAGCATCACCGAATTGCAAAGCACCCACGTAACGCCTACCATCCGCAATAGTGATCTCAGCATTACTATCACCGCTGCTTTCGCTGTGTGTAAGGCGCTCAAGGAAGTCAGCTTTCGTTTGTTGTGGCTCGTCGGACGCTACTTGCATCTTAGGGCTGTCGTAGAGTGCGCTAGTTATATCTTCTCGTGACCCTCTATTAGATTCTGGCTGAAAGTTTAGCGGATCAGCTTCATCAAGTATCTCTGCAACCAACCTGCGCTTGCTAGGGCTAACCTTACCATACATCTGTGTGACGAGGTCATAGTAGCCCTGGCTTTGGTCACCTGCTGCTATGCGCATCTGCATAACGGCCTGTACCATCCTCGAAAGCTGCATCATAAATGTACGATCACTGTCGGTTAGTGCTGCCAGCCGTTGCTCTAATGTCAGGGGTTGCTGTGGTGCTAGGCTGTTTAAGAACTCCGCAAGCACGGGTGTTCGCTTTGTTGGTTGTGCATTGGTAGCCATCAAGCCTTTCTTGGTTTCATATTCCATGTGTTCTTCCTTTGTTGAGATTTATGTAGATGGAGTCCTGCTTACACACGTGTTCCGTGAGTTTTGGAGCTATTTGATTGTGAGGGTTTTCCGGGTGATACCCGCCGTAACAGAAGGTATAAAATACAGCCTATTAAGGGATACTAAAGAGCATCAAGCTGCTGATATAATAGTGATTTTATTGGACACTTGTATACCACACTTGAAACTCTTTTACGGTGTTAGGCGAGTGTAAGATGTGTTTCATCAAGATAGGCTTCAATAATCTCACCAAGAGCTAGTGCGCCTTTAGCTTTGCCAGTCTGGGACACAAGCAAGCACTGCTCTACCGCAGCGTCCAGATATTCAATAATCTTGGTTGAATAGCCATAGTGATGAAACGTCCCAGCCCTACGCACGGCCACGTCTATCGTGGTGTTATCGTCATAGGCTTGCACGATCATAGCGGCCACCAACTTGTGCAAAGAACCGTTGAGCGATGAGCGCTTGTGTGGCAGCACACCTGCTGATCTCAGAATGCCTAGCACAGTATCTGCCTGCTCATGGAACAGTGCGTCATTGGTTTTCAGCCTATCAGCGGCAAACTCTAGTAAGCGAAATACGTTCATGTGCCTTTGTCCTTATGCAGATCGAAGAAAGCTGGGCCGTGGTGTTGATAGGATCTAGCCATCTGAGCGTGTGTGGCTGGTGTCCAATATCTTAAGGGGTTTTGCTTCTTCATCTGAATAAACTCGCTGAATAGCGGGGGAGTGGTGGCGTTCATTATGCCATCCTTTCTGTTGTAATGTGGGGGGATTGAAGAGGGGCCGTGATCGTAACACGGGTGGCCTGTTTCCTATGGATAATTATAGACTAATCCCTGTCCAAAGTCGATAAAAATTATACACAAAACTATAGAAAACGATACACATAAATGTATTTCTATATGAATATAAAAATTTAATACTCATTGAAACATGGCATTATATTGATCATGATGATTTATTAATCGCCTTATTAGGGGGCTGCTCTATCCAGTTGAGCCACTCAGCCACGTCTTTGTTTCTACATATATAGTTATTCATGTCAATTCGGGTTGATTATGGCCTACTGTGGCGCACCCACTGGCGAGGCAGGACGTTATGATCAATGGTGCAGTACCGTATATCTGGTTCCGGAATCACAAAGAAAGGATAATGGGGAAGAAGCGATTAGAACATATCATCCCACTGGTTGATCCACTACTCGGACTCTTAGCTGATTATCTGAGCAGGGCAGACCTAAATAGAAACGAACCAATCTTCCCTACTTATGGAGGGGGCAGGCACTCCTCCGCTGATCGCTCAAGGAAGCTAAGTAAGCACATAGTGAATATGCGCAGTGGCTTCGATAACAGCCAGCTAAGCCCATATTCACTGCAACACACATTTAAAGACAGGGCAGTCGTGGCTGGGGTTCCCAGTTCGGTTACAGAGTATTTTATGGGCCACAGAACAAAGCAATCAAGTGCGATTCATGCGCGCTACGGGACGGGATTACCACCGCAAGAACTTGTAAAATGGATGATAGCCATACAGGAAGTTACAGAACATGGACACTTTCACAGAGAGTCTCTGGACTAAAAATACTTGATATAAAAATATGTATTTAAATCATTATATGGGTTATCGGTATAATGTACTAAAGCAAGTAACACTCTCTGGAGCAGGGAAGGCCTCAAGCCTGACCGTCTTACTTTCACTCGTAACAACCAGCCAGCTTAAGCGTGTCTAAGCCCAACTCTTCAATGGTCAAACGCACCTCGATGTTAAGGATTGGGTATGCTTGATGGCCTGCTCATAAAATAGGTCACTATTAGTTTATGCTTGATCGGAGGTGTTCAGTAATAGAAGCATGTAGATATGAAGCTAAAACTCCATCATATTAATCTTTGCTCCACGAATGTTAAAGCGATGGATCGCTTTTACAGAGATGTGCTAACGCTGGGCGATGAGAAACCTTCTGAGTTACCGCCACTGAACCAAGATAAAGGCTTAGTAGGCGATGTGTCATTCGTAACTGATGGCGCAATACAAATGCATTTAACACCAAAGGATGTGCTTAACAGCTTCAAGTCTGGTCAAGTCGTGAATCCCTTAGAGCGCGGTCATATCGCCTACAGAACTGATGATATTGAAGCCTTTATGAAGCATTTAGATGAGCAAGCTGTTCCCTATTCTGACTGGGGAAGTGATGCCGTAAAAGGATGGCATCAGGTGTTCTTTTATGATCCAGATGGAAATGTCATTGAAGTACATCAAATAGTTAACAAGTGATTAAGAGCAACTGCCATTAAGAGTAACCAAGCAGCCTTCATCCATCAGCTTCACTCACAGCTTACCGTTACTCGTATAGAAAAACTGGAGGGTGGATGCTCTAATAACAATCTTCGAATGCACCAACGGCTTCTAAAGAGCTTGATACAATCCTCCACATTTCACAATGGAGCGAGGCACCAGCTTTGATATGCCCAGCGCTAAATACCCTCAAACTTTTTAAGCCACTCTTTCGCTAACTCAGGGTTGTAGTTGTCGAAGCTGAAATCTTCATAGAGGATCGCTAGTCCACGAGCCGCCCAAGTGACGCCATTACTGTATGCTGCCTCATAAAGCGAAGCGGCCCTCTCGAGGTCTTGCGGCATAGCGTCGCCAAAATGATAAAGCGTAGCGAGTGCAAATGTTGCCGCCGGGTACCCCATATCATGAGAACGCCTTATATCACTAATCGCTTGTTCGTATGACCCACCATGCAAATGGCCTCTAGCCCTCAGCAGATAATATCTTGCAACATTATCGTTTTGGTCTTCAATGGCTTTAGTGCAGGCATTTACAAGCTTTGTACTTTGTATGTCTTGGAAGTCCACAGGTTTAGAGATTGAGAGTGGGTCCGCCTCTAAAGATCCAAGAAGGTCACAATCCCCAGCGGCATAAGCCTTATTCGCGAGTAAAATACATATGGCTATGATAATGGTACGCATTCCGTCAGTCCAAGCGAAACACTTTTCGCCTCTTTGTATCGGTATTGTACGCAACGAATTCTCCACTTCCGACAGATGCCCCAGTGACCGCATTGATAATCACCTGATGTGTCACCATCAAAGTCACACCTTTGGTGAGCGCCTCAAGCTTGAGACTTAACATTTCAAGTGTATCTTGCCTGTCCGCATGGCCCTGAAAAAATGAGTTCAAACCCGGAAAGAGTCTCCACTTGCCCAGTTTCATAAGTTCAGTTGTTTCTTTGCAGCGACACCACTCACTGGAGAATACTTGCGTAAAACGAAACCCACTATGCAGGATGGCGGCGCCAATATCACTGGCTTGCTGTCGACCCTTAGCGTCCAAGTTCCTCTGAGTATCACAATCACTCAAAGAGAAATTATCTGGATCTCCATAGCCCGGCGCTAATGTGTGCCTCATGAACACGACATTGGCATCAACCGCTGCTATTGCGTTCATGAGATTGTTTCGGCTCTCAGCTGTGACATGGCTGGCTTGCATCACAAGAAATGCTAGGATTGGGATTAGGCGCATGAGCATAGCTGCACTTTAACCTCAGCCCCATCCATCGCAATGTCAAAATTACGCCTGTAAGCGATCTGAAAAGTGCTGTGGCCCTTTACGCCGAAGTTATGGCATCTGGCTCTTTAGCGTTTTTCGTGGGCTGGGTCAGAGCATACGCGAGCTGTAAAGCTCACCTAATTGTATGAAAATACTCAAGTTCAAATGTATTCAATTGTATTCGTTTTATTTTTTAACATTCTGACCTATATTTTATTAAAGGGAGAATCAGACATGCAAGTAATTTTGTTTAACACAAGCAATGGTAGTGCATTCGAAATGCAATTCTCAAACGCAAAACAAATGAAAAACTATCTGGAGAAGAATGCTGAGGTTGAATTCTTAAGCGACGCCAATAGTTATTTACCAACCCGTCACCAACGGATGCAACAGTTGGGTTGAGAGGTTAGAGCCGCATTACATGTGAAGGGATAAATTCACCTAACCCCAGCACTGTCGAAGGCAACATTGGCGTTACCCGTGTCAGCAATCTGATACGCGTTGTTACCTTTAACCCCACAGTTATGACATCTGGCTCTCGGACATATCGCGTGGACTATGACCTTCTGCTTCAAGATTTAAACTAGTCATAGTTTAGGTTTCATGGAATCTTTTGAATACTCTCGTTTTAAAAAAACCGAAGGACATAAAAATGAAAGTATTCTTTTTAGGAGCATACAGTGACAAAGGCCGTGAAGGGATGATGGCAAGCAGTTACGATGCTAGGGTCAAAGCCGTAAGTGCTATGGTCGAAAGAGCTGGAGCAAAACTCGGGTCCGTTGATTACCTACAGGGTCCATTCGATGTCATTGCTGATGCTGAGGTTGATTCATATGAGACCGCTTCTGGGCTTCAAGCCGTGATGATGGCTTCTGGCGGCTGGGACGAGCTTTTGCTTTTGCCGACCATGAATGTCGACAAAGCTTTGAATGTCGCAAGAACAGTTGGCGGTTACCCAATGCCGGGTAGTGAATAAACCAATAATCAAAGCCCCTTGAAGACTGATTGTCTCATGGGCCATGGTGTCGCCTCCAAAGACATCAATCAGGATTGCGACCTCAAGAAGCCTATGGTGCACAGTTGATGCAAGTCATTCAGTGTCAAGAATAAAGACCTCTGCATACCGCCAGTTCAGCACGAAATGAGGGCAGCGCCGGCCTGGGCGGGCGCAGCCCGGTGGTGCCACCGGGCATAATGTTTTGGCGTGACGGCTGGGTTATGCATAGGTCTTGAATATACCTAAACCGTTTCGGCCTAATCCCGGATACGGGACTCTTTATGCAATCTCCTAACGCTCTAATAACTTTTTCTTAAACACTCTTACATAGATTCCAGCTTATTATGGGAGAGCTTAAAAGCATCCACCTAATAAAAAGGCCCCAACAAAAAGTGGGGCCTCATTGGTTCCGCATAGATAATCTTACGCGTTTGTGTCGACACACTGTTGTGCTTCTGCGTCCCAGGCTTGGCCTGTTGCGCAAGACATTGAGGCTTCCTGCTCACCATGCATTCCGCATCCATCTGCAAGAGCGAATGGAGCTGAAAGAACGAGGGCAAACAGTGATGCTGTAAGGGTCTTCATAGCTTTCTCCTTATATCTTTATGTCTACGGTGTAATCTGAACTGCCGCCGTAGCAAGACACACACTGTCACAGCTCAAACAAATGAGGCTAAGCCATTACAAGCACAGCCCTAAAACTTGTGCATTTACAGCTGCACACACAATCCGATGCGCGTTCTCATTCGTCTGACAGCATCAGTTTAATCCGACACTACCTTCCGTTCTTCTCGCTCTGCCCGGCCTGCGGTTCCCGCCACCCTAAAGAAAGCACCACCCCGACCAGCGTTGCAACAGCAGCACCCACGATCAAGCTTTGCCCAAAGGAAAATTGAAAAACAACAAAGGAAACGCCCATGGACACAATGCTAAACAATGCGGCTACGGCAATGATTCCAGACGATTTAGGTGCAGTATCTTTCATGTTAAACTCCAACAATCTCATCTCATGGACTCATAAAAACATTATTTAAAGTCATAAAACAAGAATTTTAGGCAATATCAGACTAAAGTTTCCTGAGATTGATAGGATCAATTTGTAAGGTATCTAAATGGCAAAACACTCAACATGTCTCGCTCCACGCTGCAACTTATGAGTTTGGTTGCATTCGGATTGACGCGGTTTTTGGCCATTTGAGCCAAGCCCTCACCAGGCTGCCTTAGAGTGTCTATCCAGCTATACTGGGTGCAACAATGACGTAGATCTTAGCCAACAAAGCAGCAGCTATGATGATTATGCAGATTTGTGTGGTTCGGTTGCGCATGGGCGGAGCTTAACACAGAGTAAGGCTCATCCAACCCGTTAGAAAGCTTTGCTGTACATGTTCGTGAAGGATCGTTAGCGTTATCAAATAACTTTCTTACGATTAGCACACTGATCTAGATACCGCATTTATGCGTACCACTAAAAAGACCAACAAACTGGAATAATATACGATGGATACGCATGAAGAGTTTCTGAAATTCTCCGCAGTTTTGAGCCACTGTTACCAGAAAGCTCAGGCGAATAAGCTGGGTCTCACCGTAGCCTATGGGAGGAAGACAGGATTATTGAACGAGAGCAATAGACTATCGCCACTAGGGTCTGTGGTGGGCAATGTTCTAATGCTCAAACAGTCATAAGTCCTGCAGGTAAGCCGCCAATCACAACCCAGCGCCACAGTCTGACTGCCACAGACGCGGGTAGGGCTTGTGATGCTCTGGCAGGGTTATTACCTGATGCTTCACGACTGTTGCCCGCTTTAGCCTTATTCGGGTCAGGCGCATACTAGGCTTGGACATTCCCCATTGGCTTGGGTAACCTTTCAGAAGGTAATTATGGATCAAGACATGAGTCAACAAAAGCGCCCCCTGACCCTCCGCGATGTTTCTGAAGTTTCAGGCGTGTCAGAGATGACGGTGAGCCGAGTGTTGCGCAATCGAGGCGATGTCTCGGCCGCAACACGGGAGAAAGTGTTAAACGCAACCAAAACTCTGGGCTATGTGCCAAATAAAATTGCCGGGGCCTTGGCCTCGCAGCGGGTGAATTTGGTGGCTGTGATTATTCCGTCTTTGTCAAATATGGTTTTTCCCGAAGTGATGACCGGGATATCCGATGCATTGGATGACACCCCCTTGCAACCTGTCGTTGGGGTGACAAATTATCTGCCAGAGCGCGAAGAGAAAGTGCTCTATGAAATGCTCTCTTGGCGTCCCTCCGGCGTGATCATTGCCGGGCTTGAGCAATCGGAGACCTCGCGGGCGATGCTCATCAACTCGGGAATTCCTGTGGTGCAAATCATGGATATTGACGGCGAACCCATTGATGCGATGGTCGGCATTTCCCACCGGCGCGCCGGCCGCAAAATGGCGGAAGCTATTTTGAAATCTGGCTACCAAAATATCGGGTTCATGGGCACGCAAATGCCTCTCGACCACCGAGCCCGCAAGCGCTTTGAGGGCTTCACCCAAGCTTTGGGCAAACAGGGTGTCGAGATCATGGATCAGGAGTTTTACACCGGCGGGTCAGCTTTGGCCAAAGGCCGCGAGATGACCGCCGCAATGATGGAACGCTCCCCAGAACTAGACTTTATGTATTATTCCAATGACATGATTGGTGCAGGCGGGCTTTTACATCTGCGTGAACAGGGCATATCGGTTCCCGGGCAAATGGGTTTGGCGGGATTCAACAAAGTCGAACTGATTGACGGGTTACCGCAAAGGCTGGCCACGATGGACAGCTGCCGTTTTGAGATTGGGCAAATGGCGGCCAAAATTATCGCCTCGCGCAATGATCCCACGCTGGAGCCTATGAGCAATGTGATCGAGCTATCACCCAAGATCGCCTATGGTGACACGCTGCGACGCAAATAATCACGCCGGGTTTGGAAACAACACAGGGGGATCGCCGGCCTGCCATTTGGGGTATTTTGTCATGATCGCGGCAAAACGATCCGACGCCAAAAATCCAGAGAGCCAGCGCTGCAGGTTTGGCCAGGGCTGCGCGTCAAACCAGCTGCGGTCACTGTTGGCAAATTGCCGCACGAATGGCACAATTGCCATATCGGCCAGGGTGCATTTTGGGCCAAAAAGCCAATCTGAGCCGGCAATTTTCAGATCTAAATCCGCCAAAAATTCCGCCGCCCGTCCGCGCTCTTGTTCAGGGTCTAGATCGGGATAGCGCACGGCGTATTTCGTGTGATCCAATGCGGTTTTGAACGGCCCATCACAGCGCGCAATCCAATCATATCCCGCCTCTGGCATGGCCAACCAACCTCCTGGATCTGAGCGTTCCAAAGCCCAGAGCATCACGTCAAAGCTCTCCTCAATCACCACGGTGGGCGTCACCAAAACGGGCACGGTGCCCTTGGGAGAACTGACGAGAAATTCTGGCGCCTTCTGCTGCAACACGATCTCGCGCAGCTCCACGCTCACACCCGACGCCAAAATCGCAAGCCGCGCACGCATGGCATAGGGGCAGCGTCGAAAGCTGTATAAGACAGGTGGCGACACATCCAAGCTCACGCGGCCCGCCCATGCAATTGCGTGCCAGAGGTCGATGTGATCTCCGCAGAGATAATCTGACCTTCCTGTTGCGCATGATCAAAAGTCACTTCGGCAAATTGCTGTGTTCGGCCCATAGTGGGCCTCTCCATCAACACGCTGTGCGTTTGTCCGATCTGAGCCGCCAGATGGCGCGCAACCTGGCGCTCTCCAGCCTGGCGAAGACGGGCGGCACGGTCTTTGATCGCGCGGCCGTTAACTTGCGGCATGCGGGCCGCGGGGGTTCCGTTGCGCACCGAATAGGGAAAGACATGTAGCCACGTGAGATTGCAGTCTCGAACCAGCGCCAAGGAATTCTCAAAATGGGCTTCGGTTTCAGTTGGGAACCCGGCGATAATATCCGCCCCAAAGGTCATCTCAGGGCGCAGGCGCAGCGCCTCCTCTGTGAACCGAATGGCATCATCGCGCAAATGTCGCCGCTTCATGCGCTTCAAAATTAGGTCGTCGCCATGCTGCAAAGACAGGTGTAAATGCGGCATCAAACGCGGCTCTGTGGCAATGGCCTGCATCAATGCTGGATCCACTTCAATGGAATCAATTGAGCTGATCCGCAGGCGGGGCAAATCTGGAACCAGTTTCAGGATCCGAAGCACCAAATCCCCCAAACGCGGGGTCGCCGGCAGATCTGCGCCCCAACTTGTCATATCCACACCCGTCAGAACAATCTCCGCGTAGCCGCGATCCACCAGTCTTTTGACTTGATCCACCACAACCCCAGCCGGCACAGAGCGCGAATTGCCGCGACCAAATGGGATAATGCAAAACGTACAGCGGTGATCACAGCCATTTTGCACTTGCACATAAGCGCGGCTGCGGGTTCCGAAACCGTCGATCAAATGACCCGCCGTTTCGGTAACAGACATGATGTCATCGACCTGCACCGGCTCTGTGCCATACTCTCCGGCCAACCCGGCCCAAGTGTCTGGCTGCATTTTTTCCGTGTTCCCAAGCACAACATCCACTTCGGACATCTGCGCAAAGGTATCAGGCTCGGTCTGCGCAGCGCAACCGGTTACGATCAACTTGGCTTGCGGGTGTGTGCGACGCAGCTTGCGGATGTCTTGCTTGGCTTTGCGCACCGCCTCCGCAGTCACGGCGCAGGTATTCACCACCACCGTATCAGTGAGGCCCGATTGACCTGCCAGCTCTTTCATCGCCTCGGTTTCATACATGTTCAACCGGCAGCCATGATTTGAAAAGATTGGCGCATTCATTGGAGGCTCTCCAAAAATTGCGCGGTCAGCACACCGTCAAACACATGCATGGTTGCGCCCGTCATCCAGACACCATCTTCACGCCAATCGATGTCAATCAAACCGCCGTCGAGCTGAATTTCAACCCTCCGCCCGGTGAGGCCCAGGCGCGCCGCCGCAACCGCCGTGGCGCAAGATGAGGAGCCAGAGGCCAAAGTTACCCCCACACCGCGCTCCCAGACCCGCATCCGCAGGCGGTTCTGTGCCATAACATGGGCAAATTGCACATTGGTGCGCTCAGGAAACAGAGGGTCATGTTCAAACCTTGGTCCCAATTGCGCCAAATCTACCGCTTCGGCATCTTCGACAAAAAACGTGCAATGCGGATTGCCCATGCCTGTGGCCGTCGGTCGACCTTCAAGCGGCAGATGCAAAGTCTCCATTTCCCGTGCCAAGGGCACCTCATCCCACATCAGCATGGGATGACCCATATTGACGCTCACCAAAGCGTCCTCCTGACAAGCCTGCAAGACACCGCGCTCCGTAATCAAAGAGAGGGTCTTGCGCCCCAAACGCTGCATCTCATATTGCGCAACGCAGCGCGTGGCATTGCCGCAAGCGCCCGCAGTCGAGCCATCTGCGTTGAAAAAGGTTAAGGCGAAATCCGCCTGCGGCGAATCACTTATCACCGCCAGTTGGTCAAACCCCACACCCAGATGACGATTCCCTAATCCGCGGGCAATTTCTGCCGAAATCACTGGCCCATGCCCGCGCGAATCGACAATAACAAAGTCATTGCCGAGCCCATGCATCTTCATAAAGGAAATCTGCTGCGTCATGATGGCCATATATCGGTGTAATTAAGAGGAATCCAGCAATAGATCAGAAAAGCCCTTGACCCCGCCCTCTACCCTTTCTAGACACCGCCGCAGTGGGCCCTTAGCTCAGCCGGTAGAGCAACTGACTTTTAATCAGTAGGTCGATGGTTCGAACCCATCAGGGCTCACCACTCATACAAAGGCTTAGGCTTAGCGGCCTAAGCCTTTTGTTTTTCTCAGCGAGACACTCAGCGAGACAAAGTGACGTGGGGCCACGTTCAATTACGCCTTGCTGTACTTGATCTTCGAGCCTACGTCCGCCACGCGCCCGCGCGCCTTCGCATCGATGCAAACTATTTAGGTCTAGCAATAAATGCGCTTCCTAAAAGTTACTGCAATCCCTTCAAGGTGCAACCAGTCACAGCGGACGTAGGACATACATCACCAAGTTGGCAAAACCGACGGCGCCACGGCCCGCATGTGGAGGGTGACTTGACCACCACCTCAACCGCCGCAATTGCGATATCGACTGCTAAGGCATTCCTGCGCTAAGATTTGCGCGGTCAAAATTTCGTAGGGCTCAAGATCACCTGCCAGAGAATCCCGCCAAAATGCGGCGGCTTTATTTCCGTTTGAAAAGGCAATGCTGTACCACATATGCGCCTGCACCCTGCTTTGCGCCACGCCTTTTCCAAATTCGAACAAGAGTCCCAAGCGGCTTTGTGCACCGCGATGCCCGTTGGTGGCGGCCAATCGGTACCAACTATGGGCCTTGCTATAGTCGAATAATACGCTGTCTTGGTCCTCGTACATTTTGGCCAGATTGTATTGCGCCTCAACGTCCCCTTGAGACGCGGCCCTATGAAACCCCGCAAGTGCCTTTGCAGGGTCTTGCAAGCCGCTGTGACCATGTTGATACACTCCGGCCAGCTTGGTCTGTGCGGCTGCAGCACCCATGGTTTCACCGTGCCGATTGTCCTGCGCATAGGCGCGCGGCGCGCAGGACAATAAAAGGCAGATCACCGCTGAAATTCGGTTAAAACGTTGCATGGCATCCATTAAAATTAATATTACTCAATGGTTTATGTTTTGGGCCAATCGAGGTGCAGGGGAATTTGTTAACCCGATATTAACTTGATGGCGAAATGCGATCAACGAAACTCAGTGGAAATGAGCCGGAAAAGTTACTTTATGGTTAATGTGGAAAGGCGCCCGAAGGCGCCTTCCTAGGTGCCCTAAGCTTTGGCGCGCGCGCCTGTCGGATCGTAAAGCGGCTTGAGCGACGCTTCCGCCACAACCCGCGTTCCAGCGACGTCGATTTCATAGGAGGAAGCCAGAACCTCTGCCGCGCTCTCACCCGCGCAGGGCACATATCCCAAGCCAATCGCGCCACCAAGATGATGGCCATAATTGCCAGACGATAGGTAACCGACAATCTCACCATCCCGCAGGACCGGTTCATTGTGGTACAAAAGCGGCTCTGGATCGGTCAGTTTGAACTGTACCAT
>ERZ651770.909-NODE-909-length-13021-cov-3.793263_pt1 | contig 13021 bp, 20 predicted proteins | sample MGYA00514756_ERZ651770 | MGnify/ENA metagenome assembly ERZ651770
CATTAAAGTATATGGACGGTAATCAAGTCAATTATAAGCTTATAGCAGGTTCAGACGTACTAGCCTCTATCCTACCAGAAGATCCAGACCCAGACATGTGGGCAGTAGACATTACAGGTGAAGCTCAAGATACTCCTCTACAGGAGATTATTAACATGATCGATGAAGCAGGTCTTAAAGACTTTGAAAAGCAGGCTTTAATCATGAAGATTAAAAAAGCAGCTCAAGGAGCAGGATCCACCAAACATCTAGAGCGAATCGTTGACGACCTTATTAAGAGACTAGAGCAACCAAAAGCTACCGGAGTAAAGTATGCTTACGGTAAAAGAGTTGACGAAGCTAAATACAAAGGTAAAGAGGTTAAACTTAACAAACCAATGAGAAGCTCAGGACCTAAAAAATATAAAGTATACACTAAGAACGCTAAGGGTAACGTTATTGTAGTTAACTTTGGTGATGCTAAAGGAGGATTGACAGCTAAGATTAATAACGCTAAAGCTCGTAAAGCATTCTCAGATAGACATAACTGTCCTACTAAAAAGGATAAGACTAAAGCAGGTTATTGGTCATGCAGACTTCCTCGTTATGCAAAACTCCTTGGACTCAAATCAAGCTTTGGAGGATTCTGGTAAGAAAGTATGACCGAAGAGAGACATAGAATCGTTTTAAGTATTGTTATTGTGCTGTGCTTTGCACTTGTAGTGCATGGCATTCTTATCTCTATGCATACAGGCTCTGCTGTTGGTGATGAATGGAAAGAACTACTTTTATTGTTATTAGGCGCACTAATCGGCAATTTCGGTAAAGTTGTAGATTATTGGTTTAATAATAAAAAAGAAAAAGATGAGTGAAGTAAACAAATCGGTAGGTAACGATAACGCCGGAGCATCAGCAGGAGCATCTGCAGGTACTGAAGTTACAAACACATCAGTAAGTGCTGGTGTAGAAGCAAATGCAGAAGTACATGCTGGAGTAGAAAATACAAACCAAATCGGTGATGTAACCATCTCACAAGAAGCCCATGCAGAAGCTGAAGTTCATGCTGAAGCAACAACTGAAGCTGGATGGGATGGTAGAAACGCATATGTTGATGCACATGCAGAAGTAGGTGCCTCTGCCGAAGTTGGAGCATCTAACTCAGTAGAGTATGGCGGAGTAACTAACACAACCGAAGTACACGCAGGAGCAGAAGCTAAAGCATATGTTGGAGCTAGTGGTCAAGTAGGTGCCGATGGTGCTGAAGGACACGCCGGAGCAATGGCTGGAGCATCAGTAGGTGTAGGAGCATCTAATAGCACATACGATGAGAATGGTAATGGTGCTGAAGCAGGTGCCGGTGTATCCGTTGGAGCACAAGTAGGTGCTGAAGTAGGTGGTGGAGCTACGATGGATGATGGTGTTGCAACCATTGGAGTAGAAGGTGAAGTTGCCCTACTAGTCGGAGTAGACGTTGATCTCTCAGTCAGCGTTGATACTAAACCAGCTCAAGAAGCAGTCGTTGATACAGCAAACACCGTAGCTAAAGAAACTACCAAGGTAGTAGATAAAGTAGCAGAACCTGTAAACAATGCCGGTAAGGCAGCTGTAGGAGGAGCTAAAGATGCCGGTAATGCAGCAGTTGGCGGAGCTAAGAATGCAGGTAAGAAAGTAAAAAAAGCGTTTAAGTTCTAAATGAGCCGACCTTACACCGATATACAAATCGACGACTACTGCGTTCAACGTAAGTTCGATACTAATGTAGACTCTCAGGAGCTATACTGGCATAGAGACGACGAAGATCGAATCGTAGAAGTAATGAAATGCGGCGAAGGATGGAAGTTTCAAACTGACAATGAACTCCCTATTAACTTAGAAGAGGGTGTAACGATATTTATTTTAAGGCACGAATGGCACCGTGTCATCAAAGGTTCTGGAGACTTACTTATAAAAATTTACAAATATGGCAAAGAAGAAACAGTCCGATAATGAGATTATCGATGAAGTAATCGCACAATCAGCACCAGCTATTGAATCACTTCCAGAAGAAGTAATCGATGAAATTATTGCTGCCCCAGTAATTGAAGTAGTAAAAGAGAAAGCTGCCAAAGTAGCAACTAAAGCACCAGGTATGTACCACAATGGTCGTCTGATCGAGAAAGTTATCTCTAGATTAGGAAGAACATGGGCAGTTGCTATCGACGGTAAGAGAGAGAAAGTACTTAGATCTGAAATTGAGATTATCAAGTAATGGCTAAGATTAAGTCTCAATCCGCATCTATAGCTTACGAAAAACCAAACGTAAGCCGTCCAGGTGTACATTCTAAGACTCAAACTTCTCATTTAAAGAGTAGCAAGAACTATAAAAAGAAGTACCGTGGCCAAGGCAGATAAAGCAGCAATGCACGCTTTTATGAGAGACCTTATTAGAGAAGTTCTCACTGAAGAGAAACCTGGCCTATGGGCTAATATTAGAGCTAAGAGAGCTAGGGGGGAGAAATCCTCTCACCCTAACTCCAAGGCTTTCAAAGATGCAGTTAAAGCAGGCAAAGAAATCAATAAAAATAGCTGATAAGCTTCCTACCTCAGAAATCCGAAGAAGAACTACGTCAGGGAGATTAGGAGGTGAAATATAATGTTTTTGTAGTTTCCATTATACAGTAATTATGAAGAAGAGTAAATTAACAGAGATTATTAGAGAAATGATCCGCAAGCAAGACGGCAAATATGTTGTCTATCCTAAGCACGGCGGTAAAAGACTCGGTACTCATGATACTAAAGCAGCAGCTGAAAAACAGTTAGCTGCTATTCATATTAATAAAGAAGTTGTAGAACCTGCTGCTGAATCGGATGTTAATATGCTACAGCTTGCTACCGGTATTGGGGTAGAGTTAGAACATACTGATGATAGAGAAGAAGCTAAGAGGATTGCACTACAGCATTTAGCTGAAGATCCTCACTACTATAGCAAACTTTTAAAAGTAGGTTTAGAGGAGCAGGAAGAAACTATTGATTTTAATATTCAGGATATCAACGGAACCAAAGTAGTATTAGCTACATACGGTAAAGATAAGGTAGGAGCATTAAGACTAAAACCATACATGCAATCATACCAAGTAGACTCAGTGATTGTAAAACCAGAATACAGAGGATACGGAATCGGTAAAGAGATGTACAGATTAGCTCATGAAAAGCTAGGACCGCTTTACTCCGATGCTCATCAAACCGCTGATGCTGCTGCATTATGGCAGAGCCTAATTAAAAGCGGTGAAGCTAAAAAAGACAGAGACCTTTTTGTAATGACCGAAGGTATTGACGATCCAATGAACCCGGGCATACTAAAAAAAAGACTAGGAAGCCTGTCGTGTACCAAAGTTAAGGTTGCTAAAGGCAAGCTTAAAGACAAAGGAACCACATACGCTAAAGCCCTGCAAAGGTATTTAAACTACCACTGTTAAGCGCTATTTATAAAGAAATAACATTATCATGGCCATATCCTTTAAGAAAGAAATTATCTTAGAAGCTATTCAGCAAGTATTAGCAGAAGCTGAAACAGTAAAGAAAGTAATCGGACCAAAAGGCGGATCTATTGCTCAAGCAGTATCCCCGGAAGAAGAAATCGAGCTTAAGAAAGCTGGTGCTAAGATTGAGCCGATGGAGGAGGATCATAACGAGAATCCAAACGACGAATCAGATATGGCTAAGATACAGCTTCACAATACTGCTAAGTACTGTATCGAACTCTTAAAGATGATTCAAGACGGTCAGCAGTTAGACGCCTGGGTTCAAAGCAAACTTACTGTAGCTTTCGAGCATATTGATACAGTTAAGCATTACCTAGAAGGTGAAGAATATTTAGATTCTACTGAAGCTCCTTCCGAAGAAGAGCCAGAAGCCTTATACGAAGGTGCTACCTGCTGCGGTAGATGCGGCAGAGTTCACGAAAGCTCTCAAGAGTGTAAGAAGCCTTACATTTCAAAAAGTAGTCCTAAGCATTGCAGCAATAAGAAGTAATGAAGATTCAAGATCTAAAAAATATTATTGAAGAAGCTTACTACGAGCTTTTAGCCGAGCAGGGAATGATCTCTACTCCAGCACAAGCTATGTACGAGAAAGCTTGCAAGATGAGTGAAGCTCAACTTAAAACTCTGCTTAACGAACTAGAGACTCAAGAGTTCCTAGATGCTGTTGAAGATGAATTTGATCTAGAGACTCTAGAACTTATGAAAGGAGTACTTCAAAAACGAATTAACTTCTTAAATAAAACTCTAGATATCGCTAATCCTAGAAACGTAGTTAAAGGTTATGCTGGACACCTAACAGAAGCTGAAGGCGACGAGGAAGAAGTACCAGCTGAAGAAGAAACACCTGAGACGGAATTTCCTGATGCAGGAGAGGTAGAAGGTGAAGAAGAAGCTCCTGATGCTACTGCAGATATCTTAGCTAAGTTTCCTACTCTTAAGAAGACGTTAGTTCATTTAATGACTCCTGAATTTGAGGAGTTTGTTGAGAAGGTAGGTTGGATGTCTCCTAAACCATCTACATTTAAAGTAGAGTTTAAGAATGGACAAGACATACTACTAAAGTGGATGGGCAAAGGCTTTGAAGCTACAGTAGAAGGTAAAAGGTATTTCCTACAGAATCTAGCCGAATATCAGCAATGCCTGGATAAGATTACAGACATGCTTGCTTCCGGCCCAATTCAAAGTGGAATGGATGCCGTTAGCGGTGAAGATATCTTCGGGGGAGTAGAAGGCGGTGGCGGAGAGTTTCCTGGAGAAGAAGGAGGCGCCGCAGGAGCTGAAGCTGGAGCTGAAGCCGGTACTGAAGCAGGAGCTGAAGAAACACCAACAGGTGAAGAAGATGTATTTGCAGGAGTGTAATGAACTTGATAGATAAAATAATCACAGAATGGTCATGGAGAACCGCTAAAGGGTACCCTGACATTAATTCTTTAGAAGATATTCAAATACTTAGAGAATTTTTAGGAGAAGAGTTATACGAGGCAGCGTTTAAGCAACTGTCTTTCGGAGATTTAAAAAAATATGGCGGACCCCGTTTAAAAGTTTTACACGATAAAATCGAAAAAGGAGAGTCTTTTCTTGGAATGAACGATAAAGAATACGTACTCTCTTTTGTTAACGACGAGTATGCTACTTTATTTGCAAATCAAGATATTGATGGAATTGCTCAAATAGGAGCTCCAAGAATAAACAGTTTTCCTTTTTTTGAAGATGAAAACGGAAACTCTGTCACTATTGGGGACTTACTTAAAGCACCTGAATTTGGTGGAAAAGGGCAAGGATCAGGAACTACAAAAGAGGATTTAGCATTAGCAGGTATTAATAGCGCCTTACAGGAGTTAGGAGCTATCGATCTAAAGTTATCTCCAAATGGAAATGTCTATAAAGGTATTGTTAAAGCTTCAACAGTACCCGGAACTCCTAAGGCTGATTTTACATTAGATACGGAAAAAGGACCTGTGATCTTTATCTCACATAAAGACGGTTCTAAGCCAACTGACTTTCAACAGTACGGAGGATTTACCGGATTAATGGAAGAACCTGAAATTAAAGCTTTTATTGAAGATGTTAGTAAACTTACTAACGGATCATTAGAACCTAAACAGAGTTTTAAAAGAGCATTAAAAGGAGAAGAGATTAAATTAAAAGCTATTTACGGGCTAGAACAGAGCACGGAAAATTTTAATATTAATAACTGCCAGGTAGTATACCAAGGAAACGTTAAATTTGTTAAACAACCCGACAACAGTTATTTAGTAGAAAGTAACCACACATTATTAAACCCAGAACTCCCAACAGGAGGCTACGAACCTATCTTGTATGTAAGCTACAGAAAAGGAAGAAATTCAGCTGGGTTATTAAACTGTAGGTTTGGAATTTACCCAACTGCTAAAGCAGCATCAACGGTTACAGAAATTTAAACATTATATATTTATATAAAAGTTATGAATAAACTACCGTACTTAATCGCCCTCATTGCAATCGTAATTGCAGCAATGTATGCTACGGGACTACACAACCCGTATAAGGCAGCTTACCTACAGGAATTAAAAGACCAGAAAGAAGCTAGCCAGGCTAGAGAACTACAATTAGTAAAACGTATTGACTCATTAGCTTTTGCAGCCGGCTTACTACAAGCACAGGCTGACTCTATTGAGAACGCTTTAGATATCGAGGAAGCAAAACGTAAAAGAGAAAGAGATGCATACAATAAAAAAATTGCTGAGCTTAGCAGGCTTTCTGTTGATAGCCTTCCCGGCTACTTCGCAAAGCGTTACAATCGTTAACGGAGACACTTTAGTTTGTTTTCCTGATCATATGGTTAGGCAGATTATTGCCGACCTAGAAGCTGGTGACTTCTGTAAAGAAGAAAAGATTAGCTTAGAAAAGAGCATTGAAGACTATAAGAAGCTTGTAGAGACTAATAAAGCTCAAATTGCTAACCTACAGCAGAGACTAGTCACTTATGACGATATCTTTATTGAAAAAGAAAGTCAGATTGCCATTAGAGATAAAGAAATAACAGTACTGGGTAAAGAAAAGAAAGCTAAATTCTGGACCGGACTTACCTTCGGTGCATCTGGAGGAGCTCTAGCAACGGTACTTCTTCTACTATTATGAGTGAACAGCAGAATGTTAAGCAGATAGTAATACAAGAATACGCTAAATGTGCCAAAGACCCGGCATATTTTATGCGTAAGTACTGTTATATTCAGCACCCTCAAAGAGGACGTATACTATTCAACCTTTACCCATTCCAGGACAAAGTACTTTACTTATTCAGAGATCATCAGTACCTTATTACTCTTAAATCAAGACAGTTAGGTATCTCAACTAGCAGCAGGCTATTCACTATGGCTGATGCTCTTTCATAAAGACAAAAACGTACTAGCTCTTGCAACCACACAATCTACTGCACGTAACCTTGTAACTAAGGTACAGTTTATGTACGATCAGCTTCCTAGCTGGTTAAAATTAAAAGCAGTAGAGAAGAATAAACTCTCACTAAGACTTACTAACGGTTCTAGAATAGCAGCTAAATCATCTAACTCAGATGCTGCTCGTTCAGAAGCTGTATCTCTACTCTTAATTGATGAGGCTGCGTTCATTGATAATATTGATGAAACGTTTGCAGCCGCTCAACAGACCCTTGCAACCGGTGGTCAATGTATGGCTCTATCAACTCCTAACGGGATTGGTAACTGGTTCCACCAGACTTGGGAAAAAGCAGAAACAGGTGAAAACTCCTTTGTACCTATTAAGTTACCTTGGACCGTACACCCTGAAAGAAGTCAATCCTGGAGAGATCAACAAGACAATGACCTAGGACCTAGAATGGCAGCACAGGAATGTGACTGTGACTTCTTATCATCAGGTGATACAGTATTTGAACCAGAAGATCTAATCTTCTATGAAACTACAGCACAGCAAGACCCTTTAGAGAAAAGAGGAGTATCGGGCGATTACTGGATATGGGAATACCCAGACTATATGAAATCATATATGGTTGTAGCTGACGTTGCCAGAGGGGACGGACAAGACTATTCTACCTTTCACATATTTGATGTTGAAGCAGCCACTCAAGTAGCAGAATTTAAAAGCAAAGTACCTCCTAAGGAATTTGGTAACATGTTAGTAGGAGTAGCAACTGAGTATAACAATGCAATGCTAGTAGTAGAAAATGCTAACATCGGATGGTCTACGATTGAACAGATTATTGAAAGAGAGTACGCTAACCTCTACTACTCATCAAGATCAGAACAGGATACTGTAGAGACTTATATGAATAAGATGGAACGAGGAAACTTAGTTCCTGGCTTTACAATGTCTATGCGCACTCGTCCTTTAGTTATTGCTAAGATGATGGACTACGTAAGAGAAAGATCTGTAACCATTAAATCTCAGAGACTCTTAAAAGAGATGAGAGTATTTGTATGGAAGAACGGTAAAGCACAAGCACAGACTAGCTATAATGATGACTTAGTAATGGCCTTTGCTACCGGACTATACGTCAGAGATACAGCATTAAGATTAAGACAGCAAGGAATAGATCTATCAAGAGCATCCTTATCTGCCATGGGAAACCTAAATCAAAGACAAGGAGCCGCGTATTCAGTTGGAAATATGCAAAATAATCCGTATACTATAGATACTCCACATGGCCAAGAGGATATATCTTGGTTACTGTAGTAGTACTATTTATAATTAAACTCTCCTTAAATGGCTGATACTTCTTTATTTGGTAGATTACAGAGACTTTTCTCTACCGACGTAGTAATTCGTAACGTGGGCGGCAATCAGCTGAAAATCGCCGATGTTAACCATATTCAGAGCACCGGTCGCTATGAGACAAACTCATTGGTAGATCGCTTCTCTCGTTTATACATCTACAATAATAAGAATATCTTCAATCCGAACCTTAACTATCAGACGTTAAGAATTCAATTATATTCGGATTATGAAGCAATGGATACAGATCCAATTATCGCTTCTGCATTAGATATTCTAGCCGACGAAGCATGTCTTAAAAACGATGTAGGAGATATTCTTACCATTAAGACATCAGATGAGAATATTAAAAAGATTCTAACTAACTTATTTTACGACGTCCTTAACATCGAGTTTAACCTCTGGTCTTGGACTCGTAATATGGTTAAGTACGGTGACTTCTTTTTGAAGCTAGAGATTGCTGAGAAGTTCGGTGTATACAACGTACTACCTTATACTGTGTACAGTATGGTACGTCATGAAAGCCAGGATCCAGACAATCCTGCTAAAGTACAATTTACTATTGACCCAGACGGAATTGCCTCCTCTACCGATCCAAACTATATCCCTAGACATAAGGACAAAGTAATACTATTGGATAACTACGAGGTAGCGCATTTCCGTTTATTATCAGATACTAACTACCTACCTTACGGACGTTCTTATATTGAGCCTGCTAGAAAGATCTTCAAGCAGTTAACTCTGATGGAAGATGCGATGTTAATTCACCGTATCATGAGAGCTCCTGAGAAGAGAGTATTCTATGTTAACGTAGGTCAGATCCCACCAGCCGAAGTTGAGCAGTTCATGCAAAAGACTATCAACGGTATGAAAAAGACTCCTTACGTTGATCCTCAAACAGGTCAATACAATCTGCGTTTTAATATGCAGAACATGATGGAGGATTTCTACATCCCTGTTAGAGGTGGAGATGCTACTACTCGTATCGATACTACAAAAGGTCTAGAGTACGACGGTACAAATGACGTGGAATACCTTAGAGACAAAATGTTTGCCGCACTTAAAGTACCTAAAGCATACTTCGGGTATGAAGGAGATTTGCAAGGTAAAGCGACATTGGCTGCGGAAGACATTCGTTTTGCTAGAACAGTAGAACGCATCCAACGCATACTTGAATCAGAGTTAACTAAGATCGCTTTAGTACACCTTTATACTCAAGGCTATAAGAATGAAAGTTTAACTAATTTTGAGCTTAAACTAACTACTCCTTCTATCATTTATGAGCAAGAGAAAATTGCTCTTATGAAAGAAAAGATTGATCTAGCCTCTCAGATGGTAGAAAGCAAGATGTTCTCTACAGACTATATCTACGAAAGTATCTTTAACTTATCAGAAGATCAGTACAACGAACAGAGAGATCTAATTAGAGAAGATAGTAAGAGAGCCTTTAGAGTTGCTCAGATTGAAAACGAAGGTAATGACCCAGCTAAATCTGGAGTTACTTACGGTACACCTCACGACCTTGCTTCTATGTACGGTAGAAGAGGAATGGATACTCCTAAGATGCCTGTAGGATATGATGAAGGGAATCCCGAAGGAAGACCTCAAATCCATGCTTCTACTTATGGAACTCAAAATAGCCCATTTGGTAGAGATGCTCTAGGTCAACATGATATGCATGGTGGCTACGATAATGAGGAAGATTCTACTATTAATGTAACTGAAGACACACAAGCTAGCAGTGTTATAACTAAATCAGTGTTCTACCAAAACCAAGATATCTTCAAACCTAAGAAGAGCTTAATCTTTGAGAAAAAAGAAGAACCGCAATCAAGTTTGCTTGATGAAAGCAATATTAAAGATTTAGGGCAGTAACATATATTTATATTAGTAGAATAGCATACTCATGAAAATAAAGCATTCGAAGTACAAAAACACTGGATTGATCTTTGAGCTGCTGGTAAAGCAGATCGCTGCCGATACTCTGTCCCGTAAAGACTCGCCGGCCGTTAAGATCATGAAGAAGTTTTACACCGGTAAGACTTCCTTAGTCCGTGAATTTAAATTGTACGAATACATCCTTAAGAATAAAGGAGTAAGTCAATCCAAAGGAGAGACTATCGTTTCCACTATTATCGAAATTTCTCGTAAGTTAGAAAGAGAGACAATCAAGAAGCAGAAGTACGATCTTATCGCTGAGATTAAAAACAGCTACGACCTCGATGAGTTCTTCTCAATGAAGGTAAGAGACTATAAAGCTCTAGCTGCCCTATATTGCTTAATGGAAGCACAGAATGCTGACTTAGCCGATCCACAGACTTTAGTGGATAATAAAATGACTGTATTAGAGCATTTAACTGAATCTAAGCAAAACGAAGAGGACGTTAAAGATGCTTTAGTTGAAGAATATGCAAAGTATGATAAGGATCTTAGAATGCTTACATACAAGATTTTACTTGAGAAGTTTAACGGTGAATATGCCAACCTACTTCCAGAACAGAAAGCTATCTTAAGAGAGTTTATTACTGCTTCCGAATCTCAAGTAAAACTTAGAACAATGATTAACGAGGAGCTTGAAAAAATTGGCCTTGCTGTCGAGAAGATGAAGACTAAGGTTAGTAACGATATCGCTAGAATTAAACTAGACGAGGTTGCTAAGACTATCAAGCCCCTTTCAAAACAAACTCGTATTAACGATACCCACATCGTAAACCTACTACAGTATTACGACTTAGTTAACGAGCTTAATACCTTATGAAAAGAAGTGAAGTAGCAGAACTATTAAGAGAGTATGTTAGAGAACAACTCTCAGAAATGAACACTACTGGTGCAGTAGGAGCATATCAAACTCCTAATGCTTTTTCAAAAGACGATCGCGATAACTTAGCCACTAAGTTTATGGCTAAAATGGGTTTCAAGAAGACACAACGACCAAACAGACCTTCTAGCACTAAAATGGTAGACTACAGACAATGAAAACATTACAAGAGAAATACAACGCTGTCGCCGAAGGTAGCTTCGCGAAATCCCAATTTGTTAGAGATGCTAGTATGCAACTACCTAACCTTATCTCTAAGGTTAATAGCTACGATGATACTGTAAATATTCTCAAGAATAGAGGTATGATTGCTGAAGCTAAGATGCAAGAACCTAAGTACTCTACAGCTAAGCCTGAGGATGCAATTGCTCCTGATGTATTAGATACAGGTATCAAATTTGAGCTTGATAACAAATACGGTACTTTAGACGTTACTCCAGAGCAATATGAGAAATGTAAAGCAATGGCTGTTAGTAACCTAGCTAAAGACGTACTCTACTACGTTAAGCAAGATAGCATTCAGCTAGAGACTCCAGGAGAGAAAATGGAGAAGGTAGTAGTTAAGGAAGAAGTTAGCGAGATGGGTAATGAGCCTGTAATACTAAACAAAGCTTTAATTACCGGCTTACTTAAAGACTTTTTAGCTGATGCTGATCCTAGAGACGAAGTTGCTAAAGCTTATGTAGCTTCCGTAATGAGAGACTTTAAATCAGGAGATCCTTCTAGAACAACTCAGTATGCTACTTGGCAGTCAATGGACGATCTAGAGGACGACTTCAATGATTATATGGGTCAAAGAATGGATGAGAAGAAAGACGGCCCTGTATACCCTGAAGATAAGCATACATTAACTCCTGACGAGCTTGGATATGATGTAGACGAAGGAACTACACTTGAGCTTTCTGACGAAGAGATGGAAAAACTTCATAAAGACGGTAAAGTAACATTAGCCAACGGAAGCGTACTACACTATGTAGGTAAAGTAGCCGAATACGAAGCACCTAAATACTCAGAAGAGGAACTAGCTCAGATCTCTAAAGATCAAGAAGAGCACGATGAGGAAACTTTACGTCGTGAACGTGGTCTAGAAGAACAACAGCTTAAAGAGTTATTCAAGAAGATCATTACTAAAGTAATTACAGAGTAACCATGGCAAACGTATTAGTAGAATATACCCCATTTAAATCTGTTCTTAGAGAATCTAAGGAAAGACCGGGCGTTTTTGAAGTCGAAGGCGTAATGCAAAGAGCAGGAGCTCAAAACCAAAACGGCAGAGTATACGATAAGAAAGTTCTACTTAGAGAAGTTAACAACTACCTAGAAAACTTTGTTAAAGTAGGTAATGCCTATGGTGAATTAGATCACCCAGAGTCTCCAATTGTATCTCTAAAGAACGCCTCTCACGTAGTTAAAGATCTATGGTGGGACGGCGACGATTTATGCGGTAGAGTAGAGTTACTTAATACTCCAGCCGGGAATATTGTAAAAGAAATTATTAAAGGTGGACACACCATCGGTATCTCTTCTAGAGGTACTGGATCTGTTAAACCTACAAACGAAGGATATTTAGAAGTTCAAGATGACTTCGAGCTAGTGTGTTGGGACTTTGTTTCCAATCCATCTACTCACGGAGCATTTATGAACCCTATTTCATTGAACGAAGGAGCTGTAAAGCAAGATAAGTATGGTAAATTAGATTCCATTCTTAACGACATCTTAAGAGCTTAATTTTTAAATTTATTTGTTATGACATCACAAGAACTATTTGACAGGATTGCTGAACATTGCAGGTTGCCCCATGATCTGGATGCTAAAGGCACAGAGAATTTGGTTTACATACCTACGTGAAGTTTGAGCTAACAGGGGCTGGGTTTGCTCTTGTATGACCACTTGTTTCCTTTTTCTCATTGTCCTTTTTTGGAATGACTCTACTGCACAAATTTTAGCCGAGCCTGTGCCGGGTGGTCAGGCAGTG
>ERZ651770.913-NODE-913-length-12968-cov-7.929718_pt1 | contig 12968 bp, 10 predicted proteins | sample MGYA00514756_ERZ651770 | MGnify/ENA metagenome assembly ERZ651770
TGTTCAAAAACCTAGTGGAATGGGCGGATCAGAGTTTGATGGAGATGAATTTTTTTCAGGCTCTGAAGATTGTTTATATCTTGATATAAAAGCACCTAAAACCAAGTCTAATGGCCTATTACCTGTTATGTTTTGGATTCATGGTGGAGGAAACACTTCTGGACTTAAGGATACTTATGATTTTTCTAAAATGGTCAGAAAACATAATGTAATAGTCGTAACAATTAATTATAGATTAGGACCTTTTGGTTGGTTTACTCATCCCTCAATACAAGGCTTACAGGATAGTGACGATAAATCTTCGAATTTTGGAACATTAGACATCATTGCTGCTTTAGAGTGGGTTAAATCAAATATATCTTTATTCGGCGGTGATCCAGACAATGTCACTATATTTGGTGAGTCTGCTGGGGGCCATAATGTGCTAAGTTTACTTGTATCTAAAAAGGCAAAAGGGCTTTTTCATAAAGCAATTAGTCAATCTGGTTACACTACATCAATATCACCAGAAAAAGCCTATAACCAGAGCAAATACTCTGCAACGTCTGAGCATACAAGTTGGAAAATTGTAAATAAGGTTTTAGATAAAGCTGGGCTTAAATCCCAAAATGATTTATCTAATACAGAAACTAGAAAAATACTTAAAGAATTAGACGCTAGAGATTTTTTTATAAATTATTCAGATAGACCGTCATATCAAGAAATTCCTTTATTAACTAGTGATGGTATTGTAATTCCAATGGACGGTTTAAAAAACTCTCTTTCAAACAAAAAACATGTCAATATTGTCCCAACAATAGCTGGCTCAAATAAAGATGAGGTCAAACTGTGGCTTGCCTCTGCTGAATATTTTGTTGGACTTGAGTATTCTTTCTTTGGCTCTTTATTGGGCGTTCCCCGAGTTGGATTAAAAGATGAGGCGGCATTCGAATTATTTAATAGTTACAGAAGCAGGGCCTGGAAATTAAGAGGAGTGGATAACCCTTTAAGGAGTTTAGCTTCTGCAGGAAATAATGATCTCTATGCATATAGATATGACTGGGATGATCATAGAAAATGGCCTGTAGCAAATTTTAAAAAATTAATTGGAGCAGCTCATGCTACCGAAATTCCTTTATTAACAGGAAATAATAAGCTAGTTGGTGATTATGGGTTTTTAATTTATCCAAAAGGCCCTTCAAAACACTTTCTATCAAAAAATATGATGAATTTTTGGGCAAACTTTGCAAAGACCGCTAAGCCTGGTATATCTTCAAATAAACAAGAATGGACTAAATTCGATGGATTGAATGAGATAGAGTCCAATTTTATGGTCCTTGATAACAGGGCGAATTTAAAAATGGATAAAGATAAAAATTCCTTTAAATCTCTTGTTAATGATTTGTATTATGAAATGGACATTACTGATTTAGAAAAATGTGTAGTTCTTCTTCAAATGCTCACCTTTGTAGGTGATGATTTGTATGATGATTACGTTAATTTTTATCCTGGACAATGTAACAGAGGTGATGCGGAGAATTTTTTGAGAGCTAATGCTAGCTTTATAGATTATTAAATATACCTTTAATTTCTAGCCTTATCTTTTAATTTAAGAACCTCGATATCTTTAATTCTAATTAAATCAGCTATTCTTCTTATAAGGCGCTCTTCATCAACATCTAACTGAGAGTCAGCAAAAGCGACATCCCAAAGAAAACTTATTAATGATAGTTTTTCTTCTTTACTAAAATCATTATTTATATCTGCAATAAACTCATGAAAAGATACGCTATCCTTACTGTAGGTTTCAATGATTGAAAATATTTCCTCATCAGTTTTATTTACTTTCTTTGATATTTTTTTTATCTCTTCAATCAAAAGATTGAGCTCTAAATCAGAAATATCACCATCAGATCGAGCAATCTCATAAGCAAGGACAGCACCAATAAGCTCTATTTCAAATTCAGGATTTTTTTGAATATCTTGTGTTACTTTTTTCTTTTTAAATATATTAAGCATTTTTATTTAGTTGGGTTCTTGTAATTACATAATAACAAAGAGAGAAGATAACAAAAATTAAAAATGATATATATTCTTGAGCAATAAAATATTTTTGCAAAAATAATCCAAATAAACATAAAAGAGTTGAAGCAAAGATATAGCAGACAAGCGTTTGGCTTGAGGACAAGCCTTTATCAAGTAACATATGGTGGAGATGATCTCTTCCTGGCCTAAATGGCATCACTCCTTTAATTATTCTGGACGTCATAACACTAATACAGTCCAGTACTGGGATAGCAACAAACCATAAAGCTGTTACTGGGTTTATGACAACTCCAGCAGGAGCATAGCCTTGACTATAAAATATGCAGGCAACTGCAATACAAAAACCTATTAGATTCGATCCGGTATCACCCAAAAATACTCTTCGTTTTTTTCCAAGGTAACCAAGGTTATATAAAAGAAATCCTATAATACTTCCAATAAGCAAAAGGGATCCTGGATGATAGGACCCTAAAAGCAATAGAAATGAAAGAGGAACAAGACCAAGCATTGCGCACATGCCATTAAGACCATCACTCATATTAAAAGCATTCATAAGACCAACAATACAAAAGACTGTAAAGATAGTTGAAGCAGACCCTAAAAGTATTGAACCATCACCCAGAAGGTTGCCAACACTCAACAATGACTCACCGCTAAAAACAACAAATATATATGCAATAACAGCCTGAAATGCCAATCTATAGGATGCTCTAAGACCAAATAGATCATCAAACAACATTATAGCTATTATTAAAGCTCCACATATTAATGCTGAGAGAGTAACAGTATCAATAATAATATTATTAGAACTTACAAGACTGGTTAATAGCACTTCCTCAACATTAGATTCATCCAATTCAATTTTTGAAACCTCCCCATTATCATAGTTATAAATTTGAGTCTCTCCTGAAGCTAGCGTAACCAAAAAATTACCATCACTAGTTGGCTCAACTTTTATTTGGGTCGGCACTTGATTGTTAGTTTCTATGTCAATAGATACAGATACAGATTGAGATTGAGTATCTTTTTCTATAGAAAGATCATATTCGACGTCATCAACCTGATATTTCCTTGTTAAAGTTTCTCCAAGGATTTCAGAATTTTTAAATAAGCCTTTATCAGAGTATTGAGTATCAATATTAATATTAGTAAGACCGCTCAATAATAAGGCAGATACCAATACACCAACATATATTGAAATCCCTCCAGTGAGAGGGGTAGCCCTATCATGAAATTTTCTACTTTTTTCAGGTATATCAATTAAGATATTATTAGTTTTTGCAATATTTCTAAAAAAACCATTGAAAGTAATCGAGGCAAAAATACTGAAAAATAATATTGAAAGATTTGCGCTGGTTAACATTTGTTTCCCTATTGAGAATATAAATATATTATAAGGTAAATAATTTAAGAAACTATGTTTACAAATAAATCATTTATAAATCTTGATAAGTCTTTGTTTATCTTTTTAGAAAAATATACTGGTTACCTAAAAATTAATTATCTAAATAATATATGAATTTATTAGACCTACATCAACAAATAGAAATCGCAAAAAATGCAGCCAAAGAAGCTGGCAAAGTTCTTTTAAATAAAAAAGATAGTTTAAATCAATCAATATTTTCTTCGGATAAAGATATTAAATTGAAGGCCGATATAGAGGCCGAGAATATAATCAAATCAATCCTTGAAAAGGAATCATCTTTCCCTATTCTGGCTGAGGAGAGTGGTAAGTCTAAAGAGCATTTGGATGAGACTTTTTGGGTTGTTGACCCTCTTGATGGGACTGCAAATTATGCAAGAGATATTCCTCTTTGTTGTGTATCCATAGCTCTAATGCACAAAATGAATCCTGTCCTTGGTGTTATATATGATTTTAATAATAATGATCTCTATGAGGGTCATTTGGATGGAGAGGCTAAATTAAACGAAATGGCTATTAAAGTATCTGGCACAACCCTCCCCAGTGAAGGTATCTTAGTTACTGGTCTTCCAAACAACACAGACTACTCTGACCAAGCGTTACTAGGAATGGTTAAAGATTTTCAAAAATGGAGAAAAGTCAGAATGATAGGATCTGCAGCTATAGCATCATGCTATGTTGCTTCTGCAAAAGCTGATGTATATAAAGAGTTTGGAACATATATATGGGATGTTGCTGCAGGAGCTGCGATAGTCAATGCTTCAGGTGGAAGAGCTGAGATTACAAATCAAAGAGATAACTTTCAGGTAGATGTTCATTTTTCCAATTCTTATATCCTGGATTAGTATATGAAAAGTATTATTTGGTTTAGAAATGACCTTAGGTTAGATGATAATCCTTCCTTGCGTGAGGCATGTAAAAATTCATCAGAATTACATGCAATTTTTTTGTATTCCTATGATCAGTTAGAAAAACATAACGAGGCGAACGTTAAAATAGATTTCCTAATAAAAAACCTTCAATGTCTTAATGTTAGCCTGCAAAAACTTAATATCCCATTAACTATTATTAACAGCGAAGGGTTTGAACAAGATCCTGATATTATCCTAAACCTTGCCAAAGAAAGAAATGTAGAAAAAGTTTTTATCAACAAACAGTTTGGTAACGATGAGCAAAATAGGGATAAAAGAGCTCGAGAGTTGCTGAATGCTGCAAGTATTAAAACTGAATTTTTTAATGATCAAATAGTATATGAAGCTGGTTCAATAAGAACTGGTCAAGATAACCCATATTCAGTTTTCACTCCGTTTAAAAGAAAGTGGGTTGAAAGTTTTGATATGGAATTTTTAGATATTGACTATCACTATGCTCCACAAAAAAATAGTGATTTGAAGTCTAATTTAGATAGTTTTGATTTTAAGCATGAAATAAAACATAAGGCCGATATGTCACTTTGGCCAGCGGGAGAAGAGCACGCATTAAATAGACTAGTAGATTTTTTAGAAAACAGAGCTGTTAACTACTCAAAAGATAGAAATGATCCCATAAAAGATGGGACCAGTAGAATGTCTCCATACTTGGCATTGGGAGTTATTTCATCAAAAAGGTGCATTCTTGAGGGCCTAAAATTAAATAATTTTGAATTCAATTCAGGCAATAGCGGAATTACTAAATGGATTGACGAAATTGTTTGGAGAGAGTTTTATAGAAATATTATGTTTTCTTTTCCAAAAGTTGGCCGCAATCAACCATTTCAAGATTTTTCTAAATCTATACAGTGGAGGTTTGAAGAGACAGAGCTTCATGCATGGAAAACTGGTATGACTGGTTTTCCTATTATTGATGCAGCAATGAGGCAATTACTCCATGAGGGATGGATGCATAATAGATTAAGGATGGTGGTAGCAATGTTCTTCACAAAGAATATGCTTCATGACTGGAGACTGGGTGAGGCGTACTTTATGCAAAACCTTATAGATGGTGATTTTTCATCTAATAATGGTGGGTGGCAGTGGAGCAGTTCAACTGGAACGGATGCAGCACCTTATTTTAGAATTTTTAACCCCATCACTCAGTCAACAAATTTTGATAAAGAAGGATTATTTATCAAAAAATATGTTCCTGAATTAAAAGATCTAGATAAATCAGTCATTCACGATCCTCCAAAAGAACATAGAAAATATTGTGGATACCCAGATCAAATATTGGATCTAAAGACATCTCGATTAAGAGCTATAGATGCTTTTAAAGCAGCAAAAAGTTAATAAATTTTCTTATAGTTAACAATTTTTTTCTTCTGTATACTTTATGCACAACTTAAGTATTTAGACGAGGTTATTATGAGTAGTTTTCTTACAGATTTAGAGATTGCTAATCAGGCAAATAAAAAACATATTAATGATATTGCAAAACAAATTGATGTTCCTGAAGAAGCGCTAATTGTTTATGGAAATGATAAAGCAAAGATTAATTATGATTTTTTAGATAAGTGTAAAGATAAAAAAGATGGCAAGTTAATTTTAGTAACTGCAATTTCTCCAACACCAGCTGGAGAGGGAAAGACAACAACGAGTGTAGGTTTAGTAGATGGGCTTTGCCATAATGGGAAAAAGGCCATGATTTGCTTGAGAGAGCCTAGTCTTGGACCATGTTTTGGTATGAAAGGGGGAGCTGCAGGTGGTGGCTATGCTCAAGTAGTTCCAATGACAGATATAAATCTTCACTTCACAGGCGACTTTCACGCAATTGGCGCAGCGCATAATTTATTATCAGCACTAATAGATAATCATATTCATTGGGAAAATGATTTAAATATTGATCCTAGAAGAATTACTTGGAAAAGGGTTGTTGATATGAATGATAGATCATTGAGAGATATCACTTGCGGTTTGGGTGGAACAGGTAATGGCATTCCACGCCAGAGTGGCTTTGATATCACAGTTGCATCAGAGATTATGGCCGTTTTTTGTTTAGCTAGTGACTTAGAGGATTTAGAGAATAGAATTGGTAATATTGTATTTGCCTATACTAGAAAACTTGAACCGGTAAGAGTTCACCAATTAAAAGCGCAAGGAGCACTTACAGCCTTGCTAAGAGATGCATTTCAACCCAACTTGGTCCAAACATTGGAAAATAATCCAGCCCTTATGCATGGTGGTCCATTCGCAAATATTGCGCATGGCTGTAACTCAGTTATTGCCACAAAGACAGCATTAAAACTTGCTGATTATGTTGTTACAGAAGCTGGTTTTGGTGCGGATTTGGGAGCAGAAAAATTCTTTGATATTAAATGCCGTAAAGCAGGACTTTCTCCTGATGCAGTTGTACTAGTTGCTACTACGAAGGCTCTTAAAATGCATGGTGGCGTTAAAAAAGAAGACTTAAAAGAAGAGAATATCGATGCGGTAAAAGAAGGGTGTAAAAATTTAGCCAAACATATAAGAAATATTGGGCATTTTGGTGTTCCAGTTACAGTTGCAATAAATGAATTTTATACAGATACAGAAAACGAGCATCAGGCAATAATTGATTTTTGTAAAAATCTAAATGTTGTTTGTAAGATTTCCTCTCATTGGGAAAATGGTGGTGCTGGTGCTTCTGATCTTGCAACCCATGTTGCTGATTTAGTAGATTCTAGTGAATCATCTTTTAGAACTTTATATGATGATGAAATGTCTTTGTGGGACAAGACAAGACATATAGCCAGAACCATTTATGGTGCAGAAGATATACTTGCTGATAAGCGCGTAAGAGATAAATTTGCTCAGTTTGAAAAAGAAGGATTTGGAAACTACCCCATTTGTATGGCAAAAACTCAGTATAGTTTTTCAACAGACCCACTTTTAATGGGAGCTCCAACTGGGCATGATGTCCCTATTAGGGAAGTTAGGTTGTGTTCAGGTGCTGAGTTTATAGTAGTAGTCTGCGGTGCAATTATGACTATGCCAGGATTACCAAGAAAGCCTGCATCTGAGGCTATTGGCGTAGATAAAGATAAAAATATTGAAGGACTATTTTAAAAATCTAAATAGTTTACATATATCAATTTGTGTATAATTTGGTTCAACATTCACAAGGAAAAATAAATGAAAGATAAATTAAAGTTTTATATTAATGGTCAATGGGTTGAATCTGAATCTAATGAAAAGATTGAGGTTATAAATCCAGCCAATGAAACTATTGTTGGGCATGTAACTGCAGGAACAAAAGAGGATATTGATAGTGCTGTTAAGGCAGCAGCAAATGCATTTAAAACTTATCAATTTTCATCTAAGGATGAACGAATAGAGCTACTCAATAATGTAATAGCCGAGTATGAAAATAGATATCAAGATTTTGTAGATACTATCACTGAAGAAATGGGTGCACCTTTGTGGCTATCATCTAAAGCCCAAGCATCAACAGGAATCAAAAATTTAAATGAAACTTTGGATGCTCTTAAAGAGTATGAGTTTGAAAAAGAAGAGGGCGATTATATTTTAATGAAAGAGCCAATTGGAGTTGTAGGAATGATCACTCCATGGAATTGGCCAATGAATCAGATTACAACAAAGGTCTCTGCAGCATTAGCAGCAGGTTGCACTATGGTATTAAAACCAAGTGAAATATCACCATATTGTGCGATGCTTCTTGCTGAAGTTTTCGATACCGCTGGCGTTCCGGCTGGAATCTTTAATGTTGTTAATGGCTATGGTCCAACTGTAGGAGCTGCATTATCTGAGCACAAAGATGTAGATATGATGTCATTTACTGGTTCTACAAGAGCTGGTATTGCTGTTGCACAGGCTTCAGCTACCACTGTAAAACGTGTTCATCAGGAGCTTGGCGGCAAGTCTTCAAATATTATTTTAGATGATGTTGCTGATCTTGAGAGATCGGTCAAAGGCGGAGCAGGACATTGTTTTTTAAATTCAGGACAGTCATGTAACGCACCAACAAAAATGCTAGTTTCATCAACAAACTATGACAAAGCTGTTGAAGTTGCAGGTGCAACGGCAGAAAGTACAACTGTTGGTGATCCTCATGGAGAATTTAGAATGGGACCAATAGCAAACAAAGCTCAGTATGAGAAAGTACTAAGAATGATAGAGATTGGAATAGAAGAAGGCGCAACATTGGTTGCTGGTGGCACTGAAAGACCAGATGGCTATGACAGTGGTTATTATGTAAAACCAACAGTATTTGCTAACGTTACTCCAGATATGACTATTGCTAAAGAAGAAATCTTTGGACCAGTCCTTTCTATAATTAAATATGAAACAGAAGAAGAGGCAATACAAATTGCCAATGATACAGAGTATGGTTTAGCGGGATATATCCAAGGTGAACCAAGCCATGCACATGAAGTTGCAAAAAAGATAAGAGCTGGCCAAATTATTATTAATGGCGGAGCAAGAGGAACTGGCGCACCATTTGGAGGTTATAAAGCCTCTGGAAATGGAAGAGAGCATGGTCTTCACGGCTTAGAAGAATGTTTAGAAACTAAGGCTGTTATAGCTCCAGGCGCTTAATCTAGTAAGTCAGGTTCTTTTTTAATTATCATATCAAATGCTGGTTGGTAGCTTGCCCAAGCTGCCACATCATTTGCTATAAAGTTTCTTGTTTTTACTGCAGTATCGTGAGGAATAATTACAGGATTTCCTGCAGCCTCTGCCATTAGTTGAGCCTGACAACACCTTTCCATAGACATGTAAAACCATAGAGCGATATCAACTGAAGGGCCAGTAGTTAAAATCCCATGATTCTGAAGGATAATCACTTTCTTATCACCAAGAGCTTTCGCTATTTCATCACCTTCATCAACTTCTTCTACAACACCTGAAAAGTCTTTATACATTCCTTGGGTTTCATAAAAGGCACAAGCATCTTGAGAAATTGGATCTAAAGGCTTTCCTAAGGTTGAAAAGGTTCGGCCATATATGGAATGGGAATGGGCTGCTGCATTAACATCTGGTCTTGCAGCATGAAGCCTTGAATGAATAGCAAAGGCAGCAACATTTACGTCTTTATCTCCTTGAACAACCTTCCCATCATGATTTACAAGTATTAAATCTGAGACAGATATTTGAGAGAAATGGACTCCTAGTGGATTTACCCAAAAATGATCAGAAAATTCTGGATCTCTTAGTGTGATATGACCCGCAACACCTTCATTAAAACCAAAATAAGCAAACATTCTAAATCCAGCTGCTAATTTCTCTAATTGATTTCTTCTTAGCTCTGCAACATTTGCAAATTCAGTCATTTCTAGGCCTTTGCCTTTAAGCGGAAGCCTGCCGTCAGTGATATCTATTTTTATTGGTGAAACATTTGTCATTCTATATCCCTCTATGCATGTTTGAATGTTAAAATAGCTTACCAAAAAAAAGGATTATTATGAAATTTAGAATTGAAAAAGATAGTCTCGGTGAAGTAAAAGTACCGCAAAAGGCATTATGGGGAGCTCAAACTCAAAGAGCTTTAGATAATTTTACTATTAGTGGAATAAAGTTTGCTTTTCCTTTTGGACGATCTTTTATAGAGGCACTAGGAATAATTAAATATTCAGCAGCCTCTGCTAACAACAAACTAAAACTGTTACCTGCCAATAAAACAAAAGCTATTAAGGATGCATCGAAAGAAGTACTTGATGGTTTGTATGATGATTCATTTCCATTAGACGTATTTCAAACAGGCTCTGGAACGAGCACCAACATGAATGCTAATGAAGTAATTGCAAATGTTGCTTCAAAAAAATCTAAGTTAAAAATTGATGCAAATGATGACGTCAACATGAGCCAAAGCTCTAATGATGTTATTCCAACTGCAATATGTGTAAGTGCGCTCATAGACATGCATAGACTTTTACTACCAAACCTAGATCTTTTAATTAAAGTCATAGACTCAAAAATGAAAGAAGTTAAGGGGAACGTTAAAACTGGTAGAACGCATTTAATGGACGCTATGCCGATAGATTTTTCTCAAGAACTCTCTGGATGGAAGGCTCAGCTTGAATCAAATAAAAAATCTCTTGTTCTAGCAACCCAAAGAATGAATGACCTACCGCAAGGCGGGACAGCTATAGGTACAGGCATTAATACTCATAAAGATTTTTCTAAAACTTTTTGTGCTGAGGTTAACAAGCTAGCTAAATTCAAAACAAAACCAGCTAAAAACTTTTTTCAAGGTCTTAGCTCTGTAGATAATGCAGTTGAGCTATCTTCAGCTTTAAAAAATTTAAGTATTATTTTAATGAAAATTTCTAATGATCTTAGATGGATGAATAGTGGACCTCTAACTGGTTTAGGTGAAATAGAGCTTGAGGCTCTTCAACCAGGAAGTAGTATTATGCCCGGCAAAGTAAATCCAGTTATCCCTGAGGCTGTTGCAATGGCCTGCGCTGATGTCATTGGTAATGATGTGACTGTTACTTTAGCTGGACAGAGCGGTAATTTTCAACTTAATGTAATGCTACCTGTTGTGGCATATAACTTATTAAAAAGTATTAACTTGTTAGGAAATGCAATGCCGCTTCTGGCAAATAAGTCTATAAAGACGTTCAAGATTAATTCTAAAAATATTAATGAATCATTATCTAAGAATCCTATCTTAGTTACAGCACTCAATAGAATAATTGGTTATAGCAAAGCTGCAGCAGTTGCAAAAAAAGCTTATAAAGAAGGCAAATCAATTGTAGATGTTGCCCATGAGGAAACAGGCATTAGTAAAGCAGAGCTTGAAAAATTACTAGATCCTGCAAAGCTAACAAAAGGCGGGATTAGTGGCTAGCTTAAAATCTCAGTCGTGCGAAGCTTGTCAAATTGGAGCACCAAAAGTATCTGAAAATGAGATCGATAATCTTTTATTAGAGATTGAAGAATGGACTTTGATTCAGGAGCCTATCAAAAAGCTGCAAAAAGTTTTTAACTTTAAGAATTATAAAGACTCACTCAATTTCTCTAATAAGATAGCCAAATTAGCTGATGAAGAAGATCATCACCCTCAAATTATTTTAGAATGGGGAAAGGTTACAGTGATCTGGTGGTCGCATAAAATTGAAGGACTGCATCACAACGATTTTATTTGTGCAGCAAAAACAGACCAATTATTTTAAATAAGATTAAATTATGAAACAAAATGAAAAACCACACCAATCTTTAGCCTGGGCAGCCACAGCAATTTTAATTGTTGCAGCCTCTCTAGCGAGTTTTGTTCCTGAACTTGAGTACCATCATTGGGCATTTATTTCAGCCAATACATTATGGGTAATTGTAGGCATATTATGGAAAGAACAGACAGTAATAGTTCTTAACGCTGGCCTGACTGCAATCTACATTTTAGGCTTAATTTTTTAAAACATTATTGTTTAAATAATTCTAGATTTTTTTTTCCTTCAAGTTTTGCTATAATCTCGCATGGACAAGGTAAAATCAAAAGCATTAACGTTTGACGATGTTCTCTTATCACCTAGGTATAGCGACTTTATTCCTAGCGAGGCATCAACAGAAACAAAACTAACAAGAAACATATCTATCAAGATGCCTCTTATTTCAGCGGCTATGGATACTGTTACAGAATCCCGCATGGCTATAGCTCTTGCAGAAGCAGGTGGAATTGGGATTATTCATAAAAATAACTCTATAGAAGAGCAAATTGCTCATGTCAGAAGTGTTAAAAAATATGAAAGTGGAGTTGTAAGGGATCCCATTACAATCGAATCTGATAAAACAATTGCAGAATTAAAACAGCTAACAGACGAGCTTAATATTTCTGGAATGCCTGTTGTGGATGGAAAGGATCTTAAAGGAATTGTTACCAGTAGAGATTTTAGATATGCAGATGATATGCAAGCACCTGTCTCATCTATCATGACTACATTCGAGAAGTTAATAACGGTCCGAGAAGGAACATCTCAAGATGTGGTTAAAAAACTTATGTATGAAAATAGAATAGAAAAGATTCTAGTTATTGATGATAACAAATCCTTGAGTGGGCTTGTTACGATGAAAGATATTGAAAAATCAGCCGAACATCCCAATGCTACTAAGGATGAGTCTGGAAGATTAAAAGTTGGAGCTGCTTTAGGAACCGGCTCTGATACTCTTGAAAGAGCGAAGGGCTTAAATGATGTTGGAGTGGATCTTTTTGTTATTGATAGTGCTCATGGCCACTCAAAAAATGTAATCGAAACTATTAAAATGATTAAAAGTGAGTTTCCAGATATTGATGTCATTGGCGGGAATATTGCTACTGCTGAAGCAGCAGTTGAACTAGCAAAAGCTGGCGTTGATGCAGTCAAGGTTGGAATGGGTCCTGGTTCTATTTGTACAACACGTATTATTGCAGGAATTGGTATTCCACAAATAACAGCAATTTTAAGTATTAAAGAAGCTTTAAATGGAAGAGATATAGGTATTATTGCAGACGGTGGAATAAGATTCTCTGGTGATATTGCTAAAGCAATAGCAGCAGGCGCTGACTCAGTTATGTTAGGAAGTTTATTTGCCGGAACAGAAGAAGCTCCAGGCAAGGTTGAGTTATT
>ERZ651770.923-NODE-923-length-12845-cov-2.699483_pt1 | contig 12845 bp, 23 predicted proteins | sample MGYA00514756_ERZ651770 | MGnify/ENA metagenome assembly ERZ651770
AGACGGAAGAAGTAAAAAAAGATTAACCCAGAAAAGTATACAGTTGCTTGGCGTGAACACAACAAGTTTCTGAAGTCTATACGGTGTCCAGTATACACACTAGATGAGTATATTGATTATGTACAGGGTAAGTCTAAGAAACCTACAGGGGGAAAGTGTTACGGTAGCACGACAGTCTCCAAAACTGTAAGTCGGGGTTCGACTCCCTGTCCCTCTGCCAATATTCCCTCTTTAGGGAATGGTATTGGTAATGCCTTAAAGAAGGAACGTCCAACATATAATGGCAGTGTTGTCATTGGACAGGCATATAACAAGGGTGGACTACAAGTGTTGTCTACTCAAGAAGCAAATGACCCAGATACGGGCAAAAGGAGATAATGAATGGCTTTTGAAGTTTTTAAAATGCACAAGTTGGCAGATCAGATTGAACAGCTTGCATACGATTGGGCACATACGGATGTATGTGAATATTTCGGCGTGGAAGAGGTTGAGGAATTGACTGAAGAACAGGCAACAGAAATGTACAACTATGCTGAGAGTGAAGAGTGTTACGAAGGATATGTCGGCACTGTATTGCGAACCATGTACGAACAGTGGGCAGAGGAGAATGCAGATGGCTAATCATGTACACTTTTATGTGCAATTTCATCAAATCAATGATGAGGCACGAACAAAATTGAAAGAGATGTTTGGACGTATTCGTGAGGATGCACCACACAAATGGTTTTCTGATATCTTTGTTGAGGGCGACTTGACATATGAAGAGACAGAAAAGTACGAGTGGACTACTGCAAACATCGGCCCCAAGTGGAGTTATTTTGAAGATTACTCTGCCGAAGAGGGTGATGTGTATTTCTCTGGAGAATCTGCATGGACTTCACCACAACAAGGGTTGGAGATGCTACTAGGTATTCTAGTAGAGTATGACCCTAAAATCATTACATCTATTTCATATGAGGATGAAGGGCCAAACTTCTTTGGTGCAGATATCTATGATGGTGAAGAGTTGTTTGATGGTATTGAATATGACTATGAGGAAACCATTGACCTTGTTATCAATGACTCAGAGCAATTGACTGAAGAGTCATACAACACAGAAACAGAAGAATGGGTTGATGATGAAGCAGAAGATACTTTCAATGAGGAAATGTGGGAAACTATTAACAATACTCAAGCTAGTCTAATTGGTGAGTGTGAGGAAGTAATTCGGGAGAATCAAAGTGATGACTGAAACAGTTTTAAAACGAGTTGTAACAACTTACATTGAGGAATACTCTTCGGAAGAACCTCAGAAACGGCGAGTAAAGGTACATAAGGAAACTACTAAGTGGTTTCCTGTAGTTAGTGGGGATACTGCGAGTTATCATAACCCAGTAAAATCGACCTCGACTGAATACCTCTAAATAGGTGTATGGAAACGGAACAAGTTGTAATGATACTGAAAGAACGTATCGCTGCATTCAAAGAGAAGTATTCTTACTTATATGATGATAGTCAAGAAAATCGATTACAGAGTAGCAACACTATTCGTACAGGAGCGTCATTACAGTCCAGTAATGCCAAAACTAACTAAGCATCATCTTGGTGCTTATGTTGATGACGAATTAGTGGGAGTTCTAACATTAGGTTGGGGAACTAACCCAATGGGAACAATTAAGAAGATGTTCCCAGAACTCTCTACATCTGACTATTATGAAATAGGTAAAATGTGCATGGATGAGTCTATGCCACGAAACAGTGAGTCTCAGATGCAAAGTCTGACGATTCAGTGGATGAAGAAACACACCCCAAACATCAAATATCTTTATACATGGGCAGACGGTATAGTCGGTAAGCCTGGATATGTGTATCAGTCTGCAAACTTCCTTTATGGTGGTTTCATATGGAGTGATGTCTACGTTACAGAAGAGGGCGAGAAAGTACATTTTCGAACCATTCAACGTAAGATGAAGAAAGAGATGAATAGATACGACACCAAGTATGGCCCAAGACCCTCTGATGAGAAAATGGGTGAACTTGGTTTTAGTCGTGTGTGGGGTAAGCAGTTCCGTTACATATACCCATTAAGCAAGAAGTCTAGGAAGTTGTTAAAACAATCTACAATGGATTGGAATATCAACTATCCAAAAGACAAAGACCTACAGTGGAAGATTAAACGCCCAGGCGAGACTTCCTATACACTGTGTGATGATATGCCTTATGAACATAAAGGTGATAGTGTAGACCATAACAAAAGTAACGTGAATCGCATCGCAGATAAACACGGTACTGCAACCCTAGAAGGATTCTTTTAATGAATGTACCACATCGAATAAATGTTCTTAAAACAAAACATAAAGAACTACATGCACGAGTAGAAGCTGCAGAAGCAGAGAATGCACCAGACCAGTTTCTAAAGGGTATGAAGCAAGAGAAATTACGATTAAAGGATGAGATTGACCGTCTAGAGTCTGAATTAGCATGAAAACCAAGATACACATCAATCAACACATTATTAAGAGTAATGCAAAGACAGGTGAACGGAAGCCTGTGATTACATGTAAAACGTATAAAGAGAATAGGTATGGACATGAGGTACATATCAAAGGCGACAGTAAAGTCGTGTACAGTCCAGACAAACCATTATCATGTGGTGCAAAGGTGTGGATTGAGACAGAAGGGGAAGTGATAGTACTATGAGTAGTTTATATTGGAAATGGGAAAATGCAATCACCCCAGAGCGTTGTCAAGAGATTATAGACAGTGCAGGCGATACGTTTGAAACCGCTGTTATTGGTAAAGAGAATAGAGCAGAAGATAAGACACGCAAAACAAACATACATTGGAGTGAAGACCAAGAGTTGTTTGATATGGTAGGACATTACGGTGCATCTGCAAACAAGAACGGTGAGTGGAATCTACAAACCAGTGCAATGGAGAGTATTCAGATAGGACAGTATCCAACAGGTGGACACTATAACTGGCATGTAGATGGATTAGGATTATCACCTATACATGCGCCTGATAATGAATTCCTACATGGTAAGACAAGGAAGATTAGTTTCGTACTGTGGTTAAACGATGACTTTGAAGGAGGCGAGTTCGAATTCCATAAGACTCATACAAAGGATAATGTTATTAGACCAAGTACAGGGACAATCGTACTCTTTCCATCATGGGTGATGCATAGAGTGAAACCAGTAAAGAAGGGAACACGATACAGTGCAGTATCATGGCTCGTGGGGAAACCAGTACGATGACACAACAGGTTCGATACAGTAGGTACATGCAACTAAGAATGGAAGAGGTGAGACTAAACCGAGAACATGAGGAATGGAAGGAACTACTAAAGAATCTGAATAGACCTCATCTGACATTCGCCTCACATAAAGACACAGCAGTGGTATATGACATATCAATCATTAACAAAAAACTTATAGAAATCGATAATAGACTAAAAGAGATAGATGAGGAACTAACATGAGAAACGGTAAAGAATACAATGTAACGTGGAATCCAGTACATGAGAAAGGATACCCATCATTCGATGCAGTCAATAGCGAAACCGTATCAGTGACTAAGACAGTACATATAAAGGAGTTTCCAACGTATGTATTGGTAGGTGACCTATATAACCGTATATATGATAGTATACACGATGAAGAACCTGTGAGTGACCGCTTTTTAGAAACAATCAGTAAAGAAGCGAAAGAACACATACTAGCGACATTAACGAAAGTCGTAGATGACATTTAACAAATCATATACAGACTATTGGAAAACACATAAACCAAACCCAGTAGGACTATCCAAGATAGATGGATGGACTAACAAATGGAGTGTAGTGTATAGTAATGGAACAAGTAAAGAGGTATCATTACTATGGAATGCAGTGCCACATAGGATACGAACATACATACTGTATAGACGTAGGATAGAACGATGACAGAAGAAGATATTAAACTGTTACTACGGTGCTTAGTCGCTGTAGTAGTAGGTATAATGATTAGTATAGGGTTAATAGGACTCGTAGAATTACTGTACTATATGAGATACTAAACCCGATGCGGAACTAAATTCCCATAATATCCCAGATTTACCCACAAATACCCAAATATTAGAAAGCCTTAATTAAATGCCTGAACGCTAGATAGTTTGGGGATTAAAGTCTGCTATTGACCGACTGACCAGATTTTTTGGCGTAGGTTCTCAGATTATATCACAGATTTTGGCGCCTGTCAAGGCCTTTCGCTTAATATTTCATAGTTATTTTCCCAGTTTCATATACCCATTATACCATACTTCTCAGCCATTGTCAAGGCATATCTTGGCGAGCCGCCAAGGATTCTCCCAGTTGACCTTTCATTATACCATACTTTTATGCTGTTGTCAAGGCCAAAGTTTTTTGGCGGCAGCGACCAAACCCTTGACCAGCAAGGGTTAGCGAGGATGGCCTAATTAATTTATTTCGGCTTAGGGCCTTGACTTTTGTTATGAAAACATGTATAATAGTATTATAGACAATGAGAAAGGAACTTTAAATTATGGCTTATATTTCACAAGAAGAGAAAAAAGAACTTGCCCCATCAATCAAGGCTGTGCTAAAGAAGTACGGTATGAAGGGTTCTATTGCAATCAATCACTATAGTAGCTTGGTTGTTAACGTACAGAAGGGGCCGATAGACTTCAAGCATTCGCATGGTGACGGTTATACACAGGTTAACGTGTATCACATAGACAGCTGGTATGAGGGTGTCGCTAAGGCGTTCCTATCAGAGTTACTTGTAGCGATGAAGGGTACGAAGTGGTATGACAGAAGTGATGCTATGACTGATTACTTTGACACTGCATACTATATGGACATTAACTTAGGTAAGTGGAACAAACCTTATGAACTTACTGCTTAAGGTATTGATTATACTATGCTTATACCCTGTCGTAATGATGGGGTTGGTGATGTTATTATTATCACCTTATTTGTAATTTATTTGGCTAAATGCCTTGACTTTCTCTTGACAAGGTGGTATTATAGCTATGTAGAGTATGAGAATGAATAGAACTAACAGAGAGGATTTAATATGAGTACAGTGATTTGGGCAGACATGGAAGCATACAGAGGTGTGGGTAAGGGTGAGAATGATACAGAAACAACATTCATTCCAGGCCCAGAGAACAAACGTGAGTGTCCTTGTGATACCTGTCCTATGATGAACATGTGTCTTGAAGGTGCTACTGAGTGTAGTGCAATGAGGAACTGGTGTAGTAAGGGAGACTTTGCTGATAAAGATTTACAAAGACTAGTGAGGGCATGTGCATGATATTAGATAGTACAATGTGTAACTTAAACGCAATAGACCAATTAGAGATACTTAAAAGAGATTACCTCGGCATGAGATATGAGGTAACATTCGATAAGTATCACCTTGGAGGAATCGCAGAGGGACTTACAACTACAGAGAGAATGAACTTTGTGGATTGGGAAGATGCATGTGATTGGGCAGGGAAGGTTACAATGAATACACAAGTACCCTATGTGATCTTAGAGATGCGTGGGCCAGACGGAGAAAAAGAAATGTTTTAATGCCTTGACATCTGATTAGTTCTATGGTATAATAGAGGAGTGATTCGGAGTGCCATCGGCAAGAACTGACACGCCAAATCTAATCTATAAATGCAATAAAGATACAGAACAATATCTCGGCATCAAAAAAAAGATAACAAAAACAAACACTTAGAGAAAACATTATGATATACAAATGGATTGCGACAGTTTCATTTCTTTTTGCAGCAGTATTGCTGAGTTCTAATATAGACGAATCACGGATAGGGTTCGTCATTTTTCTTTATGGGCATACCCTTCTTGCATTCCACTTCTGGTTTAAGGAGAGGGACTATCCTATGTTCACTAACAATATTATGTTTCTATTCGTAGACATGTATGGAATTAAACAATGGTTCTTCTAGAGTTAATCTTATTCTTTGCATTCGTATATGCAATTCCTATAGTATTATTATTACTATGGAACAATGAACGCCCGTAGCTCATCTGGATAGAGCGTCTGTCTACGAAACAGAAGGTAATAGGTTCGAGTCCTGTCGGGCGTGCCAATTTAGGGGGGTAGCTAAAACTGAGAGATGTTTGATTGCACTACCCTATTATATTAAATCGAAATTTATTTAGCGAATTGCCTTGACATTACTTACTTGTTATGATAGCATGTATATAGAGATTGAGAAAAAGGAGAGAATACAATGAGTGATTATATGAGTTCAACAGATGCATATCAAACTGCACTCGCTACTGAACGTATGGGTCATGACCTTGCGAACAAGTATGCGAACTACTATGCAAAGAAGTCTCGTGCGATTCGTACAGGTCGTCTACAGGCATCGGGTGTAGATAGTGGTCGTAATAAGGTCTATCAAAGTGAGTTTGCGTTACAGCGTAAGTATCCAGATAGTTCTGAGATTATATCCGAAAAGGATTGCCAGAAGTATTTCAACCGTATTGTGAAGTCTAAGACATATCAGTCTCTTGTAACTGGTAGTCGTGGTCAGAGTAATCCTCAGTTACGTTTTATGAAAGCGTCATCAAGTCCTCGTGTTGCGGGTCAGGCAAGTTGGAACGGAGTTGCACTTCGCCCTATGATTGGTACGAATAAATATACCATACTCCACGAGTTGGCTCATACCGCAGGGCATATGCATCACGATGTTTCTTTTCGTGTAACCCTTGTGAAATTAGTCTCACGGTTCTTGGGAGTACAGATGGCGAAAGACTTAAAGAAAGAGTTTCGCTCTCGTAAGTTAAAGATGTCCGTTAGTCAAAACATTATGTCCCCTTTGAAATGGTTAGAGGGATACAATCGAATGGCTGCGATGCGTGATAAGAACCATCTTATAAAGGAGATGAAGAATGATTGATGTAGATTCTTTTAATAATAAAAATCAAAAAGCAGGTCAGGTCAGCAGCGAAAACATCGGAGAGTACTTCAATAGACTTAGTAACCATGATTGGTACTATGACTATTCAGATGACCATAGTGTATGGAAACGTGGGAGTGCTAATCGTGATCGGTTATTGAATACCGCTGCAGAGCATCCTACCTATAAGAAGATGTATAATGAATTTGTTAATTGGATGCGCTCTAATCGAGAGCGTCCAGTAGTTACGGAGTTTTACGATGAAGTTTAAAGATATAATTTTTACAGAGACAAATATTCCTAAAGGAATACAAGCACTTATCCAGTTCGGTGAGTATGAGTTATCTATCATACGAAACGAGATGAGTTACGGTGGGCCTTTACTATATGAGATTGCAGTGTACCAAGGTGACAACCAAGTGGAGTTGCCTGGCATTACTGAAGAAGGTGATACCGTTAAAGGATGGTTAAACGAAAGTAACATCGAAGGTCTAATGAAGAAGATGTTTACGATTACACAAGAAGAACCAATCAACCTCGTAGACACTATCCCACAATAATCCCCAGCGCAATCCCTTGCTCGTCTTATAAATAGATGCACAAGGGATTTTTATATGCAGAACACATTCTTCGCAGGGCGTGACGGTTTTATATGGTGGTTCGGTGTTGTAGAGGATAGAAACGACCCTCTTGCACTAGGAAGAGTTCGTACTAGAGTTTACGGATACCACACTGAAGATAAAACTAAACTACCTACAATTGATTTACCTTGGGCATTCTGTGTCCAACCAGCTAACTCAGCATCATCTGGCGGAGTTGGTTCAAGTCCTACTGGGCCCATCGAAGGTACATGGGTAATTGGGTTCTGGAGAGACCCAGACTTTATGCAAGAGCCAATGGTATGGGGAACAATCCCAGGCATCAACAGTTCGACTGCTGCACCAAGTGGTGAGTCTCCACATGACTTTTCCCCAGAGCAACAATTAGACCCTCCAAGTATTACCTCTAATGTTTCTGTTGCAGATGGAAGCACAACTGCATTTAGTACGCCCACTGATACAACTGACTCTACTGTTCTTGTAAAGATTAATGGTGTGGTACAATCCGCAACGAACACAGTTCCCGAATCACCTAACAATGTTGAACAACCTCTAGACGATTTTTATGGTGGGGGTACAACATACTCTGCTTCTGATTTCCCTAGTGAACGATTTGGTAATCAAATTGCATCTAAGATTAATAGACTTACACCAGAAGTTCGTGACAGGTTTGCGAATGGTATTAAAAAGTTTCTTACATCTAATGAAGGATACGATTGTTCTATCGCACATTCATATAGAACCTTTGCACAACAAAAAGAATTATATCGTAAGTACAAGTCTGGTGGGCCTCGTGCCGCATCGCCTGGCAGTTCATGGCATAACTATGCATCTGCAATTGACTTGACTATTTACAAGGATGGTGTTTATGATGATGGACGTAATGGAGTTTCTAATTACACTGGACTAGCACGAGCAGCGTTTTCATCTTACGGATTGATTAATGATATTCCAAATGACAGTGGACACTTCTATCCATCAGCATTCGGACAAGGAGTAGATAGACGATTGCGTAATGGAACAATAACTATTGCAGAGTTCGCTGCAGAAAAAGGACTTGCATAATGTCATACAAGATTGAAGCAGGAAGAGTTGTATTCGATGAAGCACCACCAGAAGGTGCAGAGGTTGAGATAGTTGTTTCGACAACAAACAATCTAGTTGGATTTAAAGACCCTAATAACTTCTATCCTCGTAGAGTGAATGAAGCAGATACCAATAGACTTGCAGTCAACGATTTAACAAACCAACATCCAGTTATCAAACACAAACGTGATACTGTTGATGACTTAACTACAGAACCTAAACCATCTTACAATGCATCCTATCCTTTCAACCATGTTAAGGAAACAGAGAGCGGACACATCCAAGAGTTTGATGACACGCCTGGGCATGAACGTATACATGAGTATCATCGTTCTGGAACTTTCTATGAAGTTCATCCAGACGGTACACGAGTTTCAAAGATTGTCGGTGACGGTTATGAGATTGTACACGGTAAGAAAGAAGTTCGTGTTCGTGGTAATGTAAATGTATTCGTTGATGGTGACGCATCTCTTTATGTGCGTGGCAACATGGATGCACAGGTTGATGAGAATCTAAAATTTAATGTTGGAAAGAATATTGACTTTCATGCTGGTGAGAATATTCGTATGTTCTCTAATCAGTCTATGGAGTTCACAACTCAAACAACAATGACACAAACATCTATCGGAAAGTTCTTACAACAATCTGTAGATGATATGCAAATCGTTACGAGTGCAAACTTTACTAACTCTGTACTTGGTAATTATGATATGGTGATTGACGGAAACTCTCTTACAGATATTGCTGGTACGATGGGAACAAATGTTACTAGTGATGTCACATTTAATACTGAAGGTACATTCACTTCTACAATCACTGGTGCAACTGCACTATCTACTGAAGGTACTTACACTCTTGCATCTACTGGTGCAATGATATATGATACAGCTGCAACACTGAACATTGGTTCGGGTGGTGCAATGAACTTAGATGGTTCGACTGTTGACTTGAATACTAATGGAAGAAGTGCGGTTACGATTACACCTGTAGTTCCAATCATTCCTCGTGTAACTCCAACTCCAGCAGGGATTGGTATTGCGCCCGCACCTACGTTCCATGATTCTGGTGATATCGCAAATGGAATTAAGAAGTGGAGTATTAGTATTGATGAGTATGACACAGATGGATTCGTTACAACTATAGAAGCACCTAAGTCAGCGGAGATACTTGACCCTCTTGCATTCGTTCCTCTTGCAGACGCAGATGAATTTTACGCAAGTGATGATGAAGAGAAGAGTGAGGACGAATTGAAAGCAGCGGTTACATCTGGAGAAATCAAACCGACTTCATTCTCTGACTATTCATACAATGCATTGACAGGAAAGATTAATACAAGTGGTGCATCTCGTAGAGTTCTATCACAACCTCGTATTCCAGATGAAGGTATTGAACATGGCGACCCATTAAATGGTAACTATTCAACTTCACCTACATCCTCAACTGCAAGTCCAAGTGCTGAAACAACACCAACAACAAACTATGATGATGCTGGTGATTATAACGGAAGTGTAAATTATAAACTTCCATTATCCAAACACTACAACCTTGGACAACTATCGAAACATTCTATTGTTGCAAAGTCCGCTATTCCAAAGGGTGGTAACATGGGTAAGAAACAACAAGAGATTATTGATAACCTCAAAACACTAGCAGTCAATGTACTTGACCCAATCAAGGAACAGTATCCTAATGTTATGGTAACAAATGCATTCAGAAATAGGTCTGGTGGTTCTCAACACAATACAGGTAACGCTGCGGATTTACAATTCTCTGGTGTATCTAAAAAAGAATATTATGATATCGCAATTTGGATAAGTGAAAACATTCCACATGACCAAATGTTATTGGAATATAAAAACACAGGAAGTGGAAATCCTTGGATTCACATTTCATTAAAAGAAAGTGGTAACAGAGCGCAAGTAATGACTTTCCATAATCACAGAAGGTATGGTGAAGTTGGTAATTTCTATAATCTTGCGTAGGAGAGAGTATGCCAGCAATTAGTCGAGTGGGATTGGATAGTCATGTTGGACATGCATCCCCCACACCAAACCCCTTTCACCAAACTCCCTATGCGGTTGGTTCTCCAAACGTATCTTGTAACGGAGCTGCGGTTGTTAGAATCGGTGACACTACAGGTTGTGGTGACCCAGCGGTAGGTGGAAGTGGTACGGTTAAGGTTAATGGTATTGGTGTACACAGGGTAGGCGATGGTACTGGTGGACATGGAAGTTGGGTTGCAAATGCATCCGCTTCTGGTTCTGGTAATACCTCGGCTGGTGGATAAAATAATATAAGGAAATCATATGTGGTATACATTGATAGCAACAGTTGTCGTTTTGAACACGGCAATAACTTATGAGAACGTAATCTCAGAATCAGCTCCTGCTCAGTTTATAGAAAGTATAAACTTTGAGTTGGCAGATGATAAATGGGTATGGGCTCCAATAGTTAAAACATAGGAGAGAGACATGTACGAGTATAGAGTTAAAGTAGTAAAGATAGTAGACGGCGACACAGTTGATGTAGATATCGATTTGGGTTTCGGTGTGTGGTTGAAGAAAGAACGTATTCGTATGTTTGGCATTGACACACCAGAAAGTCGTACAAGGGATTTAGACGAAAAGAAATATGGATTGATGGCAAAGGATTATATTACTAGATTGTTAGATGACGAAGGTGGTATTGTTCTTAAAACACATAAGGATGCAGAAGGTAAGTACGGACGTATTCTTGGGGAGTTGTGGAGAACAACTGACTTCGCAGATACATCAATCAATGACTTAATGATTAAAAATCACCATGCAGTTTCATATCATGGTCAATCGAAAGACGATATCGCAGAACAGCATATTGTTAATCGTGGGTTGGTGAGTTCCTTATAAATAACTGTAGGAGAAAACTATGGCAGTATCAATCAGCAGAAGTACGAATATTTTCAAGGATATTAGTTTATCTTTTGCAAGGCATCCTATTACTGGTGACATTGCTAAGTTGTCTGATGTTGATGCAGTTAAGAGAAGCGTAAGAAATCTCATCAATACAAATTTTTATGAAAGACCGTTTCACCCAGAGATTGGTTCAGACATTAGAGCAACTTTGTTTGAACCTGTCTCACCTTCAACAGCAAATCTTCTTGCAAGACACGTTGAGGATTGTATAAAGAACTTTGAACCCAGAGCAGAACTATCAAATGTTATTGTCTCTGGTGATATTGACATGAACCGTTACGATGTAACAATAGAGTTTTATGTTAGTAACAGTCCAGCGGAAGCACAAACATTAGATATATTTTTAGAGAGACTAAGATAAATGGCAACTAAACTACAAGTCACTGAGTTAGACTTTGATGACATCAAAGCAAACCTAAAGACATACATGAAAAATCAAACTGAGTTTACGGACTATAACTTTGAGGGTTCGGGACTTTCTCATATCATTGATTTGTTAGCATACAATACTCATTACTTAGCAATGAATGCAAACATGGCAGTGAATGAAGCATTCTTGGATACTGCAACCTTACGTTCTTCAGTTGTCTCTCACGCAAAGACATTAGGTTACACTCCTCGTTCTGTAAGAACACCAGTTGCATATGTTGATATTACACTAAACTCTTTTGTTGGTGGTTCTGCAACTATTGCTAAAGGAACTAAGTTCACTACACAAGTAGATGGTTCAACTTATGGATTTGTTACAAATTCGTCTCAGACTGTTGGGCCTGTTAATGGTGTTACAAGATTTATCAATCTTCCTATCTATGAAGGTTCACTTGTTGTTGCAAAATATACTGTAGACAATTCTAACCTTGATAAGAAATATATGGTTACGGATGCTCGTGCAGATACGACAACATTAAAAGTTTCTATTCAGAACTCAGTATCAGATAACACGGTTGTAAGTTATAACCTCGCAACTGATATCTCACAAGCTACTGGAACATCAAATGTATACTTCCTACAAGAAGTTGAAGATGGTAAGTTTGAAGTTTACTTTGGAGATGGTGTTGTGGGTACTAAACCTACAGACGGAAACATCGTTATCCTAGAATACATTGTTACTAATAAAGATAAAGCAAACGGTGCAAGTGTATTCAGTGAAACTACAGTTGCTGGAGAAAGTGATATTACTGTTGCAACTCTGGTTCAAGCAACTGGTGGTGCAGAGGCAGAAACAATAGAATCAATTAAATATAATGCTCCTCTTGATTATTCTTCACAGGGTAGAGCAGTAACAACACAAGATTATAAAACAATA
>ERZ651770.927-NODE-927-length-12795-cov-2.853043_pt1 | contig 12795 bp, 8 predicted proteins | sample MGYA00514756_ERZ651770 | MGnify/ENA metagenome assembly ERZ651770
TTAGAAAGGCGTGATCAATATTAGCGGCAATTATTTGAAACTGTTTACTCAGGTTATGAGATTTTCGTACAATACAATTATGCCTCTCGCATACTTCACGTATACTGTATTCTTCTTCTACAAAGTCAAGTAATACTTCATCACCAACTACTACTGGGTTTGTACTTTTTAAGTTGAGCGTTCTTATTTTGCCTCTCAAACGGGCATCCACTTCGGAGCCATCCGTAAGCAATACTTTATACCAGCTGCCGGTAGATTTGCTTACGATCCCTTTCATTTATAAAATTTGAGAAACAACTTCTTTAGTAGCACTAGAAAAACTCATGGTATAAAAGTGCAAAGCGGGTACCTCTAAGGATTTTAGTTCTTTACACTGTTGAATACACCACTCTATACCTATTTGGCGCGCAGCAGTATCATCTTTAGCCTTCTCTAATTCACTGGCCAATGGCTCAGGAATATCCATGTTAAAAATTTTCGGCAATGCACGTAGCTGTCCTTTGGTGGTAATCGGTTTTATACCAGGAATAATCGGAACCATAATTCCTGCAGCTCTGCACATAGCTACGTAATCAATATATTTTTGATTATCAAAAAACATTTGAGTAGTAATGAAAGCAGCACCAACATCTACTTTTCTCTTTAGAAATTTAAGATCACTCACCATATTAGCTGCGTCACTATGTTTTTCGGGATATCCTGCAGCTCCGATACAAAAATCAGTAGGTACGCCATTTTCAATATTTTTATCTAGGTACTTTCCATTATTAATATCATTGATTTGCTTGATTAAATCTAGGGCATATTGATGACCATGAGGTTCACGAATGAATTTTCCATCAAACTTTCGGGCATCCCCTCTTAGTGCTAAAACATTATTGATATTCAAAAAATTTAGATCAATTAATGCGTTCTCAGTATCCTCTTTTGTAAAACCACCACACAATAAATGTGGAACAGCATCTACCCCATACCGATGCATGATTGCAGCACATATTCCAACTGTGCCTGGACGTTTTCTAATTGCCGCTTTTTCATAATATCCACTTTCCCGTTGCTTATATATAAAATCCTCTCTGTGGTAAGTTACATCAATAAATGGAGGTTTAAATTCCATCAAGGGATCCAAAACATCAAAAATGGCTTTCATACTCCCTCCTTTAAGTGGTGGTAAAACTTCGAATGAAATTAGAGTTTCTCCATTTGCCTTCTCAAAATATTCCGTTACTTTCATTGTGAAAAATTATTTAAAATTAAACCTACCGGTGATGGGCTTTTGGTAAAAATGCAAAAATAAGTATTTTAACGATTAATGTTGGACTGACATACAGTTAACTTTTTCCTGAATTCTGAATTCCTAAGCTGTGATTGAATTTCTTAACAATACCAAAGATCACTATAATTCCAATCTAAAATGAGGTATATTTTTTTGAAACAAACTTATCGAGGTGCATATTAATTTAGTCGTTAGGTAAACATAACAAAATGGAAAAAGTTAACTTCCTCGTGAGAAATTATAAATACAATCTGGTGTTTAGGAATCACGCAATCAAAACTTTGGGTAATCAAATGTGTAAAACGTCTTCAGTAAAACTAAATGTATTTTTTTAATCAAAGGCATTGATCCAGACTGAGTTACCTGAAGTATAGTTATATTCTCCTGAAAAAATAGGATGAATATTTTTTGCAAAATTTTTTAAGACATCGAATTTTTAATTACGTTAGATACTTTTTTAAGCAGCGATTTTAAATGATTTTATATCAACAATTAAAGTCGAGCAATTACAAAATATATATATGTAGTAGGTAAGACTATAAAGGTCAACTACCCGAATCCTCAAGATAGAGAATTCGGGAGTTGACCTTTATAATTTCTATAATAAATTACTTTATTCGCTCAATAATAATTGAGGAAGCACCACCACCGCCATTACAAATTGCTGCCAATCCAATGCTAGCATCTTTCTGGTGTAAAACATTATTTAAGGTAGTCAAAATTCGAGCACCCGAAGCACCAAGTGGGTGTCCTAAAGAAACTGCACCACCAAAAACATTCACTTTATTTTCTTTTAATTTCATTTCTTTGTTAAATGCCATTGTTACTGTTGCAAATGCTTCATTTACCTCGTAATAATCAATTTCCGATTTTTTTATACCAGCTAATTTAATTGCTTTTTTAGCAGCCTTTGGAGGTGCTGTTGTAAACCATTCTGGCTCGTGAGCAGCATCTGCAAAAGAAAGAATTTTTGCTACGGGCTTTAATTTATATTTTTTCACAGCCTCTGCACTTGCCAAAACTACCGCTGATGCTCCATCATTGATAGTAGAAGCATTTGCCGCAGTAACAGTTCCATCTTTGGTGAAGGCAGCTCGAAGAGCAGGAATCTTTTCAAATTTCACTTTTTTATATTCTTCATCTTGAGCAACTATTATTGCATTACCTCTTCGTTGAGGGACACTTACTGAGATTATTTCATCTGCGAAAGATCCATTGTCAGTTGCTGCTGAAGCTCGTTCATAAGACTGAATAGCATAAGCGTCTTGCTGCTCCCTTGTGAAACCATATTTTTTAGCAGTTGCATCAGCACAAACACCCATTGGCATTTTTCCATAAGCATCTTGCAAACCATCTTGAACAAGTCCGTCGATGAATTGAGCATTTCCAAATTTATTTCCCCAACGCATTTTTGGGGCATAAAATGGGATATTACTCATACTTTCCATTCCACCTGCAACAACAATATCAGCTTGACCAATCATAATATTGGCAGCACCAATCATAATTGATTTCATTCCTGATGAGCAAACTTTATTTACAGTGGTACAGGGTACATTATTGCCAATACCAGCTCCCAAAGCTGCTTGTCTTGCAGGTGCTTGACCCAGCCCAGCTGAGACTACGTTACCCATCAAAACTTCTTGAACTTTAGCAGGACTTACCTTTGCTCTTTTTAATGCACCTTCGATAGCAAACGATCCCAATTGAACGGCCGAAAAACTAGATAGTGCACCACCAAAACTTCCCATAGGAGTTCTTACTGCTGATACGATATAAACTTCTTTCATGTTTGTATTAATTATGTATAGTTAAATTGGTTTGATGCCGCAAAAGTAATAGTTTTTTGGCAATGTTTATATTCTTAGAGCGCTGAAATGAAAGCTTAGTTTACCTGGATTGGAATTGTTTTTTTAACATTAATTCCTTCGAGTGAAAGCCAATAAATCCCAGGTTCGATTGAAATGCCTGCAAATGACAAACTATACCTACCTTTCATTTGTTCTCCTTGCAAAAGTGTTTTTATTATTTTCCCTTCTTTGTTAAAAATAGATAATTGTAATTTTATTTTTTTATCCAAAGAAAATTGAATGATGGAATTTTCAGTAACTGGATTGGGGAAAACTTCTAATTCGAAATCGTTGGAGAAGATATCCTGAGTGGAGGAAATTGTATCAGAATTAAATCCAACGAAAGTAACAATGTTTCCAGAATGAGGAATAGCTAAGGTATCAATTTCTTTGGCGTAACAAATGTCAGCAGGATTTTCTAAAAATGGAGTGGAAATAACTTCTGGGGGATTTGCAAATGCATTGTCGTATTTAGCAATTTTGCTAGGAGACCAGTAAGATATATAGTAATTTCCATCATTGTCCTCATCTATACCATCGATATTCCCTACACTAGTTGTAACAATTGTACTGATTGAATTGTCTGTTAGGTCGACTGCTTTGATTGTCGCATTATTTCCCCAACTAACAAAAATTAACCTGTTGTTTGTCCCATCAAAAACGATTCCGTTGGGCGTAGAGCCGGTATCTTCTACTATGACTTCGTAACTAGGGTTAGCGATATCCGAAACATCAATTTTATAGATTTTCTTTCCAAGAAAAGCAGTTGCATAAAGTGTGGAAACACCATCATTCGTTAGACCATTTAGAAAATTAAATCCTGGAATATTAAGAGTCATTACTTGATTTTCTGTACCTAGCTCGATACCTCGAATTGTAGAACCATCGATTACAAAAAGATAACCCGCCATAATTTCCATTCCATATTCCGCTGGGACTGAACCGAAGATACTTAAATCACCGTTACTAGCTCTAGCAATGATATTATCCGCATGAAAAATCTATTTTGTAAAGCGTCATATTCTACAGATTCAATGGTGCTGAGTGTTTGACTTTGTAAATTTATGGTGCATAAGATTAGAAAAACGAAAAGTTGATTTTTTTTCATGAGTAATTTTTTGATTTGAAATGATTAATCAAAGGTATTTTTTTTGATAGTATTAAAAGTGAATGAAAAGAGCTTAGAGAAATAGGCGACAAAATCGATTTATATTTTTTCATCATTAGGAAATAATTTTTTGGGTTATATTTTTCGTCTTTTTCAACTCAAGAAAATGAATTGTAAATTTGTAAAAAATAACACTTTATAGTTTCTCAATTGAGAAAAAAAAACTGAGAATTAGGTACTTAGTGATTTTGATTTGAATGTAATTGCAAGTAAGATTTTAGATGAAATAGTCGGAAAAGGTGGTTATTTATTTTGATCTGTGATATGATGAAGACCTTGTCAATTGTCTTAAACGCTGTAATAAGAATTGAGAAAAATGTTTTTATTTTTTGTTCACCAGATCAATTAATTGATAGGATTTTGTTCAAAGAAAAAGATTATAGACTAACGATATTGAATTATTACTGGACGACCTTACTCAAATATCGTTAAAATTTTCCTTTTTGTACTCTGATAAATATAGGGGAATGATGAATCAACTGGCTGTTCATTTGATTGTATTGAAAGCGCTTAGAGTAAACTGAAATATAGAGTCATAAAGCTATTTAAGCAGATGATACAAAAGAATACAAATGAACAATTAATAATAATTTTCAGTGAGTAATTATAGGTGAGACATATATGGAGGTGGAAAAGAGTGTAAGAAAAGTAATTGAGGAAACGAAATGAATAAATCTATCAATCTAGTTTCTCAAAAATTGAATTATTACTTTTATACTCAGGAATATATTTCTTTAAAATTTTGACAAGTTCGTTGTTGTTTTGTTTGTCAAAAAGATAAGTTAGTTTATTGACGACAGATTTTATTTTTTCAAAATTATACTCACGAACAGTAGCGATCATAATTTTTTTATGATGAGTCGGCAAACTAGTTTCCGAGGGATTAAGCAATTCTTCGAACAGTTTTTCTCCAGGTCGCAAACCTGTAAAAGTGATCTGAATATCTTTTTCTAATTCCAATCCGGATAGTCGAATCATACTTTTGGCGAGGTCTAAAATCTTGATAGATTTTCCCATGTCAAAAACATAAATTTCACCACCTTTTCCCATGCATCCAGCTTCCAAAACTAATTGACAAGCCTCAGGAATTGTCATAAAATATCGAGTCATTTCAGGATGAGTTACAGTAACAGGACCTCCTGATGCAATTTGTTTTTTAAACAAAGGAATGACAGAGCCATTACTGCCCAAAACGTTTCCAAAACGAGTTGTGATAAATTTTGTATTAGTATTAGTGTTTTCTTTGAAGTGATTTAAAGATTGTACATAAATTTCAGCCATTCTCTTACTTGCGCCCATGATATTCGTTGGGTTTACTGCTTTATCTGTACTAACAAAAACAAATTTTTCTACGTGGAATTCTTTGGCTAAATCAGCTGTGATTCCAGTACCGCTTATGTTTGTAAGTATAGCTTCTGAGGGGTTAGCTTCCATCATCGGCACATGCTTATAAGCTGCGGCGTGGTAAACGATATCTGGGCGGTAAGACTTGAAAATATGTTGCATTCGTTCATAATTTCGAATGTCTCCAATGACCACCTCATGTTTTAGATGGGAAAAGGTATTACTTAGTTCTATGTCGATTTCGTATAGTGGTGTTTCAGCTTGATCTAGAAGTACTAAAAGTTTGGGGTGAAAGCGCAAGACTTGTCGTGCAATTTCGCTACCTATGGAACCTGCAGCTCCTGTTATTAAAATCGTTTTATTTTTGAGTTGATTTTCAATGTTTTCCCAATCTAATTGGATTGGATCACGCTCTAATAAATCATCAATATTTATTTCTTTGATTTGCTGCAAACTGAGTTCTCCATTAATCCATTTTTCAACTGGAGGAACATTTCTGACCTTAACATTATACTTCAAGCAGAGTTCGAAGATCTCTTGTTTTTTATCCGTAGAAATATTGTTATCCGAAATAACTAAAAGTTGGGGCTGGTTTGCCAAGAGGTATCTTTCGAGAAATTTTCCAGGATAAATTGTAACGCCCAGTAATCGCTTTTTTCGAAAATTAGAGTTGTCATCAAAAAAAGCGTTAACGGAAAACTTATTACCCATATCTCTTTCCAGTGCAGTTTTGGTAGTGATACCAGTTTCACCCGCACCGTAAATTGCTACGAATTTTTTATCTTTTTTTCCATTTCTAAATTCAATGTATAAAATTTTCACCAAGGCTCGATACGCCGTGAGCATAAAAATAGAAACTAAAAAATCAATAATTAAAATAGAATAGGGTAGGGCAAAATGGCCAGTTATTTTATAAAAACCTAAGTTGCCCAATGTCGCCATAAAAATACTACCACTCAAGACTGCCCAGAAAATTCGCTGAGCATCTTCAATACTTGTATGTAGAATTATTCCTGCGTATGTTTTAAAAATAAAAAAGCTAAACACTCGGATAACAATCATTACAGGTGTTCCTAGCAATAAGTTATCATAATCTTCGGTCGTTGGGATATTGAAATTGAATCGAAGTAAGTGTGCGAGCGCTAACGAGAATATGATGATTCCAATATCAATAATTAATACTCCCCAACGAGAAATTTGCTGCATTTTATTTTTTTAATATTCTTAAAGCTGTTTTTCCAATGATTATCAAGTCAATTAAAAAGCTATTAGATTGAGCATACTCCAAATTGAGTATTAATTTTTGAGGCATAATTTCATTGATGTAAGTTTTTTCAGGATCATCGCTTTTTCCAAGTAATAAATTCTCATCAAAATATTTTAGTGAAGCGTAATCTGTAATTCCTGGTTTCACTTCGAAAACTTGTCTTTGTTTTTTATCATAAAAATTCACGTAATAAGGTACTTCAGGTCTTGGGCCAACAATACTCATTTCTCCAATCAATACATTCCAAAACTGAGGTAACTCATCCAGTTTGTAGTTTCTCAAAAAAAAACCAACTCGCGTAATTCTTGGATCTCGATCTCCAACAGTAATCTGACTTTTTTTTTCAGAGTCCACAAACATGGTTCTGAATTTTAAAATCTGAAATGGTTGTTCATTTTTTCCAACCCTTTTTTGAGAAAAAAACATTCCACCGCGTGATTCCATAATAATCGAAACCCCAATGATGAATAAAATTGGAAAAAGTAATAACAATATACTGGTAGAAAATAATATGTCAAAAATTCTTTTCAAAGCGGAAGAGATTTTATTGTTATAAATAATGTTCTACTGCTTCCACAATCACTTCAACGACTCGATCCACTTGTTTCTTTTCCAAATCATAAAATACAGGCAAAGTAATTACCCGATGAAAGGTATCAAGTGAGATAGGATAATCTTTTGATTGATAACCTAGTTTTTTATAAAGGGTCAACTCTGGTAATGGTTTATAATGAACATTTACAGAAACGCCTGCATCAAAAATACGATTGATGATAGCATTGCGTTGCTCCAAAGAAATATTTTTTATTCGCAATAAATATAAATGATAGGAGGAAATCTTTTCTGCTGTTTTATAGACAGGTAATTCTGCCCATTCATACTTTGATAAAAGTTGACTGTAAATGTCAAAAATAGCTTTACGTTTTGTTAATGTTTCATTTTGATATCTTTTGATCTCTACCAAACCAATTGCAGCTAAAACATCAGGCATGTTGAATTTGTAACCAGCTTCAACCACATCATATTCCCAAGAGTTTTTTCCAAATTTAGCTAAAGCATCTTTGGATTGACCATGAACAGTTTTGGAATTTAGCTTTGCATAAATTTCATTTAAATCAAAGGAGTCAGGTAAGTTTAAGCAAATTGCACCACCTTCCGCAGTGGTTAAATTTTTGACAGCATGAAAAGAAAAAACAGTTATATCAGCTTGTTTTGCGGCAGGTTGATCGAGGTAACTCGCTCCGATGGAATGAGCCGCATCAGTGATAACTGCAATACGATTTAATTGTTTTTGAATATCAGTTCTAGGTTGAAATTGATTTTTGATATCATTAGATTTTACTACTCTTAAGAGTTTAGTATAGTCAACTGGCATTCCTCCCAAATCGACAGGAACAATCGCTTTAGTTTTTGTGGTAATTGCATTTTTTACAGCCTCGATATCAATGGTGAGATCATCAGGTTTGATATCAACCATAATTGGAGTTGCACCACAATGCAAAACAACATTGGCGGTTGCGCAATAGGTGAAAGCAGGTATAATTACTTCATCTCCCTCTTGAATACCAAGCCATCTCATCATTAATTCCAAACCTCCTGTGCAGGAATTGACGCACAGTACTTTAGGAACCTGGGCTAGTTTTTCCACTTCTTTTTCAAGAGCCTTAGTTCTTGGACCAGTTGTAATCCATCCAGAATTCAACGTAGCCACGACCTCATCAATGATTGCTTTGTCCATTTTAGGAGGAGAGAAAGGAATTTTTTTCATATAAAAAATGCAAATTTTGGTTTATGTACTTTCTAAGTTTGGTACAAAATTAATTTATTTAAAATTAACTTCAGAAATAAGTAGCAAATTGTTTGTTTAATTCAAAAAAGACTTTACTTTTGCAATCCAATATCGCAGAGCGAACGTCTATTATTGAATAGAAAAGCTTGTCAGTCGTTATTGATTGGTAACAACGCGGAGTGGAGCAGTTGGTAGCTCGTCGGGCTCATAACCCGAAGGTCGTAGGTTCAAGTCCTGCCTCCGCTACAAAAAAAAGCCTGGTAATCGTAAGATTATCGGGCTTTTGTCGTTTTAGGAATATATCTCAAAACTTTATTTAATTATTTTGTTTTAGTATCTAAAACAAAGTTGATATCTTAGTAGCGGTGGATAAACATAATTCACGCCTAGTTATTAATGTCCTCCTACCGTTTTAAGAATCTTGAATTTATAATAGTTTTCACCTAGTATACAAATTTTGCTTATATCTGGTTTGATTCTTGACCTACATCTTAGGATTTAATGTTGTTGACTAAACATATCAATTTTTAAATAAAAGGAATGAAATATTTATACTTACTTACACTTTTTTGTTTGCTTTTTTCTTGTAAAAATGAAAAGGCAAATACCGATACTCAACCTTCTGAAACGCCCAAAATTGAAACAACGGTTTTCACCGAAATGCATCCCAAGAAAACCAATCTCTACTTCAGTAACCGAATAGTAGAAAATGACGAGATTAATTATTTTGGATATACCTACTTGTATAATGGCGGCGGAGTTGCATTAGTCGATATCAATAATGACGATTTACCAGATGTCTATTTTACCTCAACCCAAAAAGCAGATAAATTATATTTGAATCTGGGAAACTTAAGATTTAAAGATATTAGTAAGTCTTCAGGAATAGATAAATTTAAAGGATGCAAAACTGGTGTAAGTTTTACTGATATCAACAATGATGGTTGGACTGATTTATATGTTTGCCGAGCTGGGTGGTCAAAAAACCCAAAGGATAGAAAAAATCTTCTTTTTATTAACAATCAAGACAATACATTTAAAGAATCAGCTGCTGAATATGGAATTGATGATGAAAATCGATCGATACAATCGGTCTTTTTTGATTATGACAAAGATGGAGATTTAGATATGTATTTATCGAATCATCCAAAAGTTTTTAGGCAGTCCATCGAACAAGTAATTGCAAAAGTCAATAATCCTACTGATGAAAATACCGATAAGTTTTATATTAAAAATGATGACGGAACCTACACTGAATCAGGAAAAAAAGCTGGAATATTTAATCATGGCTGGGGATTAGGTTTGGTGGCAGCTGATTTGAATAATGATGGTTGGACGGATGTATATGTGTCCAATGATTTTCAGGCGCATGATTATTATTACGTCAATAATGGAGACGGAACATTTACCGAATCCCTAAAAAAATACTTTCCACACACTTCCTATTTTGCTATGGGGGTAGATTTGGTGGATATCAATGATGATAAGAACCTAGATGTTTTTGTTGGAGAAATGCTTTCCGAAACTAACGTAAGACAAAAAACGAACATGGCTCCAATGGATGCCGATCGGTTTAAGCAATTGGTGAATAGTGATTTGCATTATCAATATATGCGTAACTCATTCCATTTAAACAATGGAAATGGACATTTTAGTGATATAGCAGAGTACGCTGGAATTTCGAAAACAGACTGGAGTTGGAGTTCTTTATTTGGGGATTACGATCATGATGGCGACAATGATTTATTGGTCGTCAATGGTTGGCTGAAAGATACGCAGGATAAGGATTTCTCCAAAAAGGCGAACAAATATGCACAAAAATATAACAACAAACTCAAGTACGCACAAGTTGATTCTTTTCTGAAAAGTACGCCTCTTGAAAACTACGCTTTTGAATATGAAGGAGATTTGAAGTTTAAAAAAGTATCTGAAAAATGGGGTTTTAATTTCAAGGGATTTTCAAATGGAATGGCTTATGGAGACCTGGATAATGATGGAGATTTAGATATTGTAGTTAATAATATGAACGCTAATACTTCGCTTTATGAAAATAATACCAATGGTTCCTACCTCAAATTAAAATTGAATGGTCCAAAAGAAAATAGATTCGGAGTCAACAGTAAAATCACCTTAACGACCAATCAAGGAATTCAATATAAAGAATTTATTACGACAAGAGGTTTCCAATCTTCTTGTGAACCTGTGGTACACTTTGGATTGAAATCAGGTACTCAAATAGAAAGTCTTTCTGTAATTTGGGCAGATGGAAAAGAGCAAGTAATTAAAGAAATAGCTGCCAATCAAACTCATACGATTGAATATAAAGATGCCAAAAGAACCAATGCTAAAAAAGATAATACCTCACCAACATTTAAAGAACTAAACGCCAAAAATGTAATCGACTTTACGCATCAAGAGATTTATTATGATGATTATAAAGAGGAGGTTTTACTTCCTCATCAATTATCCCAAATGGGGCCAGCTTTAGTTGTAGGTGATGTTGATAACAATGGGTTGGATGATATTTATATCGGTGGAGCGCATCAGCAGGCTGGTGCTTTATTTTTACAAAAACAATCTCAAAAATTTGTAAAAAGCCAACCTACTCTTTGGTCAGCAGATTCTAAGTATGAAGATGTAGATGCGTTATTTTTTGATGCAGATGGAGATAATGACTTAGACCTTTATGTTGTGAGTGGAAGTAACGAGTTTTTGCAAAAAACAGCAATGCTTGAAGATCGGCTCTATTTGAATAATGGCAAAGGAGTATTTGAAAAATCTACAGGCCTGCTTCCACAGTTTACCACCAATGGAGGAACTATTTCTGCGGCTGATTTTGATAAAGATGGCGACCAAGATTTATTTGTTGGAGGAGGAGTAGAGCCAGGAAAATATCCTTATGCTTCAAAAAGTATTTTATTACAAAATAGTGAAGAGGGCTTTAAAGATGTTACTCAAACAGTTGCTCCTGAATTGGAAAAAGCAGGAATTACACAATCATCAGTATGGTCAGATTTCAATGGTGATGGCAATTTGGATTTGATCGTGGTAGGAGAATGGACAAGTCCTATGTTCTTTGCAAATGATGGTGCAGAGTTTAGTTTGACAAAATTGGGAGAAGTAGATAAGATGGTCGGTTGGTGGAATAACGTTACTGCAATTGACTTGGATAATGATGGAGATGAAGATTATTTGTTAGGAAATTTAGGTGAAAATTATAAATATAAAGCAACTGACGAAGAACCATTTGAAATATTTAGTGGTGATTTTGACAATAATGGAAAGCAAGATATTGTATTAGGATATTACTCGGAATCTAATTTATATCCAGTAAGAGGTTTCCAATGTTCTTCAGAGCAAATGCCTGATTTGCAAAATCAATTTGATAGTTATAAATCTTTTGGGACAGCAGATATTTTTGAAATTTATGGCACTGAATTAGAAGATGCCTTGCATTATAAAGCTAATAATTTTTCTTCCCTAATTCTTTGGAACAAAGGCGATGAAGAATTTGAAATCGAAAAGTTACCGGGACAAGCACAGCTAGCTCCGATTAAAGATTTCCTCATTCAGGATTTTGATAAAGACAATCATCTTGATATTTTACTTGCTGGAAATTGGTATGTTTCTGAAGTAGAAACTCCAAGGGCAGATGCAGGTACAGGACTTCTTTTGACCAATAATAAAAATAAATTTTCGGCTAAATCAGTTTCGCAATCTGGTTTCTTTGCTAATAAAGATGTTCGAAAAATGGCCTATATTTCATGTGGGAAAAAACCTCCTTTAGTGATAGTCGCCAATAATAATCATAGTGTTCAAATATTTGAATACTCCAATTAATAATTTTTTAGATTAAGAAAATACAAGACCTTGATAATTGATTGATTATCAGGGTCTTGTATTTATGGATTTTGTTGCAAGCTATTCCTATGCTTGAATCATGAAAAAGTTCCTATCCTTTATTCGAGTGGCTCTCGGCCTTAAGTCGCGCGTCCGCGTCGCTACGAAACATGAAGGAGATCCTGGTAAAAATTATTTTTACAAAACCTCTGCTGGAGTGGAGCGAAAGCTCGAGGTGTTTTTCCCGCCGTACCATGATTC
>ERZ651770.930-NODE-930-length-12764-cov-3.649484_pt1 | contig 12764 bp, 12 predicted proteins | sample MGYA00514756_ERZ651770 | MGnify/ENA metagenome assembly ERZ651770
CATTGTTGGATAACCCTGAGCTGTACCTATCATATCCGCAGCTCCCCTAACATCATCCACACCATATATATCCAAAAGATCAGGATTTGTTCCTTCACCAGTTAATATCCTAACATCACCATATGAAGTTCCTCTTAAAATGTAAGCGATTCCGTTTATACCTCTACTGTCAGTCCCTGAAAAAGCTAATTCAAATATAGAATTAGATGCATTATCAGTTGTGTATGAAGAAGCAAAACCAGCTGCGCTTACTGGAGAAGCTCCAGAATTTGCGATTACCCATTTAGCTGCTGAATCAGCAGTTGCATATAAACTAGGATCAACAGAACCAGCGTATAAAGTTGCTCTTGCAAGTATTGCATAAGCACCTGCTTTGGACATATAACTTGTTGATGTGTTAAATGAATCGTCCATCATGCCAATAGCACTAGTTAAATCTGCAGCAATATCACCAATATTAGAAACAACTGTTCCTCTGGCTGGTGTTAAATTAGCAGGGTCTTTATACGTTTTCACGTATGGAATTCCTAATGAGCTAGCTCCACCTTGACCAGTGATAAAATGTTGACCATAGTCTTGAAGTAGGTCAAAATGCGCTAAAGCTCTTAAAGCATGAGCTTGACCTTGAATGTGTGTGATTTGAGCTGCACTCCCTGTTAAATTTGAAGTGTCTGCATTAATTACAATATTAGTAATAGCAATCACACCATAAATTGAACTCCAAGGACCAGCACCATTTGAACTGTAATCCATGTCAGAATCAGCAAATCTACCAGAATTCATATTAGAATAGGCATTGTCAGTTCTGACATCACCCATAATAATAGAATTCCTTCCATAATACCCTGTCACACTCATTCTGTCATAAGCACTATTTAGTACAAAACCTAAATCAGTAGCAGAAGTAATACCACTATCTAAATCTTTATCTAAAGCCAATGTTGGTTCTAGATCGCTTTCACCACATGAAACTACTAGAGCAGATGCGGTAAGTATTAATAAGTATCTATATATATTTTTCATATTATTAAAATTTTAAATTTAGACCAACTGAGATTGATTTAAGGATTGGAGTATAAATTTCCCAACTTCCACTAAATGCTACTTCAGGATCAACTTGAAGACCATCGTCTTTAACCCATGTCCAAAGGTTTGTTCCTTTTACATTAAGTGCTATAGAATCGAATCCTAGCTTTTCAGCAGCATCTCTGTTGATATTGTAACCAACTACAAGATCTCTAAGTCTTACGTAATCACCATCATATAAAAATCTAGTAGAATTACCAGAACCAGTAGCATCTCTGTTTGTACTCCATCTCATTCTAGGTACATTAGTTATGTCGCCAGGTTTTTGCCATCTGTCCATAAGAGACGCAGCACCTTGGTAGTAATATGTAGATAGTAGTCCAGTTGATTGTGAATACCAGTTCCATCTTTCATAGATTTTGTTTCCTCCAGAGAAGTAAAAGTTTGCATCAGCATAAAAACCTCCCCAGTTAACTCTAGTTCCTAAACCACCAGTATAAGTTGGCAATCTATTTCCAACTTTAGTTTGATCTGCAGAATTTAAGGCATTAACTATTGTCATATCATTAGCTTCACCACCTTTATAATACATTGGGTTACCCGTGTCTGAATTTACACCAGCCCATTGTCTTAAATACCATCCTCTAAGTTCTTCGCCAACTCTAACTCTATTGTATCCACCATCTAAATTAAGATCATTTCCTTCAGCATCTTTAGCTAGTTTAGTAACCTTATTGTCTAGAGTTGCATAGTTTGAATAAATAGACCAAGTGAAGTTATCAGTTCTTATAACATCAGAAGAAAGTTCAATTTCAATTCCTTTGTTTTCAACTTCTCCAATATTCTGAGATTGAGCTGAATGACCACTAGTTAATGAAAGAGGAACACTTTGAAGTAAATCACTTGTTTTCTTATTAAAAGCAACTATAGAACCAGAAACTCTATTGTCTAATAAACTAAAATCAAGTCCTATATCGTATTGAGCTTGTTTTTCCCACGTTAGTATAGCATTACCAAATGAACCTGGTGAAACAGCTCCATTATCATCGTAAGATCCTCCATAGCTAAATAATGACTGATAAGAGTTAAGTCCTACATTATTGTTTCCAGTTTCACCCAAAGAAGCTCTAAGTTTTAAGCTGTTTACAATATCACTATCTGCGAGAAAATCTTCTTCAGTTAGGTTCCAAGCAACAGCAGCAGACCAGAACGATCCAAATCTATAATCCATAGCAAATCTTGAAGATCCGTCATATCTGTATGAAAGATCTACAATATACTTATCATCATATGAATAGTTTAAAAGACCTAGATAACCAAGTTCTTTCCAGTCGCTAAATGAACCTGAAGCAGATTGGTTAGTTTGAAAACTAGATACATATATTAGGTTATCTGTAGCAACGTTTTCACCAGATGAACTTAAAAAGTCATATTTCTGTTTTTGAAAACTCATTTGACCAAGTGCTGAAACATAATGAACATCGTTAAATGTTTTATCCCATTTCAATTGATTAGTAAAAGCCCAAGTAAACGATCTACCAGTTGATTGGTAAGCATATCCGTTATCACCAACTCCACCACCATGAACAGCATTTTGGTATCTGTGTGAATTAGTAAGATTATAATCTAGAGAATATCTAGATTGAAATTTTAAATTATCAGAAATAGCATAAGTCATAGCAGTATTTGATAATGCTCTTGTTCCATCCAATTTACTGATATTATTTTCAGCTAAATAAACAGTATTAAAAACACTTGTTGATAAACTAGTGTTTAAATTACCATCGGCATTATAAATCTGTTGATAAGGAGACATAAAAATTCTAGTCATTTGAGGAGCAGCAAAATATGAACTACCTTCCAATTGACCTTCTTGTATCGCATTAGAAACTCTAACACTTGTAACTATATCTACTTTTCCAGCTTTTTTCTTGTAATCAAAAGAACCACTAACACTTTCGTATTCAACACCAATTGATGTACCCATAGTTTTTCTGTGTCCAAGAGATAGTCTGAAGTTTTCAGTTGCATTTCCACCTGAAGCAGAGAAATTATAAACAGCATCAGGAGCATCTTTAACTTTTACAGCATCATCCCAGTTACCATCAACTCTTCCACCAGCATCCCATGCAGCAGCTCCTGGAAAGTTAGCTAAAGCATAGTTTGTAGCATTTTCTTTAGTAAATCCATAATCGTTAATTAAAGTTTCAGCTCCTAATTCTAATCTTTGATTACCAGTAAGCATTGGACGTTCGTCCATTGCATAGTTTTGGAAACCATAGTTAGATGTAACTTGGTATTGTACCTCACCGGCAGAACCAGATTTGGTAGTAATAACAATTACACCATTAGAACCTCTTGCTCCATAAGGAGCAGTAGCAGAAGCATCTTTAAGTACAGTAATACTTTCAATATCCGAAGGATTTATCATTGATAAAACACCTAAGTCATTAGTCAGTGGACTGTAAGATCCATTTACAACAGGAACTCCATCAATTACAATTAATGGTGAATTTGTACCTGAAATAGATCCTTCTCCTCTAATTCGAATAGAAGTTGGTGATCCAGGTGTTCCAGATTGAGAAACAACTCTCAGACCAGCAACTCTACCTTGAAGGGCAGCGTCAGGAGAAGTCATTGCTACACCCTCAATTTGGGCAGCATCAACTACAACTGTACTACTAGTTGATCGTTTTAAATTTCTTGTTGTAATACCAGTAACAACTACTTCATCAAGCTCATTACTTGTGTTAAGTAGAATGTTAATTTTTCTGTCTCTTCCAACAGTAACGGTTTTAGTTTCAAATCCAACATAGCTAAAGACTAATACGTCTCCAACACTTGCAGTAATTGAATAATTTCCGTCAAAATCAGTTGTAACACCGTTAGAGGTGCCCTCAACTATAACTGTTGCTCCAGGGAGAGCAAGACTACTGTCATCAGCTACACTACCAGTAATGATAACTTGCTGACTAAATCCCCAGAATGACACTAACATAAGAGATAATGTCATCAAAAAGTTTAGTTTTTTCATATATAATTATTTGATTTACAACAAATATGTTAAAATTTTGTTAAGAATAAAAGTTTTTTACTATAATTTTTATTCATTTTTTCATAATCAAGAGCTACAGATAATAAGATTTTGGCACGAATGTTTTATTTTTTTTGTGAATTTGATAAAATTTTTTAAATTCATTTCATAATTTAATAATATGAAGACAGCAAGCTTTAACATATTAAAAAATACTGAAATTGAAGGTGGAGTTTCAATAGCGCTATTTCCGTCAAATTCATCTGATATTATGTTTGAATACAAAGCTTTAGCTCCAAATTTTAGATTGTTGGATAATTTTAAAAAGAAAAAAATTTCCGAAGAAAAATTTATTGTTCAATACAACGAGATGCTTTCAGAGCTAGATCCTAATAATGTTTTAGAACATATAAATTTACTAACAGCTGGACTAGAACCCATATTAATGTGTAATTGTGCAAAAACAAAATTTTGTCATAGGCATTTAGTAGCGGACTGGTTAGAAAGTAATACAGGCATTATAATAAAAGAACTTAATTATCCTGATTACATAAGAAAGAAGGGATATTTAGTCAAAGACAAAGCTCCATCATTATTTCCTGAATAATTTTTCTAGTTTCCGTTTTGATAATTATAGTCATTTTAAAACTACCTCAAACAAGTATTTTTCAAAATCAACTTGATTTTCAATATGAGGAAGATGTCCTGAGTTTGGCACAATATATTCGAATCTGTTGGGCAGAAGTTTGTTTAATTTATCTTTAATTTGATTGTAAACAACTACCGAATCACTGTCTCCCCAGATTGTATAAACTGTTTTATTTGAATCGCTTATTTCTTTATTTTCAGAATCTAGGTTTACATGATTTTTTAAAGTAGAAATTAAAGCTCTAGCAAAACCATCAAATTTTAATAACTCTTCATATTTATCATCCCAGTCAGGGTAGTTTTCAGGATATTTAAAATCCGATAATTGACCAGAAGATATTGTAGGATATCTGTTTTCTATAAAATTGTTTATCTCATCCATAGAAACGTCTTTATTTTCTAAATTTTCATGATTATTAAAACTTGAAGCAGAAACATAAACTAAATTTTCAACCATATTAGGCTTTAAATCTGCTATTTTTGAAATCACTCTTCCTCCATTTGAAAGTCCTAAAAAAGTAGCCGTACTAATTTCTAATTCTAAAAGAAGCTCTATTACTTGTTTAGCAAATAACTCATCAGTGTAATCTACATTTGGGTTATCTGAAAACCCTCTTCCATATAAATCTAGTTTAATGACCTTAAACCCTTTTTCCATTGCTGTATTATAGGTCTTATTCCATATGTAGGATGGAACAGAAAAACCGTGAATAAATACTAATGTTTTTTCACTAGACCTATTATCAATATCATAATAAGTGAATCCTTTTTTAAGTTCAATAAAGTTTCCAGTTTTAACTGTTGTTCTAAATAGATCGTCCTTAACTATGTACTCGTATTTAGTGTTTGAACATGCTAAGAAAACAGATATTATAGTGAATAAAAAAAATCTTTTGAATGTCATTGTTTTATATAATAGAATTACCTTTACAAGATATAATAAACTTATTAATTGAGTAATAGATCTTTAGGATTTTTGGCGGCTTTTGGTGCTACATTAATTTATGGCTTAAACCATACTGTTGCCAAAAATGTAATGCCAGTTTATATTGGTCCATATGCTTTTATTCTTTTAAGAGTAATTGGTGCTTCAATATTATTTTGGACTGTAAGTTTATTTATAAAAACCGAAAAAATTGACAAAAAAGATTGGCCTAGAATAATTTTGTGTTCTTTCTTAGGAATGGTTATTAATATGTTAGCTTTCTTTAAAGGACTAGAACTTTCAACTCCAGTTAATAGTTCTGTAATGATCACTCTTTCTCCAATTATTGTTTTTATTTTTTCTGCTATTTTATTGAAAGAAAAAATTGAGAGCATGAAAGCTTTTGGAATAGCCTCAGGCTTTGTAGGCGCTTTGATATTAGTTTTATACACAGCTAAAACTGGAGTTAATGCTCCTAATATTCCTATGGGAAACCTTTTGTTTATTGTTAACTCGTTCGCTTATGGTCTTTATTTAGTTTTAGTTAAACCCTTGATTTCTAAGTATAATATTATCACTTTACTTAAATGGTTGTTTTTATTAGGGGTGATTATGAATTTTCCAGTTACAATAAGTCAATTCTCAGAAGTTGAATGGACAAATCTTCCGTTAAAAGAAGCTATTATACCTATGGCTTTTGTTGTAATAGGAACTACTTTCTTTACTTACTTATTTAATGCTTATGCTTTAACAAAATTAACTGCATCCTCTGTAAGTTCTTTTATATATCTTCAACCTATTGTAGGAATTGTTTTTGCAATTTCAACTAAAAGTGATTCCTTAACATTAATTAGTGTCGTAGGGATGATTTTAATTTTTATTGGCATTTATTTAGTTACAAAAAAAACTGTAAAGACTTAATTGAGTTGTAGATTTTAATAGTTTTACAGTTATTCAACCTTTGTTAAATAAAAAAAGGTTGCTTCATTTGAAACAACCTTTGTCTTCTTATATATCCTTGAGAAAGGATTTATACTAAACTTAACTAATACTAATTAGTCAATTTTCTTTACGTTGACAGCACTAAGGCCTTTTGGACCATCCTCTAACTCAAATTCTACTTTGTCGTTTTCATCGATTCTGTCAATTAATCCTGAAGCGTGAACAAAATGATCTTTTTCCACTCCTTCTTCTTTGATAAAACCATAACCTTTTGATCCGTTAAAGAATTTTACAATTCCATTTTTCATAACTTAAATATTTTATTAATTTTTGGCGAATGTAGTTTAAATTTACTAATAAGAGTCTATTTTTAGAAAATATTATTAAAATATGAAAAAATATCTTGAAGATCATTGGCAAAATGTTTATTATAAAAAAAATGAAAACGAAGTTAGTTGGTATCAAAAATCTCCAAAACTATCTCTGGAATTTGTTAAAAGCTTAAATTTAAGACTAGATGCTGAAATAATAGATATTGGAGCTGGTGAGAGTAGATTAGTTGATAATTTACTTGAAATGGGTTTTGTTAATTTATCGGTTTTAGATATTTCATCAAAATCTATTGAGAAAACTAAGAAAAGATTAGGCCTTAAATCTAAGCTTGTGAATTGGATAGTTTCTGATATTAATAATTTTATTCCTAAAAAAAAATATGATCTTTGGCATGATCGTGCCGCATTTCACTTTTTAAAAGACAGTGTAGAAATTGATAACTATGTAAAACTTGTAAAAAGTTCATTACATAATCAAGGTAATTTAATTATTGCTACATTTTCTGAAAATGGACCATTAAAATGTAGTGGACTAGAAGTTTCAAGATACAGTAAAGATTCAATTTTAAAAGTTTTTGGAAATTACTTTAGTTTAATTAAATCTGAAAAGAGCACACATGATACTCCGTTTAATACTTCTCAAGAATTTTTATTTTCTAATTTTAAAAAAAAATAATCCTAATTTGATACTGGTATAAATACAGCTTTTAAATCAGGTTCTTCAGTAAACTTGTCTATTGGAAACATTGGTCGTTCGATTCTTTTGTAATCTAATCTGTAAAGATCTTGATCTACACCACCAGGGGTTAAAGCCATAATCCAACCTTTGTTTATATTGTAAAGTTCTGGAACTAGGTATCCAATTTTGACAACTACAATATCGGATTCACTAGGATTTAAATTCAAATCTGTAAAATCTTTAGTATAATGATAGGGCTTTCTTTTTTCTGTTACAATAACATTTATACTTCCTGTTTTTATAACTATTTCAGTTTTAGCATTGACATCCCCTTTTTTAATAGATTTAATAATGCCTTTTAATAAAATAGGAGGAGAAAATCTACTATCCACATCTGCACCTACATATCCTTCAACGTAATCACCAACTTTAAGATCTTTAGCATTATCAATAAGTTTTGGACCTGGAATTGAAGCGTATATTAAAGATGGACCGTTTTTATCTTTAAATTCTTTTCTATTTAATAACTTATCAAGAGTCCATGTGACATCTCCAGCTCCTCCAGCTGTTGGATTGTCACCCATATCACTTATAATAAATGGTTTAGTTTCACTATTTAATGCAAGATTTACACTCTCATTTAGCGTTCCTACCGGAGCAACAAACTCAAAATCATTTTTCACATTCCAAAAACTTTCTGCTAAGTATTCAGAAGATTTTTTTACTTCTTCTTTATTATCTCCGTACACAACAACAACTCCGTGGTTTCGAGGCTCATCAGCCCATGGGTATCCCATCCAAATAGCGGCATCTATGACGCCTTCTTTTTTAGTTTCAGGATCTACTTTTGCGTATAAACTTTTTCCTGGTTCTATTCTAGTACTTGTTTTTTCACCTGGCAAAAGAATAGGCACCTTTATTCTTGATTTGTAAAGTGGTTTTCCTTTTCCGGATTCTAATCTTTCAATTAAATTAGTAACGGCTCTTCTTTTGGATTCAATAGCATCTTCATGAGGAGACATTCTGTAAGCTGTTATAAGATCAGTTTCTTTTGCTAATTCATGTGAAACATTTCCGTGAGGATCCATTGATGTAGATATTAAAGTATCATAGCCAACAACTTCTCGAACTCTTTTTATAAAATCTCCTTCTGGATCATCAATTCCCTCAACACTCATTGCTCCGTGAATATCAAAGAATAGCCCATCATAAGGAAGGTTATCTTTTAATCTTTTTAGAGTTTTAGTTACTAATGATTCGTAAGCTTCTCTTGTTACTATACCACCAGGGAGTGCATGACCTCTTAATGTGGGAATCCATTCCGCTTTTTGTCTGTTTATAGAATCTTTTTGTAAAAATGGATAGTAACTAAAAACATCGTCTCCTATTCTAGCTTTAAAGTCAGGTTCTAAAGTTTTGGCGGGGGAGAACGTGCTTGACTCAATAGCAAGACCTGCTATTGCAATTCTTGGTTTTTGCTCTTGATTACATCCAATCAATATTGAAATTAATAATATTGATATAAAAAAGTTCTTCATGATTGTTAATTTTAATTACTTTAAATTTAATAATACAAATTTTAAAAAATGATAAGAAAGTCTTTTTTTTATTTAATAATTCTATTGGTTTTTAATTCATGCTATAAAGACATTGTAATTTTAAGTGTTGAAATAGAACCTGTTTTAATTAGTTCAGAAATAAATATAAGAGCTTTAGAAATTAAAAAAAACAGAGTGTACACTGCTACATCAAACGGATCTATTTTGTATTTTGATACTGATAAAAGTGATGTTATCTCAGAAATTTCATACTCAGTTGAAAATGATTCAATAATTCCAAATTTCAGATCTTTGGCTGTAACTACAAATGATGTTTTTGCTATTTCAATTTCAAATCCTGCATTATTATTTAAAAATGGTAAGCTAGTTTATAAGGAAGAACATCCAAAAGTCTTTTATGATTCGATAGAATTTTGGAATGATAACGAAGGAATTGCTATAGGTGATTTTACAGATGATTGTATTAGTATTATAATCACAAGAGATGCAGGAGATTCTTGGAAGAAGTTGGATTGTTCTGTTTTTAGTGACATAAAGGCTTCGGAAGGATTTTTTGCAGCTAGTGATACTAATATTTCAATAGTTGATGATTATACTTGGATTGCTAGTGGAGGAATTAATAGTAGAGTTTATTTTTCAGTAGATAAGGGTAGGAGTTGGCAGATTTATAATACTCCAATTTTACAGGGAGAATCTACAACTGGCATATTTAGCATCGATTTTTATGACAAGAATAATGGTTTTGCTATAGGAGGAGATTACACCAAACCTAAGATAAATAGCTTAAATAAAATCACCACAAGTGATGGTGGAAAGACTTGGAAAACAATAGCTGATAATAATAACCCTGGATATAGAAGTTGTGTTCAATATTTTCCAAATAGTAATGGAAAAAAATTACTAGCTGTTGGTTTTAATGGAATAGACTATTCCTCTGATAGTGGGCATAGCTGGAAGCATTTCAGTGATGATGGGTATTATACTGTAAGATTTTTAAATGATACTGTAGCTTATGCAGCAGGAAATGGAAAAATTTCTCGATTAATTTTCAAATAAAAAAAACCCTGCGTTAGCAAGGTTTTTTTTTAATATTTAATAAATATTTTTTATTGTTGTGAACTCTCAAAAAGTTCTAGTTCAGCTTTCATTAATGTGGGATCAAATAAATGTACTTCTTCAACTATTTCACCATTCTCCCATCTAAAAGATAGGTGAGCAGGAAGTTCAATTAAATTTCCACTTGTTTTTCCAACTGCTGACCATTTAAACCATGTATTAGTCCAAGTTTGACCACTTTGATAAGCCTTTGTTTCAACATAAATAGGCTCATCTGCTCCTTGAATATTCAATAATTGAATATTATCAAATGCAGTATGCTGAGCCCCAATTAATCCAATTAGTTCAGATAAAGGAGATTGTTCAACACTTCCAAGCCATAAAACAATTTTATCATCATCAGCCCATAGTTCTTTTAATCCATCAATATCATTATTTAGATAATGTTCATAATGTCCTCTAATTGCATTTGATTTTTCATCTTCAAATTCAACAATAGTAACATTTGATTGATTACAACTAACAGCAGTTATAGTAATCAATAGTAATAGTAGTTTTTTCATAATACTTTTTTTATAATTAATTTTATTCCCAAGGTCTCATCCATTGAACGACTCTGTTAACTTTTCCATTAACAACATGTATTCTTTCAAAGTAGTGTTGTGAAGAAGATGAACCATCTTTATGTTCGATTTCTTCTGTAAAATTGATTGAAACTACTGTGTAGTTTTCTGATCCTTCAACTGCAATTGGGGTTACATTATGCATAGTTCTTTTAATTGACTTAAAAGTTGACTGTCTTTCACTCACAAAATCAGTATTTGAAGTGTCAACATCCACAACACCAGCCATATCTCCTGGATGAAATTTCACAACATCTTCAGATAATTCTACCATTTTATCCAATTCCATATCACCATAAGCATTATAAAAAGCCATGGCAATTTCAAGATCACTTTCAGATCCAATAACTGCTTTAGGACTTGTTCCCTCAGGGAATTGTTCGTCTCCTCCCATATGCCAAACTCCACCAGATTTTTCAACTTCAATTGTTTTTGTTTCGCAGCTAATAAAAGTTGCAACAACAAATAATATTAATAATTTTTTCACAGCTTTAAATTTTAAAAGAATTTATAATAAGTATTGTTAAAGTGAGCTTGCATTCCTTTTTCACCTCCTATAACTAACTTTGTTGCTTTAGCAACAAGTTTACTTGGATCTTCATTGAATCTCCAATTTAAATAAGTTTCATATTGTTCATATGAGTCCCAGTACTCATAAATAAAATAAGTCTGAGTTTCTTCATTATAGAATGCTTCTAAATGAGTGCAACCATCTGCATTTCTAGTTACGGTTAAACCGTCACCAGAATCCATTAATTCTTGAAATTTAGCAATATTCTTTTTGCTAACTTTTGCAGTAAATACTACAACATTTCTTTGAGCAGGACCCACAGCATTTACCATTCCAGTAGCATCAAAATATTCTCCTGTGGTAACAATTTTTCCATCCTTGAAATCAAAGTTATGGTAAGACATTAAGCTAAATTCCCTTCCAGTTGACTTACTGATTCCACTCCATCTACCATATGCTCTAACACTACCGTCTGGCTTCATTGTTAAAGTATCAATTCCAGGTAACCATACAGGTTCATTGAATTTTACATCTGTATAATTTTTTACATAAAAATCTGCCACTTGAAATGATGCATCGTATCCAACTCTTCCCATCCCATACATTGGAGCAACATCTTGTACATCTTCAGAAACAACTTCTTTCCATAATTCTATATCACCAGTTTCAAATGCTTGAACCCATTTTTTAGCGAGATCTAAATTTGCATCGTAATCAGGATTTGAAGAACATGAAACTGCTATAAGACTAATCAATAATAATATTTTTTTCATTTTTTTATTTTTTTTAAATTTATTCTGCTGCTAAAGTTCTTTTTGTCTGGTGCCATGAAATTAATTTTCCATCAGCAATTTGATACCATTCTTCGTAAACCCCGGAAGATCCAGTAAATCTTGCATTAACATATTCTCCTCTTTCAGAGTTTGTTGGTTTAACTGCAAATGCATAGTTAATTGTCCAACCCCATTCTTGACCGTTTTGAACAACAGTTTCTTGATAGTCTTTCTCAATATAGTCTGCAAAAGCTTGAGCTCCTACAAGAATTTCACCTTTTTCATTCATTAGTTGTGCATCTTCACTAACAAGTGATCTAATTGCATCGTAGTCTCTATCGTTCCAAGCTTTGTCGATTTTAAGAAATATATCCACAGTTTCTTGACTTCCCATAGTAACTTGTTCGCCTTCGGTTGATGTAAATCCATTAGATACGGTTTCACATTCTTGATTTTGATTAGCACAAGAAATAAACAAACCTAGTACGCTTAATAATAATATTTTTTTCATTTTGGTATAAATTAATTTGTTAATTCTGAAAAATTCAGAAAGGTTAAGTTAAGAAAAATCTTTTAAAGATACCCTAAAGAATGTTTGTTATTTAAAATCTCTTTCCAATCGATACTCCACTTCTTATTGTTGCGGTATTCATTCC
>ERZ651770.931-NODE-931-length-12761-cov-3.901687_pt1 | contig 12761 bp, 27 predicted proteins | sample MGYA00514756_ERZ651770 | MGnify/ENA metagenome assembly ERZ651770
CATATCAATATGACTGATAGGTTGATGAGATACAGAGCGAGAGCCGTCTTTATTGAGCTTTTCCCTGTATGTTGCTAATGGAGTATTAACGGCTTTAACTTGTGAGAGATTGACGACATCATGCTCGCCTCCGCAGATTGTTAGGTTGGATTTTCTTGTTATCATAGTATTATAGTAGTGTATTCTTTTTAATTTGTCAAGGATTAATTTTTATAGTTTTGGTCTAATCCTGTTTTGTTGAGATGATCGTATGCAGTTGCCTTTTCAGCTATACCTTTAAGTGTTTCGCCTATCATGTCAAGGGCTTTGAAGTCATCAATGTTAAGTTCTTTTTGCATTGGTTCGATGACCATCTCAAACAAGACGCTTTGTATTGCGTCCATGACTTCGTCGGGAGATGGTTGACTCTTTGCGTAGGGTTCGTTTATATTCATTTTAGTCTTCTTTTAATTGTATGTCGTAGTGTTCGCCATCTTTAAGCACCATAGATGCAAAGTTTTTTAAACCTAGCTTTGCTTGCTCTAATGTATAGGCTTTAGTTCTTGCGATCTCTACCCATGCCCCCGATGATGTGTTTGCCATTAATTGATATATATTCATGCTAATTTTGTTTTATGTTTTAGTTTTCTATGCAAGACTTTATTCTTCATCTTGAATGGTCGAGCCTTAGTAAAAAGGATTTGTTTTCTTATCTTTATCTCTCTCGCTTTCATATATACATAGTAAGCTAATTTAATAATTAACGCAAGAAAAAAGTGAATTAAAACAAAGATAGTTGTAAGTCGTTGAATATCAGGCACTTGCGCGGGCCAGGCCGCCGTAAGTCGTTGATAGTTAAGTAGTTACAAAAAACCCCCCTTTCGGATTCGAAAGGAGGGATAACAATGATATAAGATAAAGTCTATTTGCTAATTTCGCTTTTCTAATCGGTAAAGCTCAAAAAGGTCATTGCGATGACTTTCATAAGCCTGCTGAGACTTATCGCCCCGCATCTCCTTAAGAGCCAAGCTATACCCTTGTGACCTAAGACTTGACCGAAGCCAATCAGCTTTTTTGTTTGCCAAGTCGTTGGCGTCGCTTAAATTTCTATCCTTTAATAATTCTGATGATGACATAATATTATGCTCCTTTGGTTAGTGATACGATACGATCATAACGGAAGGAACGAACTCCTCCTTTGTTATGGCAGAAACTTCTGAAGCCCGCAACTTTGATGGCTTGGGCAACATTGCCAAACTCATTCTTGTGTTGTGGTTTTTCGATGGTGTACATCTCGGTTCTTCCGTCCGCAGTTGTATAGACTACGCTATAAAGTGGGTTGAAGATTCTTTTGATTGTGTTGATTAGTTTTAGCATGATGCTTTTTCCTCCGTTTTTGTGTTGTAGTGGTTGTAAGTCTCGCAAGCCTCATCGGCTGATTCAAAACTTACTGCGATTAAATCTCTTTGGATGTCGTGAGAGAACCAAGGTGTTTCTGATTCTTCAAAGAACAATTCCCATTGCTCTGTGTCTTCGTTGTAATTAGGAAGGTCAAGGGGTCTGCCTTCACATACTGCTTCTATATAATTGTTCATGGTTTTATTCTCTCAAATTAAGAGTCGTGTGTCAACTCTTTTAATATTTCTTTTTGTACTCTTGCTTTCTCATTTTGGTCGTCTACTATCTTTGCTAAACGAATTAGCTCGGCAGTTACCTCTTTCTTTGCTTGAGCAGGTGCTTTGGGATTCTTGAGGACTTCTACTAATGGAGGAATAATGGATGCCCATTTTGGTGTGACATCTATTGTTTTTTCTTTTAATTTTATTGTTTTCATAAGTATAATAATAGGTTAGTTTGTAGTGTGTGTCAAGCGTTTTTATAAAGAATCTTCTTCATCTAATACTTTTTCTTTTAACTCGACTAATAATTGATGTGTTGAATACCACGAATCTGTCGGATCTACTTTGCCCTCCATTTCGCTGTCTTCAATGTAATTGATGACTTCTTGAATTGATTCTGATACAGGGATTCTAATTAATAATTGTTTCATAGTTGTGCTGATTGGAATGATGATTCTATCCTAAGCTCATTTTGTAATGAGGTCAAGCTTAAAACAATATCCTCTAAGATTTCTTCGGCGGACTGAATGGTCGCACCAAGTGGAAACTTGTCGGGGTGTTGTTCGTGTCGATCCAAACATACTTTGGACATCGGATCTGCATATGCCATTTCTCCTCTGACTATATCTAGAATGGTTTCTCTAATCTTTGCTTGTGTCATAATTATCTATTGTACGCGGTTACTTGGTTGTGTTGTAGTAAAACTTGATCTGCATAGTATACAAACTTTTCATCCTTCTTGTCAACAAAAGTCTCATACTTATATGGATTATATGTTACCTCTGTGGCTTTAAGGTCGGTATCTACATTCTCGGCATCCTGAAGATAACCCTTGACAAAAGCATGAACATTCTTGCGTTTCTCGCGAAGAACCTTTTCTCTACCCTTAACATCCACATGGAAATAGCAATCCCATAAACCAATGGAATGATCCTTTGGAATGTGAGCCTTAACTAATCCGTGTTGCTTGACTGACCAGCAGTCCTTGTGAAGATTCTTGTATACATAAACAGGTCGATTTGACTTGATGATGTATCGTGGGTCTTGTTGGTTTCTCTTGATCATATATACATAGTAGACCATCTTTTTAGTTAACGCAAGAAAAAAAACAATTAAAACGAAAATAGTCATAACTGCTTGAACATCAACACTTTGCGCGGGCCTGGCCGCCGCAACCCCTTGGTTACCAACGACTTATGTAATTTTTTAATTTTGTAGCTTAATTTTTAATTAAATTTTATTTTGTATTGTAGTTTTTTATATTATGTATATTAGTTTATATAGTATTTGTATTATATATATTTGTAGTTGTTGTATTTATAAGGGGCCTATTTGTAAACGGTAGAATTGTAATTGGGCGGAGCCCGCATTAGGATTCACTTCTCACAAGGATTAATGCCAAAAAAAGAGTTAAAGCAATATAAGCTAACATCATATAATTAAGCACGAATGGATTCAATCGCTTCCTTCACTGAGAGGGGTACGAATGGAGAACGAGCCATCTCGGTAAGTACTTGGCTACTGATGGACACATCCCGAAGGTGCGTACCGTAAGCTTCTTGGTTCTCTATCTCTACTTTGGCTCTGTAGGCATCCACTTGCTTTCTGCAGCTACCAAAGCGAAGCAAAACCGGAAGGTTAGGCATTTCTGCCTCTAGGATGGATAGGTCGTTAGCGTCCATAAAGCAAAATTGCTCTTTGGATATAATTTTTAGTAGTGTTTTAATCATAAGTATACTATAGTGGTTAATGGCTGTTGAGTCAAGCTATTTTGCGCGAAATAATACCCCTTGAAGTAATTAACCTCTCTTTACTGCATCGAACAGGATTGCAAAGTATGTAACCCCACTTGTCTTGTCCGTGATATAACGAGGTCGGGGCGACTAAATGTTTACCATAATCATCATCAAAATTATTACAATATTTTTTAACTGCTTTTATTGTGATGTACCCTACAAGCGTAGCTTTACCTTTGCCTGTTCTAATTATACCTACCATTTTACCTATATAAGGATGCAGACTTTTACTACTCCTAGTCTCTATTGTTTTCGATCCATTTAAAATTTGCTCTGTAAATAATTGGTGTTTGTCGTTTATATTGATTCCTATCATGTATATGAGTATGGCAGAAATGTGGCGCTTGTCAATAAATAAAAAACCCCCCTTGCGGATTAACGCAAGAGGGGTACAATAACAAAACGAGCAAGTAACTCGCAATAGAAAGACCCACCTCCTTTAAAACCCATTAAAAAGGAGGCGAGATATGAAAATGGTGTGGGGAGGGATTACTGTATACCCTCGACTTTTCGGGATGAACATCAGTTCATTGTGTACCTACTTCGCACTACAAATTAGACTTGGTATTCGTCATCGACTCATCCGATTGGACTCTATCGCTCCACCACAGAGAATTTGCATACTTTAGCCCGCTCATCACAGGCTTATTCAGTCACCCACAGGAAGGATTATAAGCCCTTCCAAAAGTTTTCCCGCAAATAGTTTTTTCAAGCCAAACCATTTGATTAATAATTGCTACCTACGGGAATTGAAATGTTAAAGATCGAACTTATTTTATTTAATTGAGTTTAGCTTTCTCAATGATTTATATAGTATACTCTATTATTTGGTTAAAGTCAAGTTATTTTTTAAGATTTTCAAGTCTTTTATTGAATTTGCTTTTTCCGCCAAATGCACCTGTTGGCTTACCAATTCCGCCCTTTGCGCCTGTCTTTCCTTTGCCGAGCTTCTTTTTACCTACTAAGTATTTTAATTGATTAAATGTTTTCATGTTTTGTATTATAGTGTGTTATTTGTTATTTGTCAAGTTTGTTTTTTATTTATTTGGAAATTTATAATCTTTATTCCATACTAGTATATTTATTGATTGTCCTTTGTATTTAAAGTTATTATTATATAACATAATGTATTATTATTTAAGTATATTTATTCCTGTTATTTTTTGAAACTTAATGATGCCTTGATGGATTGCATCTTTCTTGTTAGTGCCTATTTCTATTTCAAACACCAAGTCTATGCAGTGGTCTGTATTGTGGCGGACTTTAACCCTGTCCTCGACAATAAAGAATTCAAAACCATGACTCTCTATCAAGACAACCGCATTCATTAGTTCGTCCCAACTCATACTATTTATTTAATTGGCGAAGTTCTTTTAAAAGATTTTTTATTTTATTATAACTATCTTTAGGTGGGAACATATCATTTACTTGTGGATAAATTGTTGATCCATATAAATCTTCTAGAAATTCTTCTACTTTAACTAATTTAATTAAAGAAAATTCTCTTGGGGTTAATTCTGCTTCTAACTCTTCGTTTGTTGCAAACATACTAACTTTGTCGCTTATTGGCTTGATTGAGGCATCCATTACGCAACCCTCCTTGCTCGTTGAGCTTGAATCTGTAGCAACCTAAGATCCGCTTGTCGTTGTTGGGCTTTAATGGAATCCTCTACTACTGAACCATAGTTGGCGAACTTAAACTGCTTGATGTAAGTTCCTTTGGAGATGTTTGATGCGATGTGTGATGCTCTTGCTGAATTGCTCATAGTTTTTATTGGTTGTTGTTATTGTTAGTGATAAGATTAACTATATAGACTTCTTGTGTCGTGTCAACTACTTTTTTTGTAAAATTTAAACATTCGGGGCAATAACTTTTTCTCCAAGAAGGATTGTCCTTCCCGCAATCACAAAGCATTCCGCCTAGTATTTGAGTCTTCGGGGCGCAACTAGAAAACAATAGAATAAATAATAAATACTTCATTTTTTTCTTTTTCTCGATTCCTTTAATATTTTCTTATCTTGCAACATATCATTAATATAAAATTCATTATTAAATATGCCCCGAATGTTCTGACCATTATTGGTTAGCTTATTCAAGTGTGCTTTAAGGTCGTCTATCATGCCGTGTACAACTTCTAGCGCCTCATCCTTTGATGCAGTCTTGCCTGTGGCTAAGGTTGTTAGCTTTGCGCCCGCTTTTAATTCTTTTTTTAATTTAATTAATTCTTTTTTAATATCAAGAATTTCATCTAATTTTGTATTTATATCTCTAGCTAAACTCATATTTGTTATTTGTTATTTGTTAAGTTGTAATTCATTATTTGACCAATTATGAATAATCGGGGCAATAAGTCAACACTTTTATTTAGTTGGTGTACAAGAAAGTATGGATTATAAAACAAAAAAGAAAATAATAATTAATTACTTATTAAACTATTTCACAAACTTTGTGGGTGAGGTCGAATTTGCCGTACCCCATAAGCTGGTGTCCGCTCATTGGGCGCAGACTACATACGAAAGGCTTAGTGAACAAGAGAGGGAGAACATCTACCTTGCCTCTTTGTCGAAGCAAGCAAAAAACAAAGTAAAGATAATTGATTATTTGGAACATTCGCTTTCAAGTTCACTCGCTATGTCTGAAGTTAATGGCTCGCCCGAAAAGAGAAGGATGCGTATCCAAGAGTATGCTCGACATAAATACGACTCGATGTCCGAGCGTGACAAACAAACTATACTCAACATAATAAACAATACAATATAATATACTTATTTGAATAAAACAAAATTACAATTTAAAAAACTATTATTTAAAAAAACTATTATTTAAAAATTAAACAAAAAAATTATTAATCTTTATCTTCTATATAACTTGGGAATAGCATTACTAGATTGCTATCAGCATAACCCTCATCTGTTAGCTCTGCTAGCTTACCTATTGCCCTAGCGCCCTCGTCTGTCTCGATCCAATCTAGTTCTTCAAGCAAGTAGACCTCCATCAACTCCTTGAAACTATTTTCTAGATGCCCCTCAAGGAACTCGACTGATGGATCTTTCGGCATTTTAAAAATCTTTTTTAATATTTTATTATTATTTCGGGCTTATTAATTAATATTTTATTTGTAATTTTATTATTTCGGGGCTTTTATTTGTAATTATTTTTGTTTATCTGTTATTGTTACTGATATTATTGTTTATTATTATTTGCTTAAATAAGCTAAAGCAAACTAAAACAAACTAAAATGTGCCAAAATTAACTAAAATTATTTAAAATATTTAATTATTATTTGCGGTGCTATTTATTGTATTTTTTTATTATTATTTTATAGTTGGATAACCAAATCTATTTCGTTCTGTTTTTATTTTTGGTTTTGTTTCTTTATTATTAATTGGCTTTCTGAATTTTAAAAAAATATTATATAAATTAATTATTAATCGGGCGAGGGTTTTAGTTATTTTTTTCATTTGCTTATTGTTTCTGTTTTAAAAATCAATTAAAATAAATAATTAAAAAGCCGACATCACATTTTTGTCTTATTTTTTAAAATTGTAATTTATATTATAGTTTTATTTTAGTTATTATATTCTTATATATAGTTATAGTATTGTTTATAATGTTTGTAATGTATTAAACCTTGGATTCTCTGTAGGAAATAGGGGTTTCGTTGCTCTTGTGAGGATGCGTGAGAATCGCTTGACTCTCTGTCCTTAATGAAGCGTATTTAACAATCAAACTACCCAATAATCGGGGCAATAAGACTAACCAAATTATGATGATATTACTTGTCATGTCTATTTAATCAATTTATAAATCAAATTATTGTTTTAGCTATTATCTTTAATTTGAGTTGTATTATTGTTATTTGAGTTGTTTAGCATTCTTATTGCTTCGTTGTAATTTGTTGTTTGTTTATTGATTTTTGTTTGTATTTTGTTTCGATCATTTTGATTGGTAGTTAAATTAAATAATTGTTTTTGCTTATTGAGCCATGTATTAAAATGTTTAGTAATATTATGAGCGCCATTTGATTGTTCTGCTCTATTCCATATATATGTCATGTTGTATCTTTGGTTGATGATTAATGTATAATAGAAGTATTACATAATGCCCCGAAAGTGTCAAGGCTTTTAAAAAGAAAACTCAGCTTTTATGTAGTTACTGAGAAGGTGATGAAGTTGACCACATACAAAATCCTTGGGATAGGAGAAAAAATGCGCTACAATACCTATGGGATAAATTATTTCGTTGATTTAAGAGTTTCCGCTCTTAGCTTTTTTAATTCATTAAAGAAATGACAATTATTAATGCTTTGGCAGATCATCTTTGAATTCCTCTGCCCTCTATCACATCTAATTCATCTAGTAAAGCAAAAAGTTCAGCTATTAATTTTTGAGAATTTTCTTGACTTTTTTTGAAATCAACATCTTTGTCCATGAATTTTGCGAATTCTTTAGGATCACCTAAATTATTCATGTCTTTGCCTTTAAAGAATTTAGATTGGTTTTTTGCTAATGCTAAACTAGCATCACGGAATCTAATTGCTTTGTCGATAACTTCTTGCTTTATGTCTCTCATTAAGATACTTCCAAGGCGCTAATAGTCTTATCGTCATTATCTTCGACATTGAAGGATAACTCTCTCACTAGCTCAAGAATGTCTGCGCAACGAGTACCATGATCTCTGCAAACTTGCAAGGAATTAATATGATTAATTGTAACTCTTTCGTTCTTTGCGATTTTATTATTGACATAGTTTGTTATCACAACACGAAGATCAAGGTTAGAGAAATTATCTCTTTCTTCTTCTTTTTCTGTTTGATCCATGTCAAAATCATCATAATCGTCTTCGTCATAATCATAATCATCTTCGTCATAATCATCTTCGTCAAGATAGTCATTATCATCTGACCCATAGATAGGCTTATTAGCCTCGTAGACAGGTGTATCTAACTCTTTGCGAGTTCCTGTAATGTCAGAGATCACCTTGTACTTAGAAACCCTTAATTTCTGAAAATCGCAATCAGTTGGAACTGATACCGCATCTTGTGGATCAAATTCTACAAGAAGCAAGCGCCCATCTTGCCCCGCCCATTGGTTAGCATAATCATAAGAACCGACATGAAGACCAAAAGAACAATGATTATCCTTGTTGTCATCGACACATCTACGAGCAACCTCGATAGTTGAACCAACCTCGTTAAGGATTTGATGGCGATCATTAGTCTCACCTTGAACAACAATTGTGTCAGCATTGCCTGTTGAACTCCAAAAGTTACCTTGAACACCTTTGTAACCTAAAACTCTACCTTCGGGAGTAGTCGCAAGAGACTTGTAACTCAAGAAGGAGTACAATTCATTGACTGAATTGGCGCTTGGATTAGCTTGCAATCGAGTAATAAAGTTAGTGAGAGGAGCAGAGTCCTTCATGCCCGAACGAAGCATATCAAGTAATTTATCAACTACAACACCATGTAAACGATGACCTTTGTAGTAAACAATTTCATCCTTAACCTCGATTTCTCCTTCAACGAAGTTTTCAACTGCCTTAGAAATATCTAATAAGTCTCCAAGGTCATCGTAACGAGCATCAAGAATAGCTTTCTCGGCAAGTTTAAAGTTAGCATGATCTGAGCGCAAAGTGTAAGGCTTGCCTTCCCAAAAGATGGTGATTGAATTGTCGCTAATTGTGTATGGTACTTTATTCATAATTTTTTTGTTCTACTTCTATAATTAATAATATGTTCTAGTATAGTGATTTTCTATTTAATGTCAAGTGTTTATTTTTAGAAAGATGAGAGAGGGAAGTTATCACCCTTCCCCCTCTCTGTTTTTATCACACAAAGCAATATAGTCTAAAATGATTGGTAGTTCATCTAAATCGCCCCAACTTGAAACTGCTTGAGACATCATCTGAAGGCAAGGATAGTTCTTGTTTAAAGTTGCAAAGCAATCTTCGACTTCGTCCTTGGTCATGGATGGTTTTGCATGAATGTCAAGCCAATTCTGATTGCTTACAGATAAGTACACATAAGCCTCTCTGACTACATTGCTAATGTTACCTTGAAAAGTATTCCAAGCATTATGGCAGATGCTAACTAAATGATCTTTTGGTAATTGATGCTTGAAGTTTTTATTTTGAAGAATTCTACCAATATTGTAACCAAGTCTGCCAAGTCTTGTTGATCCATTATATACTCTATTGTCAGCAAATATAATCGACTCCTTCTTGTTTTTCTTGATTACATTTTTACTATAATCAACATAGTAGTCAAAGAAAGATGCCCATACATCTTTGTCAAGCTTTTTAACATCTCCTGTTCTTACTCCAAACAATTCGATTGTTTTTTCTTGCGAATTATCTTTTGCACAATTAACGATGTTTATGAGTTTATGCTGAACATCATTTAGCGCAAATCTATCATGGTCAATTTTTGAATTTTTAATTGGAACATAAAGTAGTTTGCCATCAATAGAACCTTCAACCTTGTCAAGATCAGAATTTACTTCAGCATTGACCCAATAGTCTGAATTTCTATGTACACGCTTACCCTTGTTCATTTTAAATAAAGCAACATTTGCTCTACTTTTAGAACCCGATACTTTGGTCTTTATTACTTTTTCTTTCTCAACAATAGATGTACGAGCGATATGCTTGGCATCAATCTTGCCAAAATGCCATTCTTGCTTCATGTGAGCATCACCCAATTTAGTGGTAGGAGTAATAATATAGACCACTTCCAAGTCGGGATTCTCGTTCATCAATGTACGAACTCTTAAATTGTTACCATGACTTGAATCAACATCGTGAATCAAGAACATAGATTTGTCTTGACAATATGCACGATTAGTTACCCTTGTTTGAACTTTAAAACCATTGCGAGAGTTAGAATCAAGAACCTTTGAAGATTCTTGAATTCTGATATCATCTTGCATATTATATTCAACTTGGAACATAGGACTCTCAATACTAACACCTTTCCATTCAAAACTATTCTCTAGAATTCTTTTGATGCTATAAGGTAAGGCATTAATTACCTTGGCATAGTTGCGCTTGGCATCCCATAAATCTTCTGAATCAGCAAGTTTCGCTTTCGCTATGTCTTGTACAGAATTGCTTGCTTTGAGTAATTGAGCGCAAATTTCTTTTTGAGTTGACTTATTGTATTCCAAGGATTCTCTACTATGATGCAACTTTACTGAACCAACAGGAACTCTGATGTAAAAATTAGATTCGCTTAAAAGTTGATTAATAAGATTGACTTTACCATCATCTGAGATGTAGTTTTCTACACTCATAGAACCTCGATCAAGAGGATAAGAAACCCTACCCATTATTACATGAGAAGTTCTGTTGTAATAACCCTTATCATCCTTCAAGAAAAACCATTCGTCATTATCATCTTTAAGCACATATTCGGGCGCTTTGATAAAATCTTCTTCGACTCCAATGAATTTTGGCATTTCATCCGCACTAAAGAATCGGAAGAAATCTTGGACAACTTCTTGGAATTTTGAAATATCATCATCTGATACTGCAACCTCGATGCTTAATCCTGTTGGCTCAGAACTTGGTTCTTCAAATAATCTGACAATCTTTGTATCATCATCATCATTAACAAAGATATTATAAGAAGATTTCATTCCACCATTATAAGAAACACAAGTGAAGTTTTCGCCATAAGAAAGAGGAGCAAACTTACCGATACCAAATGCGCCAATGTAATTGTTTGATGTACGCTTGGTTGACTTACCATACTTAGAGTAAAGACCAAATACATCTTCTTGACTTAACCCTCCACCAAAATCACGAACCGCAAAGGTAGGATTCATTTTGGTTGGCAATTTGATCTCGATTTGACGATCTGAATTAGCTTCAAGGTTTGCGTCAAGAGCATTAGCAGTGACCTCACGAACTACTGCAAGACGAGTGTTGGAATAATTGTTGCGTAACAATGATGCTACATAACGCATATCCTCTGCATCAATGGTGCAATTGACTGAGTCAAAATCGTGAGACTGAACTACTTTTTTTCTTTCTTGTGTGATAATCATTTTGTGTGTGTGTTATATGTGATAAATTAAACTATGATTGAAGTATGACTGATGGTTGTGATAATGTCAACACTTTTTTTTAAAAATCTTCGACTACTCTTAACATTTCCTCAAAAGCATCTAATTCTTTCATGTATTGAGACTCATCTTCTTGGTTGGATATAGAGTAGTTTTTAATTTCTTCTATTTTTTCTTCTATTAATTCTATTACTTCGTTCATAATGTATTATTTGTTTTTTCTTTGTCTCTATCTATTTGTCCCCATTGCGAAACGCTTAATGGACTATTATCTAAAAATTCTGCTAGATTCATAAATGATTTCTTTGCTATATCTTTCTCGAATGACATTGTTGTATCTGCGCCCCCAAGTTCACCTATATAGAGGTGGAATATTTCTTGAAAAGTTTTTGCATTTTCTAATTTTTTAATCATCTGCTACCCCCATTTATATTTTCTAATTCATTTTCTTTCGCTTGTCTTCTCATTGCTACAACAAGTTCTTCATCAACTAATCTATGTATATTTGTAGTATCTTCTATTGCAGTACCGAAATACATATCAATAAGGTCAGCGATTTGATCTACGCATTCATATAAGCGATATTGATCTCCACCATTTTGCGGGACATTGAAACTAATTTTTTCTGTTGTGTAATTCATATATGTCGATATTTTACTCTTTTATGTACATATAGTTGTTAATATGTCGATACTCTAAACATTAACAGGAGACTTGTCAACAATATTTGACAACTCTTCGTCTAGCTTTTCGCTTAAATCCATGTAGTTCTCCAAAGGTAGATCATCTTCCATAGTTTTAATAGCAACGCTAATCGCAGGAGAATTATCATCATTCAAGAAGTGAAACTTAATTGACTCACCATTTAAAATGCTATTAACTTCTTCTCTAGTTAATCCTAATGTCATGTTGTATTCTTTATTCATTTTAATACTCCTCTTCGTTTTCTATGTATTTATATCCGCCTTGATCTAGCAAATCGGTAAATTGCAAAAACTTTCTGTAATCATCAATGGAAAAAAGTCTTGGGTTTGAGCTTGCTCCTGCCGAATAATGAGCTTCATACCATCTCTTGCCCTCTGACGAACAATGTCTAACTATATATCTTTTATCCATGTAAATAAATTCCTTCTTGCTCTAATTCTTCTTCGGTAAATTCCATAGGTTCTTCCCACTCTTCATCATGCAAGAAATAAGTTCCTGTGAAACTATCGTATTGTAATTTATTATTATTTTCTTCTATGTAATCGTTCATGTTTAATACTTTATATTGGTTTTATTATTGTGTCAACTAAAATTT
>ERZ651770.932-NODE-932-length-12755-cov-3.063417_pt1 | contig 12755 bp, 12 predicted proteins | sample MGYA00514756_ERZ651770 | MGnify/ENA metagenome assembly ERZ651770
CATGAAGATGAACAATGTCGTCCATAACAGAAGTTACTGATTGATTATAGCCCATTTGCCAATTGTTTGCGGCAAATGATGTGCTTGGAGAGACAAAAAACACTAAAGATAAATAAAATTTATTAAAAAGTTTTTTTGTCATTAATCAAAGATATACTCTGTAAATATAGTTATTTAACTATATTATTATCACAAATATATACAAAAAATTTGCGACAATTTATCTAAAAATGAACCCAAATTTAAATGAGTTTTTTTCAGAAGAAAATTCAATTTCAAAAAAGTCAGCAGAAACAATAGTTAATAATACTCTTTTTAAGTGTGATGACGGTGAGTTATTCCTAGAATCTACCGTTTCAGAGTCGCTGGTATTAGATGATGGAAAAATCAAAAATACGAGTTACGACTCTAGCAAAGGTTATGGTTTAAGATCGGTTAATAATGACATTACAACCTATTCTCATTCCAACGAATTAACTGAAGAATCTCTAAAAAATTCTGCAAAAATAATTCTAGATGCTAATAAAAATTATTCTGGAAAAATAAATTCAGGACCAAACAAAACTAATAAATATCTATATACAGATGTTAATCCTATCGAAGCAAAAAAATTTTCTGAAAAAATAGATCTGCTAAATAAAATTGATAAATATTTAAGATCGAAAAATTCATATGTTAAACAAGTTTCAAGTTCAATATTTTCTGAATACCAACAAATAGAGATTATAAGACCTGACAATCAAAGTTATTCCGATAAAAGACCACTTGTTAGATTTAATGTTTCAATCATGGTTGAAAAAAATGGAAGAAAAGAAACTGGAAGCTATGGAACGGGAGGCAGAAAGATATTAGATGAATACATCACTGAATTAAATTGGAAAAAAGTTTGTGATATTGCCTTAAAACAAGCATTAATTAATCTTGAAAGTGTTGATGCTCCTGCTGGCGAAATGAAAGTAGTTCTAGGACCTGGTTGGCCTGGAATACTTCTTCATGAAGCAATTGGGCACGGACTTGAAGGTGACTTTAATAGAAAAAAAACTTCAGCATTTTCAAATTTGATGGGACAAAAAATAGCTGATGAACAAGTAACTGTTGTTGATGATGGGACAATTGAAAATAGAAGAGGATCAATCACTATTGATGACGAAGGAACCCCAACTAATAAAACTGTTCTAATCGAAAAAGGAATATTAAAAAATTATATACAAGATAGATTGAATGCAAGATTAATGAATGTGCAGCCAACAGGAAATGGTCGAAGAGAAAGTTTTGAACACGTACCAATGCCTCGTATGACAAACACTTATATGCTTTCTGGAAAATATCATCCTGATGAAATAATTAAATCAGTTGATAAAGGAATTTATGCCGTTGCCTTTGGTGGCGGACAAGTAGATATCACAAATGGTAAGTTTGTTTTCTCTTGTACAGAGGCTTATGAAATTAAGAATGGAAAAATTGGCAGACCATTAAAAGGCGCAACATTAATTGGCAATGGTCCTGACGTTCTGACAAAAGTTAAAATGGTTGGTAATGATATGGAACTAGATGCTGGCGTTGGAACTTGTGGAAAAAATGGACAATGGGTACCAGTTGGCGTTGGTCAGCCAACAATTTTAATTGATGGTATTACTGTTGGCGGAACACAAAATTAATTAATCTGATAATTTAAAATAGTAAGGCCTACAACCGCTGCTGTTTCTGATCTTAAAATATTCTGTCCTAATGAAATAGGAATGCAATTACTCATGCTGTTTAATAAGTCTCTTTCTTTTAATGAAAAATCACCTTCTGGACCAACTAGTAAATAAAATTCACGATTTTTATTATTTTTAAGAACTTCTTCAATTTTTTTATTAGAAGAGTTAATGTCTGCAAAAAAAACTATAGAATTTTTATCAAGCGATTTGAGTTTTTTCTCTAACTTTTCAACTGCATGAATAGCTGGCGCATATAACTGATTAGATTGCTCACAAGATTCTTTTATGATTCTTTCTATTCTTTGAATATTTAAATTTTTAGCAACCGATTTCTCAGAAATAATGGGAGAAAAACTCTTAACACCCACTTCCGTACATTTTTGAATTAAATAATCTAGTTTTGAACTTTTAATTAAAGAAAAAATCAAAGATATATTTCCTGGCTTATTTATATTTTCAATTTTTGAGATTAATTTTACTTTTGTATTTTTTTTATCAGAACTAATGATCTCTCCTTTAAACTCTCCATCCTTAGAGTTAAATAAAAAAACATTATCCCCTTCTCTTAAACGCATCACATTCGTCAAATAATGAGCGTCTTCTTTTTCTAAAATTAAATCCAAATCTAGGTTTAACTTTTTATCCAAATAAATTCTTACTTTTAAAGACATAACTGTTATTGTAACTAAATTACCTAATTTTTACAAAATGTACCAATTTGCTAACCTATTAAGATTAAATAAACCAATAGGAATCTTTTTACTATTCTGGCCATGCGCTTGGAGTTTAGCGATGACTCAATGGTATGTTGTTAATAATTATCTATTTATTAAATACTTAATTCTATTTTTTGTTGGTGCACCACTTGGAGCGATAATTAGAAAAGGTGGAATCGGACTTCCAATGGTAGTTTCATTAATATTATTTCTTAGCTATCACTTTATAGGAACTTTCAGCAGAAATGCAGCAGAAGATGGAAGTATAGACGCACTAATTGGTAGTATAATTCCTAATGCAATAATGTTACCACTAGGATTATATTTAATTTACAGAGCTAGTTCTGATAAATCTATATTTAATTTTGATAAAATATCATATCCTTTTAGACTATTTTTGAAAAAAATTAGTTCTATAAAATTTCGATTAAAAAAATAAATATGAGTAAAGTAATTTTAGATAAAATTTCAGATGCAATTGAAGATGTTAAGAAAGGGAAAATTATTATCGTTGTTGACGACGAAAATAGAGAAAACGAGGGAGACTTTATTTGTGCTGCTGATCTAGTTACGCCTGAGTCGATAAATTTCATGGCTAAACATGCTAGAGGGCTAATATGTACTCCGATAACAGAAAAAAGATCAAGAAAGTTAAATTTATATCCAATGGTTACCAATAATACTGATCCCATGGATACGGCATTTACAGTTTCTGTAGATTTAAAAGGTTCTGGGGTAACTTCTGGTATATCTGCTTCAGATAGATCAAAAACTATAAAAGCAATTGTAAACAACAATACAAAACCAGATGATTTAGCACGTCCTGGTCACATTTTTCCGTTAATTGCAAAAGAAGGTGGTGTATTAAGAAGAACTGGGCATACAGAGGCAGCTATTGACTTTGCAAGACTAGCAGGTTGTTCACCCGCAGGTGTTATATGTGAAATAATGTCAGATGATGGATCTATGGCTAGAGTTCCTGAACTAATTAAAGTAGCTAAGAAATTAGATTTGAAAATTGTATCAATTGAGGATCTAGTTGCATATAGAATGAAACATGATAGTTTAATTACTAAAAAAGAATCTTTTATTTTTAATACAAAGTTTGGAGATTACAATTTATCAGCATTTCAACAAACAAATAACAATCAAATACATTTAGTATTATCAAAAGGAGAATGGAAAGAAAATGAGCCAGTTTTAGTTAGAATAAACTCATCGATCACAAACAATGATTTGCTAACAACTCTTACGTCCAAATCAAAAAATAAACTTGATGGTATTTTTAATAAAATAAATGAAGAAGAGAAAGGCGTCATAGTCTTTATTAACCAACCTCCTAACCCAGTAAATGTTTTATTTAGACTTAACGAAATAAAGAAACTACAATCTAAAGGAGAATACAAAACACCACCTGTTGTAATGGACGAAAAGGACTTTGGGATTGGAGCTCAAATACTTCACGATCTTAAAATTCATAAAATAAGATTGTTAACAAATAGTACTCAGATAAAAAGAGTTGGAATGACAGGTTATGGATTAGAAATTGTTGAATATATTAATTACTAAAGAACCATAATTTAACAGACATTAATAGCACCATAATTAAAAGGAAAAATTTAATGGTTTTTTCACCCTTTTTAACTGACCATCTACTTGATGTCCATCCACCAAGAAAATTTCCTGAAGCTAAAAACAATCCATAAACCCAATTAATTTTATCAGCCAAAGCAAAAGTTACAATAGCACCAGTTGTATAAATTAAAACAATAACAACTTTAGTCGCATTAACTTTTACCAAGTCTAATCTATTATAATAATGAAGAAACAACATTATAACAAATCCAATTCCTGCATTAATAAAACCTCCATAAATACCAATAAAAAAGAATGCAATCATTGATATAAAGAGATATTTACCAGTAAGTCTTTCTGAAAGGTTTTTGTAATCAATATCAGGTTTAAAAACTATTAACAAAACTACTATAATCATTATAACGGCAAGAATCTTGTTAAAAAGATCACCTTCAATATCAATTGCTATCTGTGCTCCTATTAATGCGCCTAAAAGACCTGCAAAGCCTAAATAAGCATTAAAAGGATAGTTAGAAACTCCTTTGCTTTTAAATCCAGCTGTAGCTGAAAAAGCGGACATAAATATCGCTATTCGATTAGTTCCATTTGCAACTGCAGATGGTAATCCCATGAAAATTAGCAACGGAAGAGTTAATAACGAACCACCTCCAGCCATAGTATTAATAAATCCAGCAAAGAATCCAGCAAGAATTAACAGAGGATAATGCCATGAAAACAAATCAAATTCAAACATATTTCAAATGTAACAAAAAGGAATCTATATAATAATTAAATAAAAATTTGTACTAAATAAAAAGGAAGTTATATTTGCATTCCATTGGAGAAATGGCAGAGTGGTCGAATGCGGCAGTCTTGAAAACTGTTGAGGGTCACACCTCCGGGGGTTCGAATCCCTCTTTCTCCGCTTAGTTAAACCCTAACTGCTTTATAAACAAGTGATTAGGGTTTTTCTTTTTAAAACTTGTACTCTTGTGAACGAAGGTCCCTTTTTAACCAAACAATATTAACAGCTTTTGAATTCAATATTTCTTGCGACTCTTTTATTTTCTATTAATTAAATAATATCCGAGACATATTGACAATATTGATAGTCCAAAAAATAAGATATCTAAAGGGGTTGTAAAATTTTCTGTTAGTTTTAAAATTTTTTCAAAAAACTTAACTATTAGAACGATTATTATAACTTTTATAATCTTATTTTTTAACTGATCTAAACTTTTGATTTTCAAAGTAGATTCTGAAAACTTAGCATTAGCAAAATTAATTTCACTAACAAAAAGCTCATATATACCAAAACCAAAAATTAATAAAACTATTCCTATCAAGAACAAATCAATAGATGATATAATTTTAAATAGAAGTTGATTATTATTTACAATACCTGTATCAAATAAAGGGTTATAAAATATTATTGCTTGAATAATATCCCAACTTCCAATTACTATTAAAGAGATAGAGGCTATAATCGAAAGAATTACAGCAAGTATTACAACATATCTGACACTCCATAAAATTTTTTCAAACTTATTTTCCATGCTATTAAAATTAACTTAATTTATATTAAAGTCAAAGGACTAAATCTGTCTTTAATAAATAAATCTCATGTAGATCAATGATTTAAAAGGGTTTTAATTTTTACTTATGTAGTTCAAAATGTGCTTCAATTTCAACCGCTATGTTTCTCGGAAGATTCATTCCCACGGCACTTCTAACACCAACACCCATTTCATAACCAAAAATTTCAACCATTAATTCGCTAAATCCGTTAATAACATATGGGTGAGCTTCAAATTCTGGGTTAGAATTTACCATTCCAAAGACTTTTACCACTCTTTTTATATTATCAATATTACCATAATGACTAATTATTGTAGATAACATTGTTAAACCGACTTGTCTAGCTGCTTTTTTTGCTTCTTCTTTATTTAAATCAGAGCCAACTTTTCCAATAATATATGTGCCATCTTTATTAACTGGTCCTTGACCAGAAACATATAAGAAGCGGTCAATCACTAATGTAGGTCTATATACTCCTGCTGGTTTAGGGGCAGGAGGTAAAATAAGCTCCATTTTTTTAATTTTTTCAGAATGTTTATTAGTCATCTTCGTATAAAATTATTAAAACTTATAAATCCATAATTTTTATTCTGGTTAAATATTGGTGAGAAGTCATATACAGATATTCAAATTTATTATCAAAAGCACAATTTGCACTTCTAACTTCTGTTTTAATCGTACCAATATGAATACCATCTTGATTAATTAGTAAAACTCCACCAGGGCCAGTTGCAAAAACCATCCCTGTTGGATGTACTTTTAAGCCATCAAATAACCCTATCTCCTTTTCAGACAGTTCAGTTCCATTAAAAAACACTTCAGGATTATTAACACCTTCGTCAGTGATTTGATATTTCATAATAACTGGATTTTTAGAATCAGAATTAGCAACATATAAAGTTTTTTCATCTACAGAAATGGCGATACCATTAGGTCTTGTTAAATTTTTTATTAAAACTTCTAATTTTCCATTATTACTAAGTCTAAAAACTCCATTAAATTCTAATTCTTTTAATTTATCATTATCCCCTTCTTTTAAACCATATGGCGGATCAGTAAAAAATAAATCTTTCTTACTATTATAAACTAAGTCATTAGGGCTATTAAATAACTTATTATTAAATGATGTAATTACAGGAAATACTTTATTACTTTTCCAATTAGTAAGCTTTACTATCCTCCTGTCGCCATGCATACAAATTATTAGGTTTCCATCATGGTCAATTATTAAACCATTTGTTCCTGACTTATTTAAATTGGGGACAATTCCAGAGTAGCCAATTTTATCAATAAAAACATCTAAACCATTTTTTTCATCCCATTTATATATAACATTATTTGGAACATCAGAAAAAAGAAGAGCGTTTAGTTTTTTAGACCATACAGGACCTTCAGACCAAGAGAAACCTTTAGCAATAATTTCAATTTTTGAATCTTTAGAAATAAATTTATCAATTTCAGGAGTTAGTCTTTCAATAGAACCAATAAATTCATTTTGACCTAATAAAATATAAGGTGTAAATAAAAAAAGGAGAATTAGTTTTTTCATATTTTATAAATTTCAACCATTTTAATAATTCGTTTTACAGCTAAAACAGCTAATTGACGGTTTTGTGAAAAATTAAGCCTAATACTATCCTTGCATTTAGGATCAAATTCTGAACCTGGTGTTACTATAACATTTGCCTGAAAACGTAATAAACGAACAAATGTATATAAGTCTACGCTGAGTGAAGGGAGTTGTGGAAAAAGATAGCTTCCAGCCTGTGGAGTTACAGCAAAAATATTAACAGACCTAAAAATTTCAAGTAGTTCATCTCTAATTAACTCATGTTCATGGATACGGTTTTTCATCCAACCTATAGGCTCATGAAACCAAGTATCTAAAACTGCTTGATTATAACCAGCAGTTCTCAATGAGACAATGGCTTGAAGACTTTCCATTCTTTCAATCAAATGGGCAGAACCAAATGCAACTCCTAAACGAAATCCACTTAAAGATTCAGTTTTTGAAGGTCCCATAATGGTAATAAGGCTTTTAGGACTAAAATCATATGAACGAAGGTGAGTATAAGTTTCAGAGCTAAACAGCATCCTGGAATACAGCTGATCAACAATGACTGTAACTCCATATTTTTCTGCTAGATTTCCAATTGTTTTTATAGAGTTTTCTGAATAGACAATTCCTGTTGGGTTATTTGGAGTCGAAAAGACAAAAACCTTAGTATTATTTTTAAATGCTTCTTCAATTTTATTTAGATCTGGAGTATTATCAAATTTATTATTCTTATAATTTAGAGGAATTGGCACTACTTCACCACCAAAAAATTTAACAAGTTTACGATTAGCAAAATAATCTGGTTCAATAACAGCAACCTTTGTACCCACGGTAACTGTTGCACCAAGTGCCAAAAATAATGCCCCTTGAGTACCTGGTGTGATAATTAATTCGCTATCATATTTGATATGTTTTCCTGTAAATTTTCCTAAACTAATAGCTAGTCTATTTCGAATTTCGGCCGATCCTCTGTATTCAGTATAAGCTTGAGAGGCTCCTTTATTGAAACCATTTTTCCATGAAATGTCAGAATCTGGTATCGGAGGAAAAGCATCTACATCTCCATGTGAAAAATCTACTAAGATGCCATCTAGCTTATCACCAAGCATAATAGAACTAAGATCATCTAAATTTTGTCTAATTTCCTGTCCAGGAGCGTTTTTTGATTCAAGAGATTTAAATTTTTCCTCTATTGTCATAGTCGTTTGGTTAATAGTAATAATTGTTGTTAAATTTTCATTTAACAATTTACATTATTTTGACATAACTATTATTTCAAAAATATGATAATTATCATCTATATAGAAAAAATCATCTATTTTTTATAGGATTCTTTCCTTCGATAATTAGCTTCAGAAAGAAATAAAATTTTCACTATATTAAAAAATATAAAACCAGTTTTTATTATGAGTTCAAGAAGATCGTTTATTAAAAAAAGTGTATTAACAGCAAGTATTCCAGTATTTGCTCCAAATACAGAGTTGTTTTCCATTTTGAAAGGAGCTCCTTCAGATCAATTAAATATTGGAGTTATTGGAACAGGAGCTCGTGGTCAAGGATTAATAAATATAATTAACAGAATAAAAGGTATAGAGTTAATTGCAATATGTGATACTCTTCAATTTAGATTGAATGAAGCTTCATCCCTGGCCCCTAAAGCAAAACAATATTCAAATCACCAGGAAATGCTTTTATTAAAAAATTTAGATGCAGTAATAATTAGCACTCCTTTAAATACTCATGCTGCTATAGCATCTGATGCTGTTGATGCTTCAGTCCATATTTATTGTGAAAAAACAATGGTTAAAGGTGATCAAGATACACTTGATTTGATTCAAAAAGTGCAAAACAGTCACAATAAGATATTTCAAACTGGTCATCAATATCACAGTTCAAGATTATATTCGCATGTTGTTGAGATGATTCAAGCAGGAGATATTGGCCAAGTAATTGCTATTGATGCTCAATGGAATCGTAATGGAAATTGGAGAAGACACGTTCCAAATCCAAAATTTGAACGTCAAATTAATTGGAGGATGTATCGTGAATATTCTTATGGACTTACTGCAGAACTGAGCTCTCACCAAATTGATTTCTGCAATTGGTTGCTACAAGATAATCCTGTAAAAGTAGCAGGTTTTGGCGGAATAGATTATTGGAAAGATGGACGTGAAACATATGACAACACTAATTTAATTTACTCATATGCAAATGGAATCAAAGCGAATTTTACTTGCTTAACCTCAAATGCTAAAGATGATTATCAAATCAAAGTAATGGGTGATAAAGCCACAGTAATTATTAACTATGATAAGGCTTGGAAATATCCTGAAGGAAAATATAATAAAGTAATAGGAGATTTTGATGGTGTTTCTGGTGCAACGCAAAGTTGGACAGAGGGAAAAGGTAATTTAATCAATTTTAATCATCTAGAACCAACACGCCAAGCTCTTGAAGATTTTAAATCCTCAATTATTAACAATACTATTCCACTATCTAATTTAAAAAGTGGTGCTGCTGTGTCCTTTGCAGTTGATATGGGAATACGTGCAATGGATTTGAAACAAGTTGTTTCATGGAATCCAAAATACGATTTATAGAATATTAAACATTAATTTAAGAAACTTCTTTTATGAAAAATTTATTTACAATTATTATTACTTCTTTATTTTTAATTAACTGTAATAACCCTAATCCAATGATAGAACAATGGTCAGACAAAAACTCTGAATATGGTGGAGTTCCTGCATTTGACAAAATGTCTCCTAAGCTAGTTAAAGAAGCAATGCTCAAAGGAATGAAAATGAGTCTCGAGGATATTGATAAAATTGCAAATAATTTAGATGCACCAACGTTTGAAAACACTATTGAAGAAATGGAAAGGTCTGGAAAGCTTCTAAGTGATGTTTATCCATACTATGGAATATTATCTAGTAATATGTCTAGTCCAGAATTTAGAGAAATACAAAGTGAATTAGCACCTAAGCTATCGGAATACTCAACATTAATCAACCAAAATGAGAAATTATTTGAAAGAGTAAGCGCTATTTACAATTCATCTAAAAGCAATCCTCTTGAAGACGATCAACAAAGAGTTTTAGATTTAACTTATAAAAGTTTTGCTATGAATGGAGCTGCTTTGAATAATGATAAAAAAAAGAAATATGCTGAAATTAATCTAGAACTATCAAAACTATACAATGACTTTTCTAATAATGTTTTACACGACGAAGAAAATTATGTTACTTACTTGGATGAATCTCAATTAGATGGTTTATCAGATGGATTTATAAAATCTGCTCAAAAAATTGCACAAGACAAAGGTTTTGATGGTAAATATGCAATAACTAATACAAGATCATCAATGGATCCATTTTTAACTTATTCTACTAATAGAGCTTTAAGAGAGATTGTTTGGAAAAATTACTATTCCAGAGGAGATAATGGGGATGAATTTGATAATAATGAAATTATTGCTGAAATTTTAAGATTAAGAAAAGAACGAGTTGGTTTATTAGGTTATGAAAATTATGCTCAATGGAGATTACAGGACAGGATGGCAAAAAATCCTGAAAATGCAATGGCATTAATGGAAGCAGTATGGCCTGCAGCTATAGCTAGAGTTGACGAAGAGGTAGTTGATATGCAAAAAGTTGCTAATACGCTTACTAATTCTAAAACAACTATCGAACCTTGGGATTACAGATTCTATGCAGAAAAAGTTCGAAAATTAAAATACGATTTAAATTCTGATGAAGTCAAACAATATTTACAGTTAGATAAATTAACAGACGCCATGTTTTATGTTGCAGGTGAATTATTTAATTACAAGTTTATAGCTTTAGAAAAAGGAAGAATACCTGTTTTTCATGAAGATGTAAACGTTTGGGAAGTTAAAGACAAGTCCTCCGAAGAACATATTGGATTATGGTATTTAGATCCATACGCTAGACAAGGAGAAAGATCTGGTGCTTGGGCTACAACATACAGAAGTCACACCACGATGGATGGAAAAACTAATGTATTAGCTTCTAACAATTCTAATTTTGTCAAACCAGCACCCGGGGAAGCGTTGTTAGTTTCATGGGACGATGCTACAACTTTTTTCCATGAATTTGGTCATGCCTTACACTTTTTTGCTTCTAATGTCAAATACCCTACTCTAAATAGTGGTGTGAGAGATTATACTGAATTTCAATCACAGCTTCTTGAAAGATGGTTATCTACAGACAGAGTAATAAATCAGTTTTTAGTTCATAATCAGACTGGTAAACCGATGCCTAAAGAACTAGTTGCAAAAATAAAAAAAGCATCTACATTTAATCAAGGATTTGAAACGACAGAATATTTAGCTTCAGCGATTATGGATATGAAATTTCATTTAGCTGATCCAACAAATATAGATGTAGATAAATTTGAAAAAGAAACATTAGCTGATCTAAAAATGCCTTCTGAATTACCTATGAGACACAGAACACCACACTTCGGACATGTCTTTTCAGGAGAAGGTTATGCAACTGCTTATTACGGTTATATGTGGGCAGATGTATTAACTGCTGATGCATCTGAAGCATTTGCTGAAGCTCCTGGTGGATTTTATGATAAAGATGTTGCTAAAAAATTAGTAGATTATTTATTTTCCCCTAGAAATTCAATTGATCCAGAAGAAGCTTACCGTTTATTTAGAGGAAGAGATGCTAAAATTGAAGCCTTAATGAAAGACCGTGGATTTCCTATAAAAACTGAATTGTAATTATTAATTAGTAATCCACTACACTATTACTTTCGCTATTTTTATTAAAAGTTTATAAAAATTATTTGAATTTTCTAATCTTTATTTGATACATAATCCCAAGAGCAGCTAATAAAAGCCCAATAAACTCTCTAGTACCCTCTAAATAAGGTTTGTCATAGACCATTTCCCCAAAAATCTCTTCTTTATTTTCAGTATATAAATAATCAATGAATAATGAAAAATGAAACGCAGAGTAAGTTATTAGAGCTGTAATTGATAAAATCAAAATAGACTTGGGAATAGCCCTAAAGGTGTTGTATAAACATATAAGTGATACAATAAAATATATAGAAAACCACAACAAACCATCAGGATCATTTAATTGTAAAATCGCAAAAATCACAAACAGAATAAATAAAATTAAATTTTTAATTTTATTTTGTTTACTTAACGCCACGAAATGTTTCATTTTTTCATCTTTTTTGGATCTCCAGTTGAAAGCATATAGGCAATTAAATCTGCTAGCTCTTGTTCGTTAAGTCTGTTGATAAGGCCCGAAGGCATTGGAGAAATTTTTGATAATTCAATCTTTTTTAATTTATCTTTTCTAACATTGACTGTAATGTCAGTTGCAAAAGGACTTATACTAACTTCGATATTTTTTTCATCTTCATTTATGGCTATTCCCGTAACAACAGAACCATCAGACAAATAATAGTTTGAATACTGATACCTATCACCTATTGTTCCAGACGGATTGATAATTGCTTCTCCAATGGCATCAACCGTAAACCTTGAACCTATTTGAGTTAATTCTGGCCCTGAAACTCCACCTTCTCCCTTCATACTATGGCATGAAATACACAATGTAGCATTATACATATTTTTAC
>ERZ651770.936-NODE-936-length-12738-cov-4.446963_pt1 | contig 12738 bp, 10 predicted proteins | sample MGYA00514756_ERZ651770 | MGnify/ENA metagenome assembly ERZ651770
TGATGCGTTTTCTTCTTGAACTATCTTTAGGATAAAGTTATTTAGAATACTTCCATTTTTTTTCATTTTAACAGATGCTTTACAGCCTCTCTTTCTGATTTAAGCTCATCAATTGATATTTGAAATTTTTTCTTTGCAAATTCAGACATACTAATGTCTCTTTTAATCTCAACACTACCATCGGAAAGTGTTATTAAAGGATAGCCGCAAATGAGACCTTCCGGTACACCATATGCTCCATCACTAGCAACTGCTGCACTGAATGAGTTTCCTTCTTCGGTTGTATTTTCACAGGCAATTATTGTATCTAAAGCTGCTTTAGCAGCTGAAGTTGCAGAAGAGGCGCCTCTAGAATCTATCACGGCCTTTCCCCTTTGCTGAACAGTGGGTAAGAAATGATCCTCAACCCATTTCATGTCGTCTATAACATCTTTTCCTAGTTCCCCATCAATTAAAACATTCTCTACATCAGGATACATGGTAGGGCTGTGATTGCCCCAAATAATCATATTCTTAACATCTTTAATATTAGTACCAGTTTTTTTACTAATTACTGATTTAGCCCTGCTTGAATCAAGCATTGTCATCGCCATCCACAATTGAGATTCTTTGCCTGCTGAGTTTTTTCCTATTAATGCGTTAGTATTTGCAGGATTGCCAACAACAAGAATTTTTGCATCATTTTTACCATTCTTACCTATGGCCTCACCTTGTTTAACAAAGATTCCGCCATTAATTTTAAGTAAATCTGATCTTTCTTCTATTTTCTTACCCTCGTAAACAATTCCTCTTGGAATACTTCCTACCAAAAGGAACCAATCTGCATTATTGGAAGCCTCTTCAAAGTTGTCTGTGTATGTTACTTCGCCCATGTTAGGAAAATATGAATCCTCAAGCTCCATAACTAAGCCTTCAAGTTTGCTAACAACTTGCGGAATCTCAACAAGACACAAGTCAACAATCTTATCTCCAAATGTATTTCCATCAACCAGCCTTGGAATAAGAGAGTAGGCTATTTGACCTGCTGCTCCAGTGACTACAACTTTTACTCTTGAACTCATTTCTTTTCCTTATGAATTTGAAAATTAATTTGTAATTATATTCCTAAAAGTTAAATTTATTCTTGGCTTTTTAGGTTTTTTTGTTTTTTTTATTTCATGTTTCCAATATTTTTGTGTATGGCCATGCATCACTATAAGTTGACCACTGGTTTGCGGGATGTTTAAGCTTGTTTTTATATTTTTATGCTTGAAATAAATATCTCTTGATTCTCCAAGTGATAATGATGCTATTACGGGATTCATACCAAGTTCTTTTTCATCATCAGCATGGAGCCCCATAGAATCATTTTCATCTCTGTATAAATTTGCAAGAACAGAGTTAAATTTATGAGATGTAACATGCTCTATGTTTAGTTTAATTTCTAGCAGTGTTGCATTCCAATCATGTCTATTAAGTTTTTTTCCAGAATATCTATACTCTATGTTTTGATCAGCATACCAAGCTTGGAGTCTTGGAATTTGATGATTCTTTCCAAAGATTTTTATAAATCCTGTTTCCCAATACAAATTTTCTAAGCATGCTTCGTACCATAAATCTATTTTTTGTTTTGTTGCAATGCTGTTATACAAACTAATATCTAAATTTGGATATCCAGTTATTACTTCTTTTTCAAACAAGGATGTTCCTTTTTTCGGTTATAGTAAACAAGACTAATTTTTATTAGAATAACTTTATCTTAAATATATAAAAACTTCCAAAAAAAGGGGTGAAATAAATGAGTATTAGATTTGATAATCAAGTTGCAATTGTTACCGGTGCAGGTGGAGGACTAGGCAAAGAGCATGCTCTAGATCTTGCAAGAAGAGGCGCTAAGGTAGTTGTAAACGATCTTGGTGGCGGCGTTGATGGAAGTGGAGCCAGTGATGCTGCTAAAGCTGTAGTTGATCAAATTATCTCTGAGGGAGGTGAGGCAATAGCAAATGGTGCAAGCGTTACTGATTTAGATGCTGTTAAGGCCATGGTAAATGAAGCTATGGAGAAATGGGGCAGAATAGATATCCTTGTAAACAATGCTGGAATTTTGAGAGATAAAAGTTTCCACAAAGATTCTATAGAGAGCTTTAATGCTGTTATGGATGTTCACTTTCAAGGTACTTTAAATTGCACCCATACGGTATATCCGATAATGAGAGAGCAAGAGTTTGGTAGAATAATTTTTACAAGTTCATCAAGCGGAGTATTTGGTAACTTTGGTCAAGCTAATTATGGTTCTGCAAAAATGGCAGTAATAGGCTTAATGAATACACTTAAACTAGAAGGTCAAAAATATAACGTATATACCAATTCAATTACTCCTGTTGCATACACAAGGATGACAGAAGGCTTGATACCTGAAGATTTTGGTAAAAATATGCAGCCTGAACATGTAACACCTGCAGTTGTTTACTTGGCAAGTAAAGATGCTCCTAATGGAGTTATTATTGCTGCTGGAGCTGGAGTTTTTGCAAGAATATTCATTCATGAAACAATGGGTATTAATCTTGGAACTGATGAAGACATGACTGCTGAAAATATTGCTGCAAATTGGGATAAAGTTTCAGATATGGATGATGCCAGACCGCTTCAAAATGGCGGTGAGCAAACTTTAAAAATATTTGAATTGATCAATAAGGGTTAAGCATGAAGCTTTATTCAAGTAAGCTTGCCCCAAGCCCATTAAAGGTTCTAATTTTCTTAAAAGAAAAGGCTATTTTTGATCAGGTTGAAATAATTGATTTAGATCTAGGAAAACTGGAGCACAAGACACCTGAATATAAGACAATAGCACCTAACTCAAAAGTCCCCGCTCTCAAGTTAGATGATAATACTATTATCTTGGAAACAACTGCTATATGTAGATATTTAGAGTCTTTATATCCTGAACCCAATCTATTTGGAGAAAATCCTATAGAGATAGCTTCTATTGAAATGTGGTACTCAAGGGTCACATATGAATTAATGGTTCCTTTAATGCATGGATTTAGGCACACACACCCACACATGAGTCAGATGGAAGACCAAAACCAAGAATATGGCCTTGCACAAAGAAAGTTAGCCATAAAAGCTTTAGATGCTTATGATGAAATCATGGCTGCTAGAGAGTATATTGCGGGAGAAAGATTTACTTATGCGGACATTCAAATGGTCACATCCTTGCAATTTTTAGTTAGGTTAAATAGGCTTGATATTGCAGATTACGAAAACCTGAATGATTACATCAATCAGGTTTCCAACAGACCTAGTTTTTCTATTTAGGCTATTACCAGTTCAGAGCACCACCAACCTGGTATTCAGTAACTCTAGTTTCAAAGAAGTTTTTCTCTTTCCTCAGGTCAATAATTTCAGACATCCAAGGAAAGGGGTTTCCTACACCTTTAAATTCTTCTTCTAGACCTATCTGTGTCAGTCTTCTGTTTGCAATAAATTTTAGATATTCTTCCATCATTGCTGCATTCATTCCTAACACACCACGAGGCATAGTATCTCTTGCATACATTATCTCTAATTCTGTACCTTCAAGTATCATTTGAGCTGCTTCAGCTTTCATCTCTTCATCCCATAAATGCGGATTTTCAATTTTAATTTGATTGATTACATCAATACCAAAATTTACATGCATAGACTCATCCCTAAGAATGTATTGAAATTGCTCTGACGTTCCAGTCATTTTATTTCTTCTTCCCATAGACAATATTTGAGTGAATCCGCAATAAAAGAAAATTCCTTCTAGCACGCAATAAAAAGCTATAAGATTTTTTAGGAGCTGTTTATCTGTTTCCACTGTTCCTGTTTTAAATTCAGGATTTGATATTTCTTGAGTATATTTTAATCCCCATGCAGCTTTTCTTGATACACATGGTATTTCTCTATACATATTAAAGATTTCTCCCTCATCCATTCCAAGGGACTCTATGCAATACTGATATGCATGTGTATGAATAGCTTCCTCTAAGCTTTGTCTTAAAATATATTGCCTACATTCTGGATTTGTTATCAGTCTATATAAAGCTAATACTAAATTATTGGCAACTAGAGAATCAGCCGTTGAGAAGAAGCCTAGATTTCTTTTTACTATTGTTCTCTCATCTTCTGTTAAGCCATCTTCAGATTTCCATAAAACTATATCATTAGTCATGTTAATTTCTTGAGGCATCCAGTGGTTAGCACTACCGTCTAGGTATTTTTGCCATGCCCAATCATATTTAAATGGCACTAGTTGATTTAAATCAGCTTTACAGTTGATCATCATTTTGTCATCAACTTGCACTCTTGATCCAGCCATCTCATCAAGCTCTTCTATGCCAGCAGCAACATCTAAATTTTTTATTGCTTCTCTAGCAATTTTTGCTCTAGAACCTTCTTCAATACTTGTATTTTCATTTTTTATCCTAGCTTCTGTATCAACAGGTGTAGGAGCAGGTTTTAGCTCTTCAACTTTAGGCGCATCAACAACAGTTTTGGTTGCTGTAACCGCAGCAGCTGTGTTCACTTCCTCTTTTCCGTAATCATCCCAATTTAACATCTCTTTCTCCTATATTATTGGCATGCTTCACAATCTGGATCATCCAGAGAGCAAGCATCTGGAACAGGAGCTGGTGCTCCAAGTTCCTGTGGCGCAGACTGAGTTGCCTCAGCACTCACCGCATTAAGTTTTCCTTGCGCAACAGTTGATTTTTCAGTTGATGTTGCAGCTATAGATCTAAGGTAATAAGTAGTTTTTAAACCAGAGTACCAAGCCATCCTGTATGTGATATCTAGTTTTTTTCCATCCGCATTACCTATATATAAATTCAATGACTGAGCTTGATCAATCCACTTCTGTCTTCTACTTGCTGATTCAACTATATATCTAGGCTCTACTTCGAAAGCAGTAGAATATATTGTTTTTATTTCATCAGGTATTCTTGATATTTGAGATAAACTTCCTTCAAAATACTTAAGATCGTTGATCATGACGTCATCCCATAAATTTAGTTCTTTTAACTTATGAACTAGGTGAGGGTTAACAATAGTAAATTCTCCAGATAGATTAGATTTAACATATAGGTTTTGATATGTTGGCTCTACTGATTGAGTTACACCAGTTATGTTTGAAATGGTTGCTGTCGGGGCTATAGCCATAACATTAGAATTTCTCATACCATCAGATATAACTTTCTTTCTTAGAGTGTCCCAATCAAGTGTTTCCGATCTATCAACATTTAGATACTCAGACCCTCTATTCTCAGCTAATATTTCTATTGAATCTTTTGGAAGTATTCCTTTGCTCCACAGAGATCCCTCATATGACTCATAAGCTCCTCTTTCTTTTGCAAGCTCTGTTGATGCATGAATTGCATAATAGCTGATTAATTCCATACTTTTATCAGCAAAATCCACAGCATCATCACTACAATATGCTATATCCTGCACATACAATGCATCCTGGAATCCCATCATGCCAAGACCAATAGGTCTATGCTTGAGATTGGAGTTTTTTGCTGTATCTACAGAGTAATAGTTAATATTTATAACGTTATCAAGCATTCTTATTGCTGTTGAAACAGTTTGCTTAATTTTTTCTTCATCTAGCTTTCCATCTTTCATATGTCTTGCAAGGTTTACAGAGCCTAAATTACATACAGCTATCTCTTCTGCGCTAGTGTTAAGAGTAATCTCTGTGCAAAGGTTTGAAGAATGTATAACGCCAGCATGCTGTTGAGGTGATCTTAGGTTGCATGAATCTTTAAATGTAATCCAAGGATGACCTGTTTCAAATAACATTGTTAACATTTTTCTCCATAGCTCCTTGGCTGGAACTGACTTAAATTGATCCATTTCTCCAGCTTCTGCTTTTCTTTCATATTCTTCATATTTTTCTTCAAAAGCTTTACCAATAAGATCATGAAGGTCTGGCGCTTCACCAGGAGAGAAGAGTGTCCAATTTTTATCTTCTTCAACTCTCTTCATAAATAAGTCTGGAACCCAATTTGCTGTATTCATATCATGGGTTCTTCTTCTTTCATCCCCTGTATTTTTTCTAAGCTCTAAAAACTCTTCTACATCTAAATGCCATGTTTCTAGGTAAGCACACATAGCTCCTTTTCTTTTTCCGCCTTGATTAACAGCAACAGCAGTATCGTTTGCAACTTTTAAGAAAGGAACAACACCCTGACTTTTACCGTTAGTTCCTTTGATGTAAGAATTCATTGCTCTAACTGATGTCCAGTCATTTCCTAGTCCTCCAGCCCATTTTGAAAGAAGTGCATTGTCTTTCATGGCTCCAAAAATACCATCTAAATCATCTGGAATTGTTGTTAGGTAACAAGAGGATAATTGCGGCCTTTTGGTCCCTGAATTAAAAAGAGTAGGAGTTGAGCTCATATAATCAAAGCTTGATAGTAATCTATAAAATTCTATTGCTCTCTCTTCTCTATTATCTTCTTCTGCAGCCAGACCCATAGCCACTCTCATGAAAAAAACTTGAGGAAGTTCATATCTAACATCATTAGAGTGAATAAAGTATCTATCATATAGTGTCTGTAATCCTAGATAAGTAAATTGATTATCTCTTGTATGATCTATTGCTTTACCAAGTCTATCTAAATCAAAAGTTTTTAATCCTGGATCTAATATATCTAGCTCAATTCCTTTATCTATATATGCTAAAAAAGCTTTAGGATAGAATTCTTCCATTTGATCATATGTCGACTCTTCTGCTACTCCAAGAAAGCCAAGTGCTTCACTTCTAAGCTGGTCCATCAGAATTCTTGCCGTAACAAATGAGTAGTTTGGCTCCTGCTCAACCTTTGTTCTAGCTGACATCACAAGACTCGTTCTCATATCTGCTAGCGATACTCCGTCATATAGATTTTTTAATGCCTCTTCCAGAACAACATTCATTGATACCTCTTCAAGGCCATCACATGCATCATTAATTAATGCTGCTACCTTATCTACGTCAAGTGGTACCAAAGTCCCATCTTTTTTTGTAATATTTATCTTAGGTTTGTTTGGTATATCAATCTCTGGAGCTACTTTTTTTCTTTCTTGAGTTCTACCTGCTCTATATAGAATATAGCTTCTAGCTACTTCTAGTTCCTCACTTCTCATTAATTGAAGTTCAACTTGATCTTGAATCTCTTCTATATGAAGTGTTCCCCCTGATGGCATTCTTCTTTCAAAAACCTCAATTACTCCAGACGAAATTGCATTTACTTTTTTATGAATTCTTTCACTTGCTGCGGCATTCCCAGATTCTGTTGCAAGAAAAGCCTTAGTTATTGCAACTTTTATTTTATCTTCTTCAAAAGCCACCACTTTTCCATTTCTTTTTATAACTCTTAACTTACCTGGAGCAGTGGTTTCAACATCATTAGTTTGTGTTTGTTGCTGAACTTCTAATGTTTTACTAATTTCTTGTTGTGTTGTTTCCATTTTCTTTCTCTGTTTCCCTATTTATTCGCCGTAATTTTTCTACTCATGAAGAGTTCTTATAATTTAAATTTTTGGAAGAAGTTTTGTGTGTCTGCAGTTACACTAACTTTATGTTCCGCTACCCTAATATTACTTGTTGTGGATAAAGAATCAAGTAAAAAAACACTATATATTGTGACAATTTCATTTTTTTTCACTATATAGTGTATGTAAGCTGTTTTTTTGTTGTTGGTAATCAGTGTATAAATTGTGGATAATTCACATTAAAGGAGAAATAATATGAATAATTTTTTAGCTATAGATCAAGGTACAACCAGCTCTAGAGCAATAATTTTTAGTCCCAACCACGAGCTGATTAGAGACTCTCAAAAAGAGTATGCATTATCTTATCCTAATGATGGATGGGTAGAAGCAGAGCCAAGTGATATTTTAAAAACAGTTAAGGAAACATTAGAAAATGTTATACAACAATCTTCAGAGATAATAAGTTCTTGCGGAATAACAAATCAAAGAGAAACAACGATAGTTTGGTCTATAGAGACGGGTGAGCCAATCTATCCTGCTATTGTTTGGCAAGATAGAAGGACTCATGAGTTATGTAAAACATTAAAGGATAATGGCCATGAAGAAATGGTAAGAGCTAAGACTGGGTTAGTTATCGATCCTTACTTTTCTGCAACAAAAATAAAATGGATATTAGATAACGTAGATGGAGCAAGAAAAGATGCTGAAGCAGGCAAGCTTAGGTTTGGGACAGTTGATTCTTTTTTGGTAAATAAACTATCCAAAGAAGGACTTCATTTAACTGATGTAACAAATGCCTCAAGAACTATGTTATTCAATATTAATAGTATGCAGTGGGATGAGGACTTATTAAATTTATTTGATATACCAAGATCCATGCTTCCAGAAGTAAGATCTTGCGACTCTGATTATGGAACTCTAAACATAGAAGGACAAAATATAGCCATTAAAGGTGTTATTGGAGATCAACAGTCTGCTTTAGTTGGCCAGCGCTGTTTTAACCATGGAGATATGAAATCGACTTATGGCACTGGTTGTTTTTTAATGGTCAATACAAAAGAAAAATTAATTACTCTAGATGAAGGTCTTCTTACAACAGTTGGTTACAAGCTAAATAATGAAATTAATTATGCAATCGAGGGAAGTATTTATTCATGTGGCAATATAATTCAATGGCTTAGAGATAAAATGGAATTTTTTAAAGATGCATCAAGCAGCGAAGAATTTCTTAATCAAAATGGTTTTTCTAATAATATTCAGTTCTTACCTGCTTTTAATGGTCTTGCAGCACCATATTGGGATTCTGATGTGAGAGGGGGTTTTTATGGGATCACACAGGACGCATCCAAGAATGACATGATTACGGCTGCATTTAAATCAATATGTTATCAGACAAGAGACATTACAGAATTACTTATACAGAATAACATCAAGATAAACTCTCTTAATATAGACGGTGGAATGGCTGCAAATAAGACATTCTGTCAGTTATTATCTGACTCCCTTACGGTAAATATTTTGAAACCAGTAAATATTGAATCTACTGCTTTAGGCGCATGCATTGTTGCTCAAATATCACAGGGTGAAAATATTGATAACATAAAATCAAGAATAGAACATAAATACGAACCACAAGATAATTTAAAAGATTTCCTTGAAACAGATTACAGGCTTTGGAGAAATTATATAGAAAAAACTATATCTAATATTAAGTAGTTTAATTCGTTAAATAATAATTTTTTTTCTATATAATACATTTTCATAAAAACAAACATATTCAAATGTTTACATATAAAATTTTTAATAATATTGCTAAGGATGGCTTGAACATCTTAGATGAAAATGATTTTCATATAGATGAAATCGATCCTGATTCTCTTATCTTAAGAAGTCAAAATCTTTCTAGTGACGATTTTAATGACTCTTTAAAATGTATTGGTAGGGCTGGAGCAGGCACAAATAATATACCTGTTGAAGAAGCTACAAATAAAGGTATTGTTGTCTTTAACACCCCTGGTGCTAATGCAAATGCGGTTAAAGAGCTAGTTGTTTGCGGTATGCTTCTATCTTCTCGAGGTATTATCCAAGGAAATATTTTCTCTAAGACATTATCTGGACAAGATTCTGCCGAGTTAAACAAATCAATGGAATCTCAGAAGAAAAACTTTAAAGGGAATGAGTTAAAGGGCAAAACTTTGGGCATTATTGGCCTAGGTGCTATAGGATCTTTACTCGCCCAAACCGCTGAAGTGATGGGGATGAAAATTATTGGATATGACCCTTATATTTCTATAGATGCTGCATGGCGATTACCTAAGGATGTTGAAAAAGCAGATTCTATGGATCATCTTCTAAATAATTCGGACTATGTTTCGATTCATGTGCCTTTAGTCGATGACACAAAAGACTTAATAAATAAAGAATCACTTAAAAAATTTAAAAAAGGCGCTAAGTTAATTAACTTATCAAGAGGAGGTATTGTTAATAACGAAGATATCATAGAAGCTTTAGACTCAAAAGTAATTGATAAATTCGTTACTGATTTTCCTACTCCTGAGCTAGTAACTAGAGCTAATAATTTTCAAGATGTCATACTTTTACCTCACCTGGGTGCTAGTACAAAGGAAGCTGAGGTGAATTGTGCAGTTATGGCGGCTGAACAGATTTCTAATTTTCTTAATGATGGAATCATTATCAATTCCGTTAATTTTCCATCAATCAAACTAGGAAGAAAAACAAAATATAGAATGGTTATCATCAACAAAAATGAACCTGGAATGATAGGTAAAATAACTGATGAGATTGGATATAAAAATATCAATATTGCAGACATGACTCACAAAAGTAGGGAAGCTATAGGAATTAATCTGATTGATTTAGAGGATGAGCCGACACAGGAATTAATCAGAAATATTGAAAATATAGACCATGTAATAAGTGTAAGACTTTGTAATAAACTATAGTCAATATTAAGAATTAGTACTTCAACTTATGTCGCTTTCTGTTTTGTAAACAATTAACATATTTTTATACTTGTCAACAGCACCAAAGAGTGATAATAATCACTTGCAATGTTTGACTTAAAAAATTATAAGAAATTGATATATTTTTGTTAAAACATTGATTTGCGGTGTTTTTTTTAATATCTGTATAATTTTTACTCAACTTATGGAAAACCTTTATATTAAAGGCTATATTGTGGTATAAATAAAGTTATCCATAACTTTATCCACAGTTTCTGTGGATAAGATTTTTATGAAATATGCATAAACATAATCTTAATATTAAACTTCCTGAGAGTTGGGAAAAAGAGCTTAAGAACATAAAGCTTAAGGACAATATTTATTCCCCATTAAAGCAGATTTATTCAGATATAAATAAAGGCCATGGCGTCTATCCTCCTTTAGATGAAATTTTTAATGCCTTTAAATTATGCAGCTTCGACAATACAAAAGTTGTTATATTTGGCCAAGACCCTTACCATCAAAAAGGTCTTGCAAATGGTTTAGCATTTGCAGTGAATAAGGGTAATAAAATTCCTCCTTCACTCAGAAATATATATAAAGAAATTCAAGATGATTTAGGATTTTGTTATCATAATTTAGGTAATTTAGAAGAATGGGCTATGCAAGGAGTTCTTCTTCTTAATACATCTCTTAGTGTTATAGACTCTTTACCCAGATCTCATTCCAATATTGGTTGGAGCATGCTTATAGATTCTGTTATACAAATTTTAAACAATAAAAGGGATGTTATTTTTCTTTTATGGGGGAGCAGCTCGGCAAAAAAAGAATATTTAATAGATAGCAAAGTTAATTATGTTCTGAAATCATCTCATCCTTCACCTTTATCATCTTACAGAGGATTTTTTGGATGCAAGCATTTCTCAAAGACAAACGACATCCTGTTGAATATTAACAAGATTCCCATAAAGTGGTAAAACTATAAAATTTCGATAGAAGGGTCTTCATGCTTTAGAGCCTCTAAAGAATCTTTTTTAATTATACTTAAGCAGATAAAACTATCTTTTATTTTTATTGATTCACCTATAATTTTTAAATTTTTTTCTTCTTTAATCTCAGTTTTTGAAATAATGGTACAAAACCTTCTTCGATCAACACCTAAATATTTCATTCTTGCAATTATTTCTTGGCCTCTAAAGCAACCTTTATCAAAAGAAACTCTTTGTATATCATAATTTATCTCCAAAGGCCTGTATTTACCTGCCTGATTTTTTGATAGATAAAAATTACCTAAAATCATATTTGCTGCAGACCATTCTTTTAAAGAAATAGTTTTAGTAATATCTTTTTTATCTGTAACTGGATACTGTGCAGCGTAATCTCTATAATAAGCTTCTAGTTCTTTAGGTTGATCTTTTAGCTCTGTGCCTTCTGGCGTAATTTCTACTTCTAATAAATTAGGGGCAACATAAGGGAGCGTACCTCCATTTTGTTTTTGTGCAGGAATAAAATTTTCTCCATCCCAACTTCCTCCAATATTACCATCTACATTATGGTATTTAGATTCGTTAGAAAAAGTAGGATGATTAGGTTTTTTACCTATATCCCCCCAGTGTTGCCTATTGTCCTTACTATTCAATGAAGATTTTAGTCCCTCTTTATAAGCAGCTCTAAAGTCGTAGTTATAACCGTAATTATTTTTTTTATAAAAATCAAAATCACCTGGAGTTATATTACCTGCTTTATACTGAGATTCTAACCAAGGCATAAAGTTGGCCTCTTCTTTTAAAGGTAAAGTAGTTTCATATTTAGGAAGTACTCCTCCGTTTTGTTTTTGCTGTGGTTTGGTTTTCAATTGTCAGACCCGCATCTTTTGCCCTCGCAAAAGCTTAATGACCCGGTGCCCGATTTCGAGCTGCCGAGTCTTACGGCAGTGGGCGAAACGCTTAACGCGGCGGATCTGACGGGTGAAATTTCCTTGCTGAATGTCTGGGCAACTTGGTGCCCGAGTTGTATTGCAGAACATGGGGAGCTGACTCGAATTTTTGAAACAACCGGTCTGCGCATTATCGGGGTAAATTACAATGACGACTCAGATGCAGCGCGCGCCTGGTTAAAACGCTGGGGTGACCCTTACGCATTTCATATCGTGGATGAGGATGGGACGCTTGCTATCGATCTGGGTGTTTACGGCGCGCCTGAAACCTTCGATGTGGATGCCGGCGGCATTATTCGTTATCGCCACGTTGGGGTTGTCACCCAAAAGGTGTTCGAAGAAACCTTTGCGCCGCTG
>ERZ651770.941-NODE-941-length-12686-cov-3.321358_pt1 | contig 12686 bp, 9 predicted proteins | sample MGYA00514756_ERZ651770 | MGnify/ENA metagenome assembly ERZ651770
CCCGCTTTTTCTTTTAACTCATCAATCACTTGATAATATCTCGTAAACTCATCATCTTCTCCCATCAATGTCGCAGTCAATTGTCCATGCAAATTCAAAACAACTTCCATCAACTCTTCTTCCGACTTACATTTTACCACTAAAGTAAAAGGTCCGAAAACCTCTTCTTGCATATTTTTATTTTTTAAAAAATCACTTGCAGAAACTGATGCAACCGTCGGTCGTCCTGTCGAATTATTTCCTTCATCATTAGAAATTCCTTCCATCTTTACACCTGCTTGTTCTAATAAACTAGTTCTGCCTGCCTCATAATTTTTACAAACATTTTCATTGAGCATCGTACTCGGAATTACTTTTTCAAAACCATTGACCAAGTGTTTGATAAAAGAATCTAGATGTTCATTTTCCATTCCAATCAGCAAACCTGGATTAGTACAAAATTGTCCAACACCTAAATTTACTGAACCAACATATTGATTAGCCAACGCTTCATTTCTATTTTCTATCGCCTTTGGAAAAAGAATAACAGGATTAATACTTCCCATTTCTGAAAAAACTGGAATTGGAATTTCTCTTTGATTAGCTGTATCAAAAAGTGCTTTCCCTGCTCGATATGAACCAGTAAATGCAACTGTTTTTGTCAAAGGATGCCTTACTAAAGCTTGACCCAATTTTAATCCAGTTCCATTCAACGAAGAAAAAACACCATCAGGCATATTTGTTACCATTGCAGCATTCTGAATTGCTGCAGCCACCATTGAATTTGTTCCCAAATGTGATTCATGAGCTTTGACTACAACTGGATTACCTGCTGCAAGTGCCGAAGCAGTATCTCCACCAGCAGTCGAAAATGCCAACGGAAAATTACTTGCTGTAAAAACTACCACCACTCCAACTGGCACCAACTTTTTTCGAATATCAGCTTTAGGAAATGGTTGTCGATCTAGAATGGCAGTATCAATACTTGCCTCCACCCAAGAACCTTCTTCCACTAAATCCGCAAACAGTCGAAGCTGACCAATCGTTCTTCCACGCTCTCCTTCAAGTCTTCCTTTTGGTAAACCCGACTCTGCCATCGCTCGCTCAATTAATGGATCGCCAAGAGATAATATATTGTCTGCAATTTTTCTTAAAAATTTGGCTCGAATTGTTCCAGTAGTATTTCTATACGTTTGAAATGCTTTAGTTGCCTTTTCCATCGCTACATCAATTTCTCCCGAAGTCGCTTCGTGGAATTCTCCTTCAATTTCTTTCATCGTTGCTGGATTCATGGAACGCATAACATCTTTTGCAATCTTCGAAACACTAAATCCTATTATATTTTCTCCAGAGGGAATGGCTTTTTTCATACTATTGTTTTTTAAAATAAAATTGATTAATGAAAATATGAGCCCATTTTTACAAATCTGTGTACGGACTCATGTCAGGTCTCAAAGAAACTCCCTCAGAAATAATTCTCCAAATTCGATCCCGTTCTTCACCAATCAAAGGTAATCTTGGTGCACGAATAAATTCAGTTCCAAGATCTGTCGCTACTTCTGCTAATTTAATATATTGAACTAACTTTGGATGGATATCTAATTCTAATAATGGCATAAACCACCGATAAATTTTCAAGGCTTCATTAATCCGACCTGCTTTGACCAACCTATAAATAACTACTGTTTCGCGAGGAAATGCATTCACCAAACCTGCTACCCATCCATTAGCTCCTGCTGCCAAACACTCTAGCGCTAAAGTATCTACACCACAGGAAATTTTAAATCGATCACCAAAAGCATTTTTCATTCGAGTGATATTCGTAATATCCCGAGTAGATTCTTTGACTGCTGTTATATTATCTAGTTTTGCTAATTCTTGAAACATATTTACTGATACAAAAATTTTATAATCAACTGGGTTATTATAAATCATGAATGGTAAACTTGACGAATTTGCCACCGCTTTAAAATACTCCACCGTTTCGTGATCACCTGATTTATATTTCATTGGAGGTAAAATCATTATACCATCGAGTCCTACTCTTTCTGCTTCTTTTACTGTTTGAATTGCAACAGATGTTCTCGCTTCTGCTACATTTAAAACAACCGGCACTCTACCAGCACTTGCATTTATAGCGGACTTCGCAATTTCTTTCTTTTCCTTAGCTGTTAATGTGCTCTGCTCGCCAAGACTTCCAGCAACGATAATTCCATCTACACCAGCATTAATTTGAGCATCGATACCTCGTTCGAAGTTCTCGAAATCAATTGATTCATCTTTATTAAATTTTGTAGTTACTGCAGGGTAAACCCCATTCCAATGTACTTTCATTATTTTAATATTTTAATTAACCTAAGACGATTCAAAAATCGTAATTAAGATTGCGATTCTCCGAATCATTTTATAAAACAAATATAAAATAAATTCTTCCTTTCCGTTTTTAAAATCATAGTCAAACCTAATACTATTTTACTCAGTATATATATATTTGTGGTGAAAAACTAAAAGATAGTATAATTATGAAAGTTTTACCCTTCAAGGTTCCAGTAAGTGAAGAAACTTCTTTTCGAGTACAAGTCGATCGAGTAAATCATTTTTATGATAAATTTCATCATCATCAGGAAGTTCAAATTACTTGGATTCAAAAAAGTTATGGTTCGCTTTTAATGGGAAATGCTATTACAACTTTTGAAGAAAATGATTTATTGGTCATAGGAGCAAATGTTCCTCATAGCTTTCAAAATGATGAATTTTTTTATAAAAAAAATAAGGAATTATTGGCGAAAGCAACTTCGATTCTTTTTGAAAAAAATGCTTTTGGAGAAACTTTTTTTAATTTACCTGAAATGAAAAATATTAAAAATTTCATCAAGAAAGCAGACAAAGGATACCGTATTTTAGGAGAAACGAAAAAAGAAATTATTGCTCAACTAAAAATGATCGAGGAAAAAAATGGAACAGAACGATTTTTAATTTTAATGGAAATTTTAAATCGATTGTCTATTTCGAAGGAAGTTGAATTACTGTCAAATTTAAGTTTCTTGGGAAATCCAACTTCAAGTGAAAGTAAAAAATTAGAAGCAGTTTTTCAATATATGCTAGATCATCATCAACGAACTATAAAGTTAGAAGAAGTGGCAAAAGTTGCCAATTTAAGTATTTCTGCCTTCTGTCGGTTTTTTAAATTACGAACTCGAAAAACGTTTTCTCAATTTGTCAATGAATTTAGAATCTCAGCAGCTTGCAATAAATTATTATTGGATGATTTTTCGATCTCTGAAGTTTGCTATGATGTTGGCTTTACTAATTTATCTAACTTTAATCGACAATTTAAAAAGATCACTGGTTATACTCCTTCCCAATATATTGTAAAACACGAAGTATAATTTTCCTGGAAAATTATTTTATTTATACAGTTTCAATATTTTACTCTAATTAATTTCATTTTTGTTCTTATGATACTCGGAACGACAAACTCACTTGCACCAACTTGCAATGCTTCAGCAAAACGTAATTGAATCCTTTGATCATCAGTACTGAGAATACTATTTCTTTCAAACTCTCCGCTTCCTTTTACCACATATTCACTGACTGTATTCTCTGGTTTTATTTCATCATTAAAAATGAACCGAAGACTTGAAGGAGTTTTTAACAAAAAATATGACGAAAACACCGCAATATCACTTTGTGAATACTGTTTCTTATGAAGCACATTTTTCCAATGAGTTTTTCCATCAGGATGAATTGAAAACACAATCATATCATCAAAATAATAATCAGTAATAGTTCGATTATTAAAATCACCGGCTCCTCCAAGACCTCCTCTTTCCATTATTCTGTTCCGTTCCAATATCATCAAAATTCCACCATCAAACCTATGTACAATTTCTTGTACATCAATGTCAGCTATTCCTTTCTCAACATCTGCTTTTTTTCCTAATAAATTATCTACTACGATGGCATCAAACTCCTCAAAAACAAGTGTATGATTTTCTGGATTAGCTGGAGGGATATTCATAAAAAAATATCCATTTGCTCTTCCTCGATTCTTTTTAGAATACAATCCTGCGGCAGTTAATCGTTTATTTTTGTTATCGTAAGAGAAAATAATATCATAAGTCAAATGATTTTGCATTGGAATGCTGAAAAATCTATATTGATTATTTGCGGTTACTTGATGTATTTCATAATGATGTTTTTCTTTTTGTAATTTTTTATTTTCTTTTTGTAAAATAAAAAAAAGATCTCCATCATTACTCAATAAAAATTGTTTATATTTTTCATAATAAGCCATTTCTTTTGGTTGCACTTTTCTCTCCCAAAGAACCTTCATTGTCTCTATGTCGTAAACGATCGCCTCCAATTTCTTCTGTTCTTTAAGATAAAAAATTAAAACTTTCGTTTTGTCTTCAGATCTTATCACTTTTAAACTTGGAGTTAAAACAGCGTTATGAAAAATCTTAATAGTAGCAGTATCCAATAAATTAGCTGCAGGACTAAATCGACTTATTAATAAATTTAATTTTCTCTTTTTTCGACAAGTATAAATAACAGAAAAATCATCTTTTGAAGGTACAACTCCTAGAATAGTTGACCTTCTTTTCTCTAATTCAATTTCTTTATCCCAAGTAGAATACAAATCTTTATCAAAAGCTTTTATCTCAAAATCCATTCCTTTATTATGAAAAATTAAATATTGATTTTTAATTTTTCCAATAAAATCATAAGTATCATCTGACCTAATTGTTATAGGATCTGATACTGTTATATTTTGAGAAAAACAAAACCAATTAAGCGTCAGTAAAAGTATTATTATAAAAATTCTCATATTCATTTCTTTAATGTCTTAGAAAAATTATCACTTTATTGAGGCCGCCAAAGCGTTTAAATCAATCCTTTCATTTTTAAGCTTTAAAGTATTTGCAATTCTCTCTAGTACTTTTAACACATCCTCTGTCTTGTCATTGTTCGTTACCACTCCATACAAACTTAATATCCTGTCTCCACATATGAAAGAAATATAGTGTTCCTCCTGTACAGTTCGAGGTTTTTGAATGGCTTCTTGACTACTTGGAGAGGCAAAACTCCAATGAATAAAGTCTTTATCAAAAACATTTTTCTTTTTTACTTTTTTTACTTTAATATCAAATTTTGTAGATGTCTGGATGTACGCAGATTCTTTCCCTACGAATAGTTCTAATTTTTCAATTTCACTATTTGCTTTATTTTTATCTTCAAAAAACAAGGTAGAGGGTTGATTAAAAATTTGCACAAGGTCTCCATCAACAATATATGTAATCTCATCTGTTTTTCGAGCTTTGACTGAAACTCCCGAAATTTTTAACATGAAAAAATCATTTTTTTCATTGAAAACTTGCAAATAACCATCGCCAGTAAAAATAGTCCCACTAAGATAGTTTTTGGAATATATAAGTTTTCCAAATTTATGGTTTTCCTCTTTTATAAGTTGTCCGTTTTTAGTCCAATTGTATGATTTCCCATCTGGTTTATTTTTTCGAAAAGAGCCTTCAAAAAATTTTTGTCCATTTTCAAACCATTCAGTCGATCGTCCATCTTTTTGTCCATTTTTGAAATTACTACTCTTTTTTAAATTGCCCGAGAGATACCACATTTTTACAAGACCTTGCGCTAAACCATTTTCATAATTAACAACTTGATCAACTTGCCCCTGGTCAAAATACCATTTATGTTCTCCTTGTTCTTTACCATTTCTAAAAATACCTTCCGATTTTTTTTGACCATTTTTATACCATTCAGTTGCAATACCTTCAACTTTTCCATTAATATAATTTAGCTCAACTTGTTTCCCCCCCCCAGGATACCATTGTTTTTCTTTTCCATTTGGAACACCTACTGCAAAATTCCTTTCCAAAACCTTTTTTCCTTTATCAGACCATTCTTTTGATACACCGTGTATTTTTCCATCTTTAATTGGCATTTCCATTCTTTTCTTTCCGTTTGGAAATTTATCAAAAGCACTCCCTGAATAAGGTTTAATGGTATTAGGTTGATAATATAAACCTCTAATCACATCCAATTCATAAAAATTGATGCGCTTTTTATGTTGTGCTATTGCTTGAAAAAATAATAAATTGAGGAGAATTAAAAATATCGTTTTTTGCATTGTTCGAATCATTATTTACGTTCTTTGAAAATTCATAATTTATAAGAAAATTTCATTTGAAAAAATTATCAAAACTTCTTAATCATAATTACGATAAATTAAGTAAAGTGATACCACAATGAAACGAAAATTTTCCTTTTTTTAATATAATCTTCTATTTTCACCGATGAGTCATACAAACTAATTAGTTATCCTTTTTTACAAAAAATATTTTTAATCTAATTGAATAATGAGCAAGAAAAAATTGATCGAATGTGTCCCAAATTTTAGTGAGGGACGAGATATGAATATCATCAAGCAAATTACCGATGAAATAGAAAGTGTAGATGGGGTAAAATTATTGGATGTAGATCCAGGACGAGCAACTAATCGAACGGTTGTTACTTTCGTTGGTGAACCCGAACCAGTTATTGAGGCTGCTTATCTAGCTATTAAAAAAGCTAGCGAAATTATTGACATGAGTAAACAATCAGGAGAACACCCACGAATGGGTGCAACTGATGTTTGTCCATTAATACCAATTGCCAATATTACAATGGATGAAGTGGTAAAGTATGCTCATAAACTAGCCAAACATGCTGGTCAAGATTTGGGAATTCCTTTCTATATGTATGAAGCCGCAGCCACAAAAAAGGAAAGAAGAAATTTGGCAACAATTAGAGCGGGTGAATACGAAGGCCTTGCTGAAAAATTAAAGGATTCAAACTGGAAGCCTGATTATGGTTCTGCTCAATTTAATTCCCGTGCCGGTGCTACAGTTATCGGTGCACGTGATTTTTTAATTGCATATAATATAAATTTAAACACCACATCCGTTCGTCGTGCAAATTCTGTTGCATTCGATATTCGAGAAAAAGGTCGTATAAAAAGAAAAGGGAATCCAATCACAGGTGAAATTGTAAATGATAAAAATGGTGAACCTCTTAGGACGAGAGGAACTTGCAAAGGTGTAAAAGCCATCGGTTGGTACATTGAAGAATATGAAGTCGCACAAATTTCAATGAATATAACCAATATAAATGTAACACCTCTACATACTGCTTTTGAAGCAACCAATAAAAGTGCTATTAAACGAGGTCTAAGAGTTACTGGGTCTGAACTGGTTGGATTAGTTCCACTAAAAGTAATGTTAGACGCTGGGAAGTATTTTCTTAAAAAGCAAAATAGATCAGTCGGTGTTTCGGAAGAAGAATTAATTAAAATTGCAATTAAGAGTTTAGGATTAGATGAATTAGGAACATTTGATGCCTCAAAAAAGATAATTGAATACCAACTTGAAAGTCCCGAGTCAGCGAATTTATTAAATATGAACTTAAGAGAGTTTGCTAACGAAACTGCTTCTGAAAGTCCAGCACCTGGAGGAGGTTCTATTTCAGCTTATGTTGGTTCACTAGGAATTTCATTAGCAGCAATGGTTGCTAATCTTTCTTCACACAAAAGAGGTTGGGACGATCGATGGGAAGAGTTTTCAAATTGGGCAGAGCAAGCCCAGTTATTAAAAGACCAATTATTAAAATTAGTTGATGAAGATACCAATTCCTTCAATGCTATTATGAATGCGATGCGGTTACCAAAAGGAACCACTAATGAAAAAAATATTCGTTCCAAAGCAATTCAAGATGCTACACATTACGCTATTGAGGTTCCATTTAAAGTAATGGAAACATCTATGGAAACTTATCCAATAATTAAGGCTATGTCTAAAATTGGTAATCCTAATTCAGTAACTGATGCTGGCGTTGGAGCTCTTTGCGTAAGGGCAGCTGTTCATGGTGCTTTCTTAAATGTAAAAATAAATACTAGTGGTTTAAAGGATAAAAAGTATGTCACTACTGTTTTGAAAAAAGGGAAGATAATGATTCAAAAAGCAGACAAATTGGAAAAAGAAATTCTAAAAATTGTGAATAGTAAAATTTAATACTTCCTAAATATTGAGCGTAACTAATTTAAAAAAAGGCTAACTACACTTTTATTACGTGCATTTAAATAATTTTAAAAACGATAGAAAATGAGATTAATCTTATTAGCGGTATTTTTTTTCATCTCTTTTAAGGCAGCTTCTCAAGAAACTTTTAGCTACATAAACGAAAGGACCTTCAAAGATCCAACTGATTTGATTGGCTATAACTTCAGACCATTCAAAATGGAAATTCCTGGTAACTACAATCCAACTATGGTCAAAGCTGGAGAATATTCGTTTGGAATAACTCGTGGTCGGCTGTATGTAAATGGTAATAGAGAAATTGAAGGTTTGTATGAAATCAATAATATTGAGCCAGCTAATTATGGTTATCGAATTTTATTATTGAATTCCAGAAATCCATCTGATAGAGGACATTTAAAAATTATTTTAAATAAATATGCGGAAGCAGAATCTGTTATCTTTAAAAAGGGAAAGAAGGGGCAAGAAGTTATCTTTCATTTACCAGATGCAAAAAAGAATGTTTTAGACCAAGAAAAGAAATATTTTACAGATTTAGGGGAAATAACTGTAGAACATTCTGATAGTTTGTGGGGACAAAGAATATTTCCATATATCAGAATCGATCAACAAGCTAATATTCAGAGCCGTCTTTATGAGGTAGATAGTACCGTTATTACTTTTGAAGAAGTAATTACAATAAAGGAGAAAAAGAAAAAGAGGCCGAAAACTAAAAAAAAGCCGAAAACTAAAAAAAAGAAAAAAAGAAAAAAAGAAAAGGTAGAAGAAGAGGAGGAAGAGTGGGGATCTTTAGCTGAAATGAATGGTGAAAACAAAGAAGAGAAGATAGAGGAAATTGTCCAAAAAGTAACAGAAAAAAAACCTCGAGTTCCAATTGAAGAGGAATCTCAATTGGAAAAATCTGACCTAAAAGAAATAGATAAAGCTGCAGCTCCGGAAAAGGATGAAGTTGTTGTAAAAAGAAAAGTAACTAAAAAGTATTATGTAAAGGTTAAAACAATAGTAAAAAATGAAAACAGAACTATTGAAAAGAAAACCCTCTCATTTCTAGTAAAGGGAATTGATGAACGAGAAGATACTTCTGCAAAAAGCAATGAAGAACGATTTCAGTTGTCAATCAAATCCAAAGGAAAGAAAGAACTATATCTTTATTTGAATGGAGATAGAACAGTAAGTTCAATTGAAATAGAAGGAATAAAATATTTAGTGAGAGGGCATTAGTTTTTTACCTTCAATTTAAAAAGGAAAAGGCTATCAGAGTATTTTCTGATAGCCTTTTTCTTTTTTCCATTAACTAGTCTACCATGGAATCAATAAAACCCTTCCTCTTCTAATCATATTATTTTTTAATTTATTTACTTTTTTTAAGTCAGAAATTTCCACCTTATATTTTTTAGCAATATAAGAAAGTGTTTCATTTCTAGCTACAGTATGAGACTGAAGAGGTAGAACCAACTCTTGACCAACTGAGATTTCATCATTTTTCAAATTATTAGCAGCTTTCAATTCCTCAACTGTTAAATCATATAGCTCAGATATTCTAAATAGGTTTTCTTTTCTATTTACTACATGCATAGGTTTATAAATTGATCCACCTTTTGCTGAAAAAATAGCTGATTCGGTAGGAATATTCTTAGGCATTCCAATAGTCTTTGGTTGTAAATTGATTTCTTGTTTTGGTCGAATTTTATTAGAAACTAAACTATTCCATTTCCTTAATTCTTTAGCCGTAATATTATATTTCTGTCCAATATTATACAATGTTTCGCCTCCACGTACTATGTGAACATCTTTTCTTGGAATTTCTAGAACTTGCCCATTTAAGATTTTATCTCCTTTAATATTATTCACCTTTTTCAAATTTTCTAAAGAAACGTCGTATTGTTTCGCAATTTGATTAAGGTTGTCTTTTACTATAACAGTGTGCTTTAAAGCATTTTTTTGAGTAAACGAAATTGTAGAAAAACTAAAAAAAAGAAGCGCAGTTAGTACCAATGACGGGATTTTCATTTTTAATTTTTTAGGTTTATTTAAAATATAATATCTGATTAAAAAATTAAGATATAATTTTTTTCTAAATATATTACTTTATTATTGAATTTGATTTGAAAAAAATTACTAAAATAAAAAAAGCCTCGAACTAATGTCCGAGGCTTCCTTTCCTAATTTTAATTTTTTGTTGTTCTATAATACTGAAGTTTGAAAAGGTTCTGTCCATCCACTTTTTCGACCGTCGCCAGCGATGGCTCGGATTTTTACAAAAATCTTTTGGTTAGATGGCTTATTCAAAACTTCAAATTTTTGCTTCGTGCTATAGTCGCCATTAAACCAATTATCTTGATCCAAACTCCATTCAAAGCCGACCATTTTGCATAAGCTTTTTTGCGCAGGATCGATTTTATAATTCACTTCTATTCCTCCTAGCTGTCCATTTAATTTGGCAGTAAAATCTGTTGGGATTAATAATTGGGCACCAGAATGATTTAGTACTCAGTTAATTTTGGAATATCTTATAATTAGACTTGTATCATTATTTCAGAACAAGACATAAGTACTACTTTTTGTGTATCACTATTTTAGGACGGGACATATTTATAATTTAAGAATTAACAATATTTAATTTTACAACAACCTATTTGCAATTACAATTCAATCACTAAAACACAAAAAAACGCTACTCAGGTTGAGCAACAGCGACCGCTCGTTTTACCAATCCCAAGGCGGTGGTGTACCCAAACATTGCGTATTAAACTATTAGATAACCGCCTTACGAATCAAAGACAGATACCCTTTTTCCGATATCCCTTTTTCATAAAAGCCTTTCTTTAATAATATTTGGTGCATCTTAGGTAAATTATAAGGAGGTACACCCATCATTAAATGATGCTCCGCGTGGTAGTTGACAAAGTGTGGGGCGACTAATAATCGTTCTATAGGATTCGCATAAGTCGTTCTAGTATTCGTATGAGGATCACCTGATTGAATGACCAAAGAATGTTCTGCCATTGAACGAATTCTATTAAATAGTTGGAAAGTAGTGAAAAGAGAAATGATCCAAAGAAGATATAACCAAGGATGACCGATTGCCCAAAGCACGCCAAAGATTAATACATTGACGAATATTGGGCCTGAGAGATTGGTAATGCCATTGTATAATATTTTCTTAGGGGTGCGTTCTGCTGAATCTATCCATTCAACTTTTTTTCCTAGATTATATTTTAAAATGCCCAACTCCATCATGATAAAAGCTCTCTGTGTTTTGATACCTGTCATACCACTTAAGTCCCTTAAAAACTTTCGACACATACTAATCATTCTTGCGGGATAGCCCGTTGTCAATAATAAATCAGGATCTTCATCCGTACCTGTATGCACATGGTGTATATTATGATAAGGACGATAAGCACCTAAATCCCCTAAGATTGGATAGGCGCCAAACCATCTGCCAATCACATTATTGAGTCGTTTAGATTTAAACAAAGCATAGTGCCCCGTATCATGCATAATGACAGAACAACCTAACTGTCGACCTCCCATGATAAGCCATGCAGCTATATAAGTTAAGGGATGTGGATAGTAGATCACCAAGGCAAAGGTAGCAATGATTAAGGCCCAAGTAAATAGGACTTCATATAAACCTCGCCAATTACTTTTTTGTAATAGTGATTTTCTTTCTTCTTTACTAAGCCATTCGGCAGCGGAAAGCATATTTTTCATGGATGTAAAATTAAGTAAAATAAATTTGGGAGGAACTTATTCAAATACTTCCTCTTCTAAAAGTTTAAAGCTTCTCAACCGTGAATTGTCGAACAAAGTAATTCAGATAAAAAATCATTCCTGCTGCGCGATACAAAATGATTGACAATTAAAAGGAAAGCTGCTAGTTAAATGCTAAGCATTTACACTAACTAAAGAAACGGATTTCATCCGTCAGTCTCCAAGTATAACCAGAAAAAATTAGCCACTTTCATTTTTCCAATTAGAAATAAGAAATGCCCCTCTGATGCAAGAGAAGACACTTTTTCATATAGAAACACCGCTTCGACTCAATCGAAGCCCTTTTTCCAAATAGCAATACAACTTCGATGCAAGCGAAGACACTTTTCCATTTAGAAACACCGCCTCGCCCCAAGCGAAGCCGCTTTTCCATATAGCAATGCAACTTCGATACAAACGAAGTCATTTTTCCAACTAGAAAAGAACCTCCACCTCACTCAAAAAAGTCTCCCAAAACCCTCTTTCCACATAAAATTCATTTTTCCACAAAACACTATTGATTTTAACGGATAAAAATAGTCAGCCTTACGATATTGCCAAAGAATGTATTGATGCAGGTTTTGAAAAAACAACGCTATGGGTTTGTGAGCGTTTAGGCTATCCACAACAAAAAGTGAGAGAGTTTTCGGCTGATACCCTAGTGCACGGGAAGTGGCTAACGGATACGTCTTTAAGCCCAATGTCGGTAACAGAAACAGTATCTGCTGAAAAAGGTTTTCCCAAACCGGGTTTACTATCTTCCCCTTGGAAGCAGCCTTTCGATCCATTGCATGTCACAGTGGTTAAAGTTCAGGGTAAAGGTAATGTATTGCCTGAGTTCCCCGGTATACCAGACGAGCG
>ERZ651770.942-NODE-942-length-12678-cov-6.765019_pt1 | contig 12678 bp, 11 predicted proteins | sample MGYA00514756_ERZ651770 | MGnify/ENA metagenome assembly ERZ651770
GACCTAACACGGCCATTGGCGGTGTGCCGCCAAGGCAGTTAATGGCGGCGGGTTAATCCTCTACTGAAGAGCTCGATTATTTTTCGGGGGGATTACAGTTTGAGCCATGCAGTATTTGAAAAATCATTTGGCCATTAGGTCTTTAAAAAAATTACCCTGCGCCCTTCAGTGGCGGTATTTTAAGCATCTGTGCTAGCGGCATCGACATGACAATCACAGCGGAAAAAATGATAAAACACAGACCGTAACTACCCGACTGATCAGAGAGGTAGCCAGCTAAGCTATAACCTGGTATCACGATCAAGACAATCAGGGGCATCATTAGTCCCATGACGCGTCCATAACTCGCGGTGCCAAAAATGGCCGCCAAAAGGGCTCCCCAGACTGGCAACATACCACCGGTAGATAAGCCGAGAATCCCCATAGCAATACATATCACCCAGTAAGATGGACCAGCTGCCAGTAGTAAAAGGCCGACTATTACGGCGAGCTGTGTCACTGATAAGGCGAGTTTTAAGCTGACTTTGTCGGTCGCATAACCAAATGCTAGTTTCCCGACGAAGCCTGAAATGGCAATAATCATTATCGCTTGTGCGGCTATGGATTCTCCAAAACCCTGGCCCGAGAGATAAGGTGTTAGGTTAGCAAGCAGCGCGCTGTAGGTACTGAGTAAAAAGGCTACACTGATGCCCACGATCCAATAACTCGAATTCTTAATAATTTGTTGTAGGCTGTAGTCACTCTGTACGCTATTTGTTTCTAATATGTCATTCTCGCCGCGATCATTATTTTGTCCGCTGCTGTTGGGTTGTTGTTGCACGGTGAAATCACGCATAACAAAGAACAGGTAAGGAAGAAGAATAAACAGCACGCCATAAGAAAGATTTTGCAGAGCGCTGCGCCAATCGCCATCGTCTGCCAGCCAAAGCACAAATAAGGCGGGCAGTAATATACCGCCCAGTGACGAACCTGTGGCCGCTATACCCAGAGCCTTACCTCTATTCACGGTAAACCAACGAGAAATTATCGCCGATCCACACAATGGGCCTAATAAGAAATTGCTTGTACCCATCACTATGCAAAATAAAAGAGTAAATTGAAACAGCGATTGAGTCATTGACAGGGCGAATAGGCCGCCGCCAAAAATAACTGCCCCGGAAACCATTAACCAGCGAATGGGATATTTGTCTGCCATAACGCCAACCACAGGAGCAAGAAAAAGCCCCAACATAGCGGTTAAGCTCATGCTGTACATCACTTCTGAACGAGATGCTTCAAAGCTGACTTGCAAGGGGAGTACCAAGAGACTGAAAACATAGGTAAAAAACCCCACCACGGTGAGCTGAGCAAGAAGTGCTCCGCTAACAACAAACCAACCGTAATACATAATTCACCTTTATTTAGTCAATGGATATTTTTCTGCGTATTGCTGTGCCCTGCCAAACGCTTTCTAAACGCTATTAAACTGGTCAGCCAGCTAAAACGCTAACTTTAATTTCTTCTACGGCTTTGCGCCATAGTACAGCTGTACGATTCCCTGACAGGACTATTCTCGTTAGACTTTTTTAGTGAGTAAAATTTATTGATAGGGATGACTTGCCGATCATGGCTTACGAGACGCTTCAAGATATTGAAAATTGTATGGATAACGGCTGGAGCGATGGCTTGCCGGTGATACCTCCATACGGTTCTTTGGTCGACGAAATGCTATCCGCAATGGGCTGGCAGGCCACTGATGTAATAGGCGAGATTGCCGATCAAAATATTATTGTGCGGGCCGAAAAGGCGGCTGCCACGGCCGTCATGGCAGGCTGTAAAACGCAATATGGGCCACTACTGAGAAGCTTGTCAAAGGCCTTGCTCGACCCCAAATTTAATCTAGGCGGGGTTGAAGTCACTACAGGTGGCGCAGCTGTCTTAGTGATTGTCAGTGGGCCTATTGTCGAGCAGTTAGGCTTTGAGCATAGCGCCAATGCGCTTGGCGCTAATAATCGAGCCAATGCCACGGTTGGACGGTTTGCTCAGATGATGCGTCACTTTTGTGGTAGTGGCGGTGGCGTACTCACATCTCATGGCACAGTGGGTCATCCCGGCAGACTGAGCTTTTGTATTGCTGAGCACCCCGCGACTGAATGGGGGCCATATCATACTCAATACGGATTGCCTTCCACTGCCTCTGCAGTATCAATCATGTCGGCAGAAGGCCCCAACTCTTGCAACAACCACTACGGTGAAACCGGCGCCAGCATCCTCGATACTATCGGTGACTGCATGAATCACTATGGGCAGACAGCTTGGTATTACCGTTCCGGTGGTTTTGTTGTGGTTATTCCGCCGGACCATATGGCCTTAGTTAAAGAGCAGTTTTCCCGAGAGCAGGCGGCGCAGTATATTTATGACAATGCCCGGCGCCAAACTGATGATCTAATCAAAGCTGGCCGCATCCCCAAAGATCCAATTGCCTACGCAGACGTTGAAGAGCACAGCCTGCGGTCGCCGTTGAAAAATTTAGAGCAGCTGTCTTTTATTGAGTGCGGCGCTGAAGGTGGTCGATTCTCAGCAGTGATACCGCGCTGGGTTGGCAGCCAGCAGGTGGTCTGTATAGCCATAGAAGAAATTAGAAAATAGAACAAAAAGATAACAATGAGGTTAGCTATGACGGAAAAAACAAACCCATTGGGCACTCTAACACTGCCGATTGCGCAGTTGATTAGCTGTGGTGATATTAGCTGTGAGCTATTGGTAGATCCCATACCAAGGCCAGCACCCGAACCTATCACCGTGAGGCTCAAGCCCAAGCAGTCGCGAGTGGTTTTGATCGATCACCATAAGCCCAACTCCATGACGATTCTTAAATTGACTCAAACTATTCTGCGCCAGCGGGGAGTCGAGGTTAATGATGAAATTCTGGTCAAGGACGATGCCAGTCGGCCCATGACAGCAGCTATGCTCGACTCGCTCTCCCAGGAGGGGGGGCTGGTTCTCTGCGGCATATCCGACTGAGGCAGTTGTTCGTCGGGCAGTTCGCTTGACTCTATAGCACTACAGCGAATCGGCGTTGCCGGTTTCGCCATTTTGACCGAGCCCTTTGGGGGGCAGATCGATCGGGCAATGGTTTATCAACCTTCGAATATTCCGTTACCAGCGATTGTTATTAATCATCCGACCCAGATGGTTGAGGATAATATTTTGTATCAGCGCGCTGAACAGATAGCTGATGCGGCACAGCGTTTATTAAACAACGAGAGTCCCTAATGACAAAGATTACTGAAACTGGATCCGGCCCTGGTGATCAAGCTAAAAAGCAGGCTTTATCTATTCTGGGTAGCGGCGTTTATTTACCCCCAGCAAGACCGGTTCGGGAGATTGTTGCTGAGGCGGGTAGTGCCGACACCAGTATTTATGAAGGCTGGAATAATGTCTGTCATGCCCTTAAAGATGACCACCCAAGCAGCATGGGCGGCAAGGCACTTAAAGCGGCCCTAGCGGATGCTGGTGTTGATCCCGCTGAGGTTAAATTAGTTATTTTTGCAGGAATGTCCCGGGACTATTTACCCTCTTGGTCGGTGTCCGCGGAGTTGATAACCATTGCCGGCATGAGCAGTGACTGTAACTGTATTGATCTCACCGTTGGCTGCATGGGTGCTCTCACTGCACTGGATATGGCTCAGGGCTGGCTGGCCCTGCGTGGCGGCGGTGTCGCCGCAGTGGTCGCCGCCGAGCGATGGTCTTATACAGTGGATCACAGCGCCAGCGAAAGCTATGGTCTCTGGGCGCACGCGGACGGCGGCGCAGCAACTATTGTTGGCATGAGTACAGATCACAGAGCCAAAGGTCTGTTTTATGGCGCTGAATTTGTCAGCCAAAGTGACCTCAATGGCGCTGTGCTGGTGGAGTACGGTGGCACGCGCAAACCCACAGCACCCGAAGGCACAACCCCCTTTGAGCGCAAGTTTGTGGGTGTCGATGGTGTCGATATGAGAGAGCGATATGCGCTCGGCTATCAAAGCAGTTATCAAGCTTTGAAAAAGCGCTTTGGTGTTGTGCCTAACCATGCACTTTGTAACCAAACATCCAATCTGTTTATGCTGCTGATCGCCAGTGTAATTGAAATACCCATAGACAACTTTACGATCACCGGGCATGACACTGGGCATGTAGGCTCTGCCGATATATTGATTGTGCTGGACAAATTACTTAAGTCTAGCGGTTGCAACGAACCTTATTTGATGGCCGGCAGTACGCCCTATGCCTTCGGTTCGGGCCTGTTGATGCCTGCAGACTAGACGCCCTTTGCTAAAGCCCACTGTGAACATTCTAGGCGCTAAGATGAGAGACTTATGAATCGAATTGCCACGGCCAATAATTTGAAGCGACGCCTGCCTTCTGTCAACGCCGTACTGCAAGAAATGGCTGACGCGATCCATTTACGCGGTCACTCAGAAGTGAGCAAGGTTGTTGGCATATGCATAGATGGGCTGCGTCAGGACATTACTCAGGGTGCTAACCCCGAGATAAGTATCGATAGAATTAAAGCCGCTAGCATTGTACATCTTGAGGAAAAAAACCAGCCATCTCTCAAGCCTGTAATCAATCTCACCGGCACTGTTTTACACACTAACTTGGGGCGTGCAGTATTACCTCAGGAGGCCCTAGATGCCGTGGTCAGAGTGGCCGGAGCTCCGAGCAATCTAGAGTTTGACCTTGCACAGGGCGGTCGTGGCGAGCGCGATAGCCACATAGAAGGGTTGATATGTGAACTGACCGGAGCTGAGGCAGCCACGGTGGTTAACAACAACGCCGCTGCGGTATTACTGACCTTAAATACACTTGCCAACCAGCGTGAGGTGCCAGTTTCTCGAGGGGAATTGGTTGAGATTGGCGGCTCGTTTCGCATACCTGAAGTGATGCTAGGCTCCGGCTGTAAGCTTGTGGAAATCGGTGCCACCAACCGCACCCACCTGAAAGATTATGCCGAGGCGATCGGTGTCAACACCGGCCTACTATTAAAAGTGCACACCAGTAACTATCGCATAGAAGGCTTTACAGAGTCCGTATCAGAGATTGATCTGGCGGAATTAGCCCAACAGCATCAGTTGCCACTGGTCGCGGATTTAGGCAGTGGCAGCCTGATTGATTTTGCCGCCTTGGGCCTGCCCCATGAGGCTACGGCGGCGGAGTCGATCGCCAATGGCGTCGATATCATTACCTTTAGTGGCGATAAACTATTGGGTGGTCCCCAGTGTGGGATTATTGCTGGCCGCAAAGAGCTGGTGGATCAGATACGTAAGAACCCCCTAAAGCGCGCCTTGAGACTGGACAAAATGACGCTGGCAGCACTGGCTGAAGTGTTAAAGTTGTATCGCGATCCGGTTAGTTTAATAAACAAACTCCCCACTCTGCGCTACCTTACGCGGCCCCTAGTGGATATGCAGCAGCAGGCCCAGCGCCTAGTGCCAGAAGTGCAGGCGGCACTTTCCAAGACCTTTCATGTAGCCAGTAAAACCGGCTACAGTCAGATTGGCAGTGGCGCATTGCCGATTGAAACCCTCGAAAGCATCGTGCTGTCTATAGCGCCCACAGCGCCCAACGACAGTGCCATACGTGAATTGTCCGAAGCCTTGCGGGCATTGCCCTGTCCCATTATCGGACGTATCCACAAGGGTCAATTGCTTCTCGATTTACGCTGTCTAGACGATGAAGACAATTTTCTGCAACAGCTTCAACTGCTCGCCGGCGCCTAGAGTGATCGTTGCTACAGCCGGTCATGTGGATCATGGCAAGACATCACTGGTTAAACAGTTAACCGGAGTGGATACGGATCGGCTGGAAGAGGAAAAGCGCAGAGGACTATCGATCAATCTAGGCTTTGCCTATCGCAAAGTTGATGACCACATCAGCATCGGATTCATTGATATGCCCGGCCACAAAGGTTTTATCAACACCATGATCTCTGGGGTTAGTGGTATTGATATAGGCATGTTAGTGATTGCCGCCGACGATGGGCTTATGCCTCAGACCCTAGAGCACTTGCAGGTCATGGTTATGCTTGGGGTTAAACAGATAATGGTGGTCATTACTAAAATAGACGCTGTCGATCGAGGCGCCATTGATACTCTGCGGTGCAGTTCAATTAAGCTATTGCCCCAGAGCCCAATATTTGAAGTGTCGAGTAAGGCTGAGGGGCGCGCCAGTGGGATTAAGGCACTGCAAGAGTATCTAGATAATCAGGCCAGGGTGCTAGAGCCGAGAAACTCACAGGGCTTGTTCAGGATGTCCATCGATCGTGCCTTCACCCTTAAGGGAATAGGTTTGCTCGTCACCGGTACAGTGGCCGCCGGCACCGTAAAGGTTGGCGACAGCCTGCGTCTGCTGGCAACATCGGGCGCTTCATCAACTGTGCGAGTGCGCAGTCTCAACGCCAATAATCAAGTGGCCGAGGAGGGCATGGCTGGCCAGCGTTGTTCGTTTAATCTTGTTGGTGACTTTGATAAACAGTCGGTTGAACGCGGTGATTATTTATCGGCAATCCAGTGTATTGAGCCCAGTGATCGATTTGATGGGCGCATAGAGATAGCGGCGGATATTAGCTTCCCGATCAAGCATATGATGCCGGTTAAAATATATTTGGGTGCCAGACACGTAGCGGGCAAAATATTTATTCTCAAAACAGCACCCACAGCAGAAAACAGTGGAGAGCGAAAATTAATCGGGGCTGATAATGCACTGGTGCAAATTGTCTTAAAGCAGGCTCTGGTGGTTTGCCATGGAGATCGATTTTTAATCCGCGATGATAGTGAGAGCATTAATCTGGGTGGCGGAATAGTGTTGGTACCGCAAGCCCAACCATGGCGCAGAGGTCAATTCATGCGTCTGGAATCCCTGAGGGCTATGGAGCAGGACGACCCATCAGCGGTGCTAGTAAAAATTATTTTAGAGACTCAGGAACCCATAGATTTCTCTCGGTTTATAGGCAGTTGGAATATGACTGCACGGCAGGGTGAAGCCTGCCTGCTAAATCCGCAGTTACAGCAGTGCTCAGAAATGATTCAACTGGATGGGCGCAAGTACCTAGTTTCAAAAGAGGGATTGGATAATGAAAAGCGCCAGCTCTGTGAGCATTTGCAGTGCCTGCATCATGATCACCCAATGGCCGCAGGGGTGTTGGCGGCTGACTTAGCTGAGCACCTCAAGACTGATATCAATCTACTTTTCAGACTTGTCTTGAGTGACTTGATAAAAGACGCCCGGGTCTTTGTGAATAATGGGCTTTTAAGCTTGGCTGGCCATCGGCCGACCCTATCTTCCCAGGTTCAACAGCGCTGGTTTTTATTCAGTAATATATTGCGTAAAGGGGGATTTCAGGTTCCACTGCTATCAGAGATCGAAAAAGAGACTGGGCTAAACGGCGAACAGTTGTCGGCATTGATAATACCGGCACTGAAAAGTGGGGATCTTATTCAGTTGAGTCAAAAACGGTATATGCTCGCTGAAACGAGAGAGGCCATTAAAACAGCCATAATTGAACTGGCGAAGGACAGCCAATGTTTTACGGTTATTCACGCAAAGGCTCAGTTGGGGCTCGGCAGAGGTCTGACAATAGAGATTCTAGAATACCTCGATTCAGTTCAGTTTACTCGCAGACACAATGATGGAAGAGAACTATTTTCTAAAGGGCGTTTTTCTTGAACAGCAGCTTAAGTGAGTAGGTGTTTTTTTCTGATAATGGAAGGGCGACATCCCCGGTGGGATGCCTGGTTTTCAAAACCAATGAGACGCTGATAAAGTGTTTGGTGGGTTCGACTCCTACCCCTTCCGCCATTTTCTTTTTTGATCGCGCCGACAATTTATAACCCGAGGTTTTTTGTGTCTACAGATAAACTGGTTCAGTCGCATCCCCTCAGTGAGGCTATCTATGAAGGGGTTTTGGAAACACCTCCATGGCATAGTCTGCTGAAATTACTTGAGCGGTATGTCGCAACCAAAAGCGCATCACTGGTAATTCGCCGCCCCACAGAAGAGGGTCCCGGATCAACAATAACGCTCTTTGATAACCAAGACGCGCTGCTGGATTTTCAAACCAATAGTTACAAAGATTCGCCTTTTGCTGAGTTGCCAGAAGACCGCGTATTTTGCCTAAACGATCGAGTCACCCAGCGTGAACTGGAAAATTTGGACCATTATAAGTATTTTTTAAAAGTCTATGATGTCACCGACATCATGGGTTTTGATATTTGCGACAACAATAATGACAACCATAGCAGGCTTAGGTTACGGGTTGTTCGTATGGGGGATGAGCCTAAATTTTCCGATGATGACAGACGACGATTGGCCACTATTATTCCATTGATGAAAAAGTCGTTGGCCATCTATTCTCGAATGGAGATCGGTGGCGTTAGCCAAGCGATATATCAACAGCTACTGTCCTCCATGGGGATTGCCTGTTTTATTCTCGGTGCAAACTATGAGGTGATGGCGAAAAATTATTTAGCCGAGATGGTGCTGAGTAATAAAGATGGTCTATCTCTAGTTGGCAAAAAACTATGCTGCGTGGATGCGGATGACCAGCTAACACTGACGACTATTTGCGAAAAGCTTCGTCACAATATTGCCCAGGGCAAACCGCAACAGCTACCCGATAAATTTACTATTAATCGTCCGCAAGCTATCTCAAGTTGGGGGGCGTTGATTCGCCCAGTAGACAGTGGTGATTTTATGGGCGCCGAAAATAACCCGGAACTGTTACTGCTGTTGCGCGACGCCAATCGCCGTCAATTGCCGACCCCCAGTTTATTAATCGATATATTTGGGGTGACCCTAGCTGAGGCGAGGCTTACGCTAAAATTACTTGAGGGTTTAAGCTTGACCGCTGCAGCTGAAGCTCTTGGCGTGTCTCGCAATACGGCGCGTACACAATTAAGTTCGGTATTTTATAAGACCGACCTCAACAGTCAGACACAGTTGGTGAAGTTAGTCTCAGATGTCTTGAGTGATCACTGGCTGTAAAGCGCTGTCAAAGACACTGTAGTTGCTCATATCCCCGCGTGCGGAAATGCCCCTGCGGGCTGCGTCGCGTTGCGACTTGTCTTAAATGCTACGCATTTAATCGAACCCGGGGATTTACCTCAAATCAACCGGGAGGGCCAAATAAAAAACCCCAGCTTATAAAAGCTGGGGTTTTTTATTTGGTGCACCCGGAGAGTGTCACCGCCTGCTTCCGGCTCCATTAGCCTTGTCAGCTAACGTGGTTTCTAGTGTTCCAGCAAGTTAGTTCGATGTCAACGGCCCAAAAATGTCTACTGTTTTGTCTACTTGGCTTCAAAGTCTTGGAAGTCTCCAGAGGCTTTATAGCCCCCGGCAGGTGACCATGGGGGGTACCCGTGTATATATAGGTGTGGTCGGACTTTTTGGGGTTGTTTTGGGGTGGAAAGTAGATAGCTTTTCAAACTGGACACCACGAGCATGGTTGTCAGTGTCGAAGGTATCTATTAGGTTTAAGAATGAGTGCAAGTTAACGAGTCCATTCAGTGTTTGATGTCTTCAAGTATATGCAACAACCAATAGCTTATCCAGATGCCTCAGTTGACAAACTAATTTCAAACCCTCTATGTTAAAAAAGCAAATCAACTAGGAGGCCCATCCAACCATGCCATCAAATGTTATCAATCTAAATGCTGAACTAGCGGCCCGTGAAGACACTCGCGCACTTACTTTAAAGCAGGAAATCACCGTTCAGCTGCTAAACCACAACATAGAGCAACAGAGATTAAAGAAAGCTATCGATTTCCACAGGCGTGCATTTCAGGTGCGATTAAAACAACTAGAAGAGCTAAATGATCTCATAGAGCTTCAGGAAGGGAGGCTCCTCCTGTAATTCCCCCGAACACTGGTGATCCTAGATGGCGTATGGATGGTATTCGTAAGCCCAAATACGCGATCATTACGATTCAATGTCAGTCACCACAGGAACTGGCTTCAAAAGCCTTATTACATTTAGGATTATCACGGTAACGGCAATTGAATTAACGAAAAGTAACTTTAAGTGATATAAAATCTTAAATTCAGATAGCCAAGAAGGTAGCCTGGGCTGATAACAGTCTCCAATAAGAAACATGCAGCCGGCATGGGATTGGAGCATCGCAATACCTAACAAAACCAATCCAAAACCAGCATAAACAAGCCCCCAATAAGCTAGCTCAACTCCAATACCTTCCCGCCAGTATCTTATGGAATAAGACAGAGCAAGCAATGGAATAATAACCAAGGTAATTAAGCCGAATCCGGTAGCGTTAGAAGAAGAAAACATTCCTGTTAATACAAAGCTAGTGAGCAAGGCCGGTTTAAATAACTTCATCGCTGATATCCTAGAGGTTCTACCTATTCTAATAGCACAATCAGCCCGCGATCAAGGCAAGTCCCCCTCCACCTTGCTAGTCACACTGCCCAAAGACTGCTGCCAAGTCTTCAGCATAAACCACTTAGCACAGCGCTGCCTTATTGTCTGCTAGGGCCTATTCCACAGGCCACGGGGGAGCCTGCTGAGTTCTTGTGATTGTTACTGTATCTGCTCAGATACTTCATAAGCCCATTTCAAAAAAGCTGCTCAATAGCCAACATCTAACCACTCTTGAATAACTTCGCCTGTTCTATATAGTGGATTCACTAATTAACAAAGGGTAATGCTATATGAGACTCGTTCTAATCCTTACTGCTTTACTGGCTTTTCAAACAGTTAAGGCATTTGGCTTTGATTCCATCTAGCTTAAGCTAACGGAGTAGCCTCATGTAATACCCTATGCTCTAATCCAGCCTTACGATGTTTTATCGCCTCTTGGTATTCTGTCGAATTGAACATCTCAAGGTAAGCTTTCCGTGACGGGTATCGGACTATGATCAGGTCATCGTAGTTCTGCGACTCATTCCCAACAAATTGATGATCACTTGTTCCTCTGTAGACCAAGCTACCGCCCATCCCAATTATCTTAGGAAAAGCCACTAATCCATATTCTTGGTAAGCTTCGCGTCCGCTTCTCCCAAATGCATTATCTGCGGCTGATTCATAAATTGCGATGGGACGATATTTAATAAGATTAATCATATCAAAAGACGATTCTTGGTCGATTTCTGTGATTTCTCTGAGTTGTTTTTCAGTTGGCTCTGTGGATGCCATAATATTTCTATCTCCTAGTCAAACAGATCGGCTATCAAGTCAAAACCCAAGATAGCGCTAGAGGGGAGTTGTGGCAAGCCCTCAGACCTGAAACTTAAAGCCAAATACTTGTCAGCCACCTTGTGAAATTGCACCGACACTGAGCGTAAATCCATAAGAGTGAGAGCGAAAGTAGGTACTACATACTCCTATTTCCCACTCCACAGCCTGCCCAGTCAACCCTACTCAACAGTACCCGCCAGAGCTCTCTATATTGCCCTGTAAGCACTGTTATTGCTGGGTTTTTGTGTTTGATAGGTGTACTGAGAATGGCTCTAGAACCGCCTGTATTGCGTTTTGAGAGGGTCTGTATATTGTTATTTAACGGCCTTTATGGCACTGTTATGTACATATGAATATTAGGTGTTAAGCGCCCTTGTGAAAATGATTTTACTTCTTACAACAGCAAGACTAGCGGCATGAAACCATTGTTCGCACAGGCGGTGACACTCTCCGGGTGCACCATTTTAAAGCTTCAAAGTCTCTACAGCCCTTGTTAGCTCTCGTTTCTTACGAGGCTGATGAGGAGCGGTAGACAAAGCTCAGCAAAACTTTTGAAAAAACAACAATACGGAGTAAGTTATGAAGACAATGATTAAGTACTTTATTTTCATCTCAAGTTTAAGTGTTGGGGTATTATCGGCAGAAGAGTCCAAAGAACCTTCCACCGACATTGAGCGTTTTCAGGCGGCTACTGGTGATGTGATTATCAAGGGTTTTGAAAAAACAGGAACCTCTATACGAGGTAAATATAAAAGCAATCTAACAGTGGAAGCTCGTGAATTCATCAGGGTTAGTGCAGGTGATAAATCGTTCGGTATAGTGGTCGAGGTTAAAGAAACTTTAGGTAACTATCCCAAAACTGGTAAATCTTTTGTGGATTATGACGAGTTAGATTCATTGGTCGAAGGTGTAAATTACATCAGTAATATTGATAAAACTGCGTCAAGCTTATCTGGCATTGAGGCTACATATATTACTAATGGTGGGGTGGAGATAAGTGCATTTACATCTGGCGGTGAGTTGGCATATGCTATAAGCGCGGGGAAATATCCAAGCGTAACTATATTTCTCAACTCTGCTATGGATTTGACTACTTTTAAGGATTTGGTAATCGCTGCGCAAGTACGAATAGATAGCATTAAATAATTCGAGCTAATAAAGTTATTCGGGCAATTGCTCCAATTAATATGTTTCTGATTAAGACGCTTTAATTTTGCGCTCGTGGTTAATCAAAACCTAAATGTTAGACAAGCGCCTCGCTTCGGTGAGGCGCTTTATTATTCCTAAATCTTACGAATTTAAGCCAAATGGCTATTTTTCAGTACTTCTAGATATATACTTATGAAGGACATCTATTCCATACCCATCACCATAACCTTGTCCAACTGACTTCAACGCCCAGCCACCCAACTGGTCGATCATATCTGTAGGTGCTTCAACGGCTCTTAGCCTGTCTCTAAAACTAT
>ERZ651770.948-NODE-948-length-12607-cov-3.635116_pt1 | contig 12607 bp, 11 predicted proteins | sample MGYA00514756_ERZ651770 | MGnify/ENA metagenome assembly ERZ651770
GTTATGCCCTTTTTTCTGACAGATTTCATAAAAGACCACTCTGGCGTAGAGCTTTCTATAGATGTAACAAACAAAAAAAAGGTTATTGAAAGTCTAGAGAAAAATGAAATTGATTTTGCATTGGTTTCAGTGCTTCCCAGTCAAATGAATATTGAGAAATTAGACCTGCTTCAGAACAAACTCTTTTTGGTAGGAAATTCAAAAGCTGCTATAGAATCTGGGGTAAAGAGTCAAGACGCTTTTCAAGAATTGCCCCTCATATTTAGAGAAAAGGGTTCTGCAACAAGGCAAACAATGGAAGGATTTTTAAAGAACAACAATGTAGCTGTTCAGAAAAAAATGGAGCTCACGTCTAATGAGGCCGTAAAACAAGCAATTATGGCCGGTTTAGGCTATTCCATAATGCCGCTTATTGGGATTAAAAACGAACTCTCCAACAATGAACTTCGTATTATTCCAATGAAAGGATTGCCTATTACTACAAATTGGAGTCTTATTTGGTTAAAAGGTAAAAAGCACTCCCCTGTGTCATTGGCTTTTCTAGATCATCTTAAAAGAACCAAAAATCAAATTATAAGCCAACGATTTAGTTGGTATGAAAAGTACTGAACCTTATAAACTGAATAGATTGGCAAATTAATTTTTCATCTATTGAAGGCCATTTATTGTCATGGAGCAGAGAAGAATCCACGGATAAAAAAGTTAAATTTACCGCCATATATACCAAAAAACTTCCTTTATGAGCGTTTTGAATCGCCTGTTTTTTATTGCCTTTTTGTTTTTAATAAGCTGTGCTAAAGACAACGGAGACAGCCCTGAATCTGAAAAACCGGTAGTATTTGCCGTTGAGACCAATGGAAGTCAGTTGCCTTATATGATGGTAGAAACACCTGAAACCATTCAAAACGAACCAAAGATTGCTGCAAATTTAAGGGTGTTTTTGAATAAGTCTTTGGCGCATGAAACGCCCATAGGAATAGAGTACAGAGGCTCTACCTCTTATAGGATGTCTGACAAAAAATCCTACGGAATAGAAACATGGGATGCAGGGGGCTTAGACAGTCCCTACAGTTTTTTAAATTTCCCAGAAGAGGAAGATTATATTTTTATGGGCCATGTGTTCAGGGCATCGCAAAATACGGTGTTTGATCCCTCTTTAATGCACCATTATATTGGCCATGAAATGTACCGATCTATGGGCCGTTATGCCAGTAGGACACAATGGGTAGATTTGGAAATTAACGGGGTGTATATGGGGGTGTACCAATTCATGGAAAAACTCAAAAGGGATAAGAATAGGATAGATATTGAGAAATTAACCCCCTTAGACACGGACGCAGCAGCTATTACAGGAGGTTATATTATAAAAATTGACAAAACGGCTGGTGAAAATGGCCTTGGGCAACCCTTGGCATATTTTGACAACAATTGGGGAGACGACGCCCTTTATACCGCCAACAACTCATGGCGTTCTCAATACGACATTTTTAAGCAGCCCATCACTATTGCTCCTTATGGCGCTCCATACCACCCAGACCAGTATTTAGAGACTTATTTTTTGTATGAATATCCCAAGGCAGCAGACATTACCAATGCCCAAAAAGAGTATATACAAGGCTATATTCACGATTTTGAAACGGCGCTCATCAATGACAATTTCGCTATAGAAACCCGTACTTACACGAATTATATAGACCTGGACAGTTTTGTAGATTTTTTCATTATCAATGAGATTACGGGCAACATAGACGGCTATAGACTCAGTACTTATATGCACAAACAAAGGGGCGGAAAACTTAAGATGGGGCCTATTTGGGACCTCAATATTGGGTACGCCAAGCAGGGTAGGGTACCGGTAACGGATTGGATTGCCAATTACAATGTTCACATATCACAAGACGCTTGGATGGTGCCGTTCTGGTGGCCAAGACTTTTAGAGGATCCTATTTTTAAACAGGCTTTAAAAAGCCGATGGACCACCCTTAGGGCCAATACATTTAGTAACGCCTCTGTATTGGGTAGGGTAACACAAACCGCTAATTACCTTAAGGACAACGGTGCCATAGATCGCAATTATAACAAATGGACTGGGATAGCTGTAGATTATGACGGAGAGATTTCTATTTTGAAAAACTATCTAGAAAATAGGCTTCAATGGATGGATCAAACCATTAATAACTATTAGACTGCACTTCGTTTTCGCTGTAAAAGAGCTTTGATTTTAGAAGTGAAGGATTATTTTTTGCATCTAAAATTCTTATTTTAATGTGGGCACTCTTCATACTTTTAAACCTCAAAAGACGCTTGTTTCCTATAGTGGTTCCCTTAGAAATAATTTTCCATCCCTGAGCCGTATTTGCCATGACTTCAAATGAACTTACTTTTTGCCCCAGGCTAATGTCTTCTTGAAGCGAAATAATATTAATGTATTTTGGTGTAGGTAATAAGATTTCTTGTGTGTAAGGGTCTTGGTTTATAAAGGTTGCATTGGCCGCTATATTTTCTTTAAAATCTGCCTTTATCAGTTTTGAAAGACCGACGAGTGCTAGAGAATCATTTTGATGAATTTTGCCTCTTCTGTCTACTGGAATATTAAGCAGCAGAGAAGAATTTCTTCCAATAGATTCAAAATAAATTTCCCTAAGTTTCTTTGGAGATTTCACCAAGCTATCTTGGTCTTCATGATAATACCACCCTGGCCTTATGGATACATCTGTTTCTGTTGGAATCCAATGGGTGCCATTTTCTTGACCCGAAGAAAATTTATTGAAATCTACCATTCCGGGGTATAAACTATCTTTAAAGATAGGTGCCCAAGAAGTTAATTTTGCTTGTCCTGTTTCATTTCCAACCCATCTAATATCTGGTCCCGCATCTGAAAAAATAACTGCCTTAGGTTGGAGTGTTCTTACTATTGAAGTAGTTTTATCCCATTCATAATAGGTTTTTTTATCTACTTTTCTAATGTCTTTTGCTCCGCCATAATATCCGTCTCCACCGTTTGCTCCGTCAAACCAAACTTCGAATATAGGACCGTAATTGGTCAATAATTCACCAAGCTGATTCCTGAAGTACTCTAAATATTCTTCTTGACCGTAACTTAAATGGTTCCTGTCCCAAGGAGAAAGATAGATACCGAGTTTTAAGCCGTATTTCTCGCAGGAGTCTGCCAATTCTTTAATGAGGTCTCCTTTTCCATTTTTCCAAGGGCTATTTTTTACAGAGTACTCAGTGTATTTACTTGGCCACAAACAAAACCCATCATGGTGTTTGGCAGTAATTATTACTCCCTTCATTCCAACAGATTTAATGGTTTTAACCCATTGGTCCGTGTCCAATTCTTTAGGGTTGAATACTGAAGCAGCTGTGTCCCCATAGCCCCACTCTTGGTCTGTAAAAGTGTTCATATTAAAATGGATAAACGCATAGAATTCCATTTTTTGCCAGTCCATTTGTCTTTTTGAAGGAAGGGGAGGTGTTTTTACCAAGTCTTTTTCTAAAAGCCATGCTTCATTAAAATGGGCAAAGTATATACCATTTTCATCTCTTTCATATAATAATCCAATTTGGTTATTATCTAAAATGGTTAAGTCTGAGTATGCAGATGCTCCTGGATACACTTCTTTTACTACAGGCCAAGTCTTGCCATTGTCTCTAGACAAAAAAATACTTATTTTCTGTCTTTTTTCAGTGCTGTTTGGCCCAGAAAAAAGCAATGCTGTCTCTTTGTTATTGCTGTAGCTAATAATACTTGACTGGCATACAGGACTGACTAAAGCACTGTCTATATATACTTCATTCCAAATTTCACCTCCTTGGTCACTTAAGGCCACTATTCTTCTTCTTGATTGGCCGTTTTGTTCTCTGATATTAAGCATTAGCTTCCCGTTGGGTAATTCAGTAGCTATGGCTTCATTGGAAGAAGGCCAATTAATGTCCGGACTTACCTCCCATGTTTCTCCGTGATTGTCTGAATAGAAACCATAAGTTTGATAATCAGAGGCATCGCTTTTAAATTCACCCGTAGAATGATTGGCTGCAATATACAAGCGACCTTTATATTTTCCTTTTGTTAATTGAATACCATGACCAGGGGTGTTAGCGTGTGCCCTACAATCTTTGTTTAGGATGGCGTTTTGTTTACTAAAGTGTACTTGAGAGGAAATTTCTATAGGTGTATTCCAATCCAAACCCATATTAGGAGATGTTGTATACCAAACTTTTCTTTCTCCTATACCACTTCTTATATCATATTCATTAGCATTACCAGTATTAAAAAAAAGGAATAGCCTTCCTTCTGGATATCTAGGGTCTGTAAAATCAAATACAGGAGCAGAATTTCCTGCTTGAAACTGGTCTTTGTCAATAATTTTTTGTGCTGGACTCCAATGACTCCCATTATCTGTAGAAATTCTCAACAGTATATCTACATTTCCATAGTCTCCACAATTATTCACCCTTCCCTCTGCAAAAGCAAATAGCACTCCTTTTTTATTGCTTACAATAGCAGGTATTCTATAACATGCATAACCTCCAACACCGTTAGTGAATAAAGCTTCTTCAGTGAAAATAGCTGCTATATTTGATTTGTTTTCACAAGAAGCAAAAAAAAATACAGTAAAAAAAAGAGAAAAATATAGGTGTTTCATATGCCTAAATATTTTAATGTTCAGGCAATTTATAAATAAAATTTAAGAAAATTCTTAATTTAGACGAACGCTTGTTAATGCTATACGAAAGGTTTAATACTTAAACCAATTTGCCCATAGCCACATGTCAAGTGCCTGTGATTCAGCACTTCATTGCCCTGCGACTAGTCTTTTACCTCAATGAGTTTAATGTCAAATATAAGTACTGAGCCCCCTGGAATACTACCATAGCCGTAATCTCCATAGCCAAGATTTGATGGAATAAATAGTTTCCCTTCCCCACCTTCTTTGAAGTAAGTGAGGCCCTCTGTCCAACCTGGAATGACCTGATTTAAAGAAAAAGAAATTCCTGATGAACTGCTTTGATCAAAAACTTTTCCACTGGTAAAATATCCTTTATAAGCCACTCTTACAGCACTATTGGTATTTGGTTTAATGCCGTTTCCCGCTTTAGACATAAAATAATATAAACCTGTTCCTGTTTTTGTGGCACTAATATTATTGGCTTCTAAATAAGCTTGAATTTCCAGATCGTTTGAAGCGTAGAGACTGTTGGAAGATTCTTTGTCTTTTGAACAGCCTATTAATAATACGCTCAGTACGCATAGGTAAAAGTATTTCATCTTTAAATGTATTTTTCTTGCAAGATACAAATAGGGCAATATTTTTGTAAGTTTATTTAAAAAAACATGAAACCTTTATTTAAACGAATCCTTCTCCTCCTTTTCCTGACTCAAACGGTAGCTTTAATGGCACAGCAATACGAGCAAAGCTTTAAAGACAGGACCACTTTAATACAATTTATAAACAACTACTATACAGAAGTAGTGTATGAGGAAAATCCACCAAGATTTATTAGTGCCAGAGGTGGTTTTGTCTCTAATACTACTAGCGGTTCAGTAGTGAATTTAGAGTATAATAGTTTGTTCAAAAATGATTCTCTGCGTGTTATTTCAATACCAGTTTTAGATAATTTTGTTGCTGTTGCAAATAAGCCTCAAGCCCTTGATGGTCAGTGGTTAATGGGGGGTAGGATGCGTAATGGTGAAATTTCTTACCGGGACACTTCTGGCCCTAGAAAAACATTAAAAGTATTGTTCAATGGACGCTTTCAGTGGATAGCCTTTAATACAGATACTTTTGCTTTTATGGGAACAGGTGGAGGAAACTATTCCTCAGTTGATGGGATTTACAAAGAAGAAATCAAATTTTTTTCAAGAGATGATTCAAGAGTCGGGGCTATATTGCCTTTTGATTACGAGTTAATTAGCGGAGAATGGCACCATAAAGGGAAAAGTTCTAAAGGGGTGCCAATACACGAAATATGGGTTCAAAGAGAATATTAAATTGTTTTCTTGAAGCAAAGGCTGTTTTTCACGCCTACATATGGGCCGTAATTTGAAATTATTTTGTACCCGCACTTATGGTACAATGCTATGGCTGCTTTTTGTCTCGTTCCAGTTTCTAAAATACATGATTTAAAACCCTCCTCTGCGCCCCATTTTTCAAGTTCACTAAGTATCATGACTGCATGTCCTTTTCCCCTGTAATGCGTCACTGTATACATTCTTTTAATCTCAATTTCTTGGGTATTGATTATTTTGAATGCCCCACAGCTCACTGCTTTGTCTCCTAGATAACCTAACAACACGTGCTTTATTTGATCTGTGCCATTAAATTGGTTGTAAAAACTGTGTTCCTCTCCGTCAGTCACGGCCAAATCCTGATCTAGTTGCTTTATAAGTGACCTAAAATGCGGGTCTGAAGGATTGGTTTTAATTATTTTTAAGGGAAACATGATTCTTTTCGCTTGAAATTTATTTATTATTGCTCTAATGTAATTTTTTTAAGCATCAATTTTATAAAACGTTTTTTAATTTATGAAATATATAAAAACTTTATTATTGTTTTTTGTTCTTCTCATGAGTTGCTCTAAAGAATTCGAAACCGAAAAAGAGCTCATACCTGAAGAAGCTATTTTATCTAGTTGCGTTGATTATTCTCTGGCAGATGAGGATAATCTTTTAACCTATTGGAATTTGTTTGTAGCAGACGTTAAATGCTCAAGAGGTGGTCCAGATTATGGAGCGTTAAATACCATTGTAAATATTAGTTTTATTACACCTTCTGCTGAAGAGTTTGCTTCTGGTATTACACCAGATCATGCAGGATATTCTACTTTTTATGGATACTGTAATTCTGATGTTGTAAATATTGGCGTTATAAAAGATTATTGGGAGGATTATACAGAAATTCAAAAACTATGGCTAATGTATCATGAGTTTGGGCATGATGTTTATAAATATGAACATTCAAGTCTTCCAACTGACATTATGTATCCTTCAGTTAGTAGAAGCGACATTACAATGAATGATTTTATCAAGGCAAAAGAGAAATTACTTAAAAGAGATTTCGAAGGAATAAAGTATATTTACTGTCCAGAATAACCCCGATTCATGTCCATACGCTTAAGTTTTTTGTATTTCTTTCTTGGAACAGTTGTATTTGCTCAAAAGCCAATGTCTCAAGATAAAGCCTATATGGGTAATGACAGTATTGTTATACTGGGAGATGATTATATTTTAAAAAGTTCGGTAGAAACGCCCAATGACTTTAAGGCCTATTATCCTCAAGTGCCAGATTCAATATCAATCAAATCTCTTTCATTGCTGTTTAAAGGCAAGGATTATATTTTTGTGAATTCTAGGGACAATGCTGTGTATGGTTTAAAAAATGATTCCCTGATTTTATGGATTTCTCCTGAGGCTACGCCCTCAATTGGAGCCACATATTTAGTGAGAAATGACACTATTTTTAGGTATGGCGGTAAAAGAGGATTGATGAATATTGATTATTGGTCTTTTTTAAATGAAGCCCAAAAATCTTGGGGTCCATATCCTACTTTTAAAAGTGATTATACACCCAACGGTACATTTAACAACTGCTATGTGAGTGCTGGAGAACAAATAATATTTGTAAGAGGTGCAAGGGTCAATAGAAGAAATCTCTCCGATGAATATTTAGACGACCATATTGTACGCTATGATTGGAATCTTAAAGAGTGGAGAGAGCTGGGGCATGTAAGGGCAGATTATAAAAATTTCTCAAAGAGTATAGCCATGGGAGATGAGTTGTTGTTTTACAACGACAAAAGCATGTTTCATGTCAATCCCTTTACCAATAAAAACACTTTATACTACCGCAATTTAACCCATCAATACCTCCATAAAAACGATCAGTTAGACGCTTTATACTCAAAAGGAATATTCTATGTATTTATAGATAATCCAGATGGAATTATTATTAGAAAAATTCCTAAAAATGATTTTTTAAAGGGGGTAGAATCTGTAGATGCTTTTTACGACCCTCCTGCTAACCCTTATCCTTACGAATACGTACTTATCATAATACTGTTTATAGCGGCTGTGTATAGACCAATTAGAAGCCTTCTGATTAAAGATAAAATTCAATTAGATAAAAGAGGATTTAAATACGCAGGAGTGTTACATCCTATGGCTTCTAATGAAGTTGAGGTGATTAAACTTCTGCTCTCTCGTGATTTTTTAACGACCCAAGACCTCATGTTACTTTTGGAAAATCCAAATATCTCGTATTCTCAAAATATGAAGATTAAAAATCAGCTCATTGAAAATTTAAATGTGGTGCTAAAAACCATCTTAAATATTTCTACTCCAGTCATTAAAGAAGTAAAAGACAAAAATGATCATAGGGTGACTTTATACACCATTGACCCTACTTTTTTTAAGCACTAATTAAAGTGTTTTAGGTACGCTCAAAAAATCTTCTTTCAATACTCTTCTAAGCCCATGTAATAATCTATCTGCCTGGCTAAAAGAGAATACCATTGGAGGTTTTATTTTTAGCACATTGTGGTCGGGACCGTCCGTACTCATTAAAATACCCAAATCTTTCATTCGGTTGGCCAAGTAGCTTGTTTCTAGCGCTAAAGGGTTTTGTTGGTCGGATAGCAGTTCTAAACCAATAAAAAGTCCGTGACCCCGTATATCTTTTAAGATGGGAAAGTCTTTTTGGAGCGTTTTAAGTTCCTGAATTAAATAGCTTCCCACCTGGTTTGCATTTTCCTGCAACTTTTCTTTCTTAACTACATTTAAGGTTTCTGAAGCAATAGCGCAAGAGACCGGATTTCCTCCAAAGGTGTTAAAAAATTCCATTCCATTGGCAAATTTTTGGGCCACTTCTTGGGTACAAACTACTGCAGCTACTGGGTGACCATTGCCTAATGGTTTTCCTATAGTCACTATATCTGGAGACACTCCATATAATTCAAAGCCCCAAAAATGCGTACCCATTCTCCCACATCCTGTTTGTACTTCATCTGAAATACAGAGACCTCCTGCCGCCCGAACTGCTTTATAGGCTAAAGCTAAAAAGTTGTTAGGTAAGGGTACTTGACCACCACAACTAATAATAGGTTCTATAATAAAGCCCGCCAAAGTTTTTTGCTGCTCATGAATAGATGCTATGGTTTTGTGTACTTCCTGAGCATACAGGCTGCCAGTATTTTCTCCTCGGTATTTGCCTCTAAATGCGTCAGGCATAGGAATTAAATGGGTGTCTTTTGGCTTTCCTTGCCCTCCTTTGCCATTGAATTTATAAGATGAAACGCCTATGGTTCCATTGGTGTTTCCATGATAGCCGTGTTCACTGGCTATAACCTCCTTACCACCAGTGACGGTATAAGCCATTCTTAGAGCCAATTCATTGGCTTCTGAGCCTGAATTTACAAAATGCACTACCTCTAATCCCTTAGGTAAGGTGTCTATTATAGCTTTAGCAGCCTTGTTGAGGTTTGGATGCAAATACCTTGTATTTGTATTGAGCACCGCCATTTGCTGTTGGCCGGCTTTCACTACACTGGGGTGTTCGTGCCCTACATGGGCTACATTATTGACTGTATCTAAGTATTTTTGACCGTTTTGATCAATGAGGTAAGCGCCATGCCCCCTGACCACCTGAAGGGGCTCTTGGTATTGAATACTTAAACTTTTGCCCAAATGTTTTTTACGAAAGGGCATAATATCTTCGGTAGTGGGTTTTAATTTAGGCTTTAATTCCTCGGATTTAAACAATAGATTTGGGTCTGGGCAAAGGTCAGCCCAGAGGTCTTGCTCTTGATAGGTTTGTACTCCTGGAAAATCTTCAGTGTAGTCCAGCAGGTCTAACAAAATTTGAAAGTGTAGGTGTGGGGCCCAATTTCCGTTGTTTTCTTTGTTGCCAAGAAGTCCTATGAGGCTATCTTTTTTTAGGGCATCGCCCACTTTGTAGGCAGCGATAGATTCTGGGTCTAAGTGGCCATATAAAGTATAAAAGTGCATGGCGTCTATTTGGTGTTCCAAAACAACAAAACCTCCGTATTCCTTTTCTCCTTTTCGGTCTAGCGCCATCACTACCCTGCCATCCAATAAGGTGTGCACAGGGGTTTTTGAGGGCAGCCAAAAGTCTACCCCTAAATGAATACACCTGCTAATGGGACCCTCGTTGCTTTGTATGTCGTAATCTTCAGACGTGTATAGTGGCCTAGGTTCAAGGTATCCGCCTGCAATAATTTTATGGGGATTTGCCTCTTGTAGGCGTTCAATCTTATATTGAAAATAAGTCAGGTCGTTAAAAGCGGCTTCATTTTCTATCCAAAGGCTACTGACACTTAAATCCAAGTGCAAAGTATCTTGCTTTTTTTGGGATGGAAAAAGTGTTTTTAGGCTAAAAGTATTTGCCTTTCCCCACTGTTCAAATTTTGCTAAATTTGGGTGTGCTTTGAAACCACAAGCCTTTCTAAAAGAATAATAGGCTCGTTTGGAATTGATTTCCCACCATTTGTGTAAAAGTGCCCATGCGGGCTTTTCACTGACGAGTAAATACTTATTTTCCGGATGGGATTTTTTATTTATGGCTGCTTTAGTCAATGAAATGACCAATCGCATGCCTATCAGGTGGTATAAATGACTGACTGCTGTTTCAGACAGCTCATTGGCTTGGTGGTAGCCTTTTACAATAGGCAAACTGGCTGCTAAGGGATCTTCTGTATCCATAATACCATAGGTGCACGCAACAGCTAAGTCATTAATGGTTTGGCTATAACAGGCGTCTCCGTAATCTATAATTCCTATTATTTTTGGTTGAATAAGCGCTTGACTCACTACAATATTATGGTCGTTGGCGTCGTTGTGAATAATAGATTTGGGTAGTTGGTTGTAAGTTTCTTGGTGGGTTTTAAAGGCGGTTATGAATGGTGTTACTAATTCAAGTTCAGTGGCTGTAAACAGCCCCAGGTGTTGCTCTACCCACAAACACTCACTTAAGTTCCATTCAAAACTTCTTTGCGCAAAAGGGTGTTTAAAATCTTGTAGGTTTTGAGCAATATTTCCCAAATGATTTCCCAGTCCATATCTTAGATCTGAAAGAATTGGATTGGTTTTAGACCAAAGCCTTCCTTCCACCCATTGTAACACCCTAAGGATTGCTTTTTTTTCATTTAGGAAGACTTCTTTTTGGTAGGTTCCGCTTAAGTTTGGAATGAGCTGTGGTACTTCTCCTTCAATTTCTTTTTCTTTTAAATGGCATAAAAGGGCTTCTTGAAAAGCTATGGATGCGATTGTTTCTGGGTCTCTTGAAATTTTGACAATAAAGGCGGTCTCATTGTCAATGGTTAATTTGTAGTTGAGGTCTAACTCACCAGCAAGCGGTATTAAACTTCCTTTCAGTTTATAATGCTCCGCTAAAAGACTTAAAATTTCATTTGATTCCATTTATAAAAATTCAAATTGTATCCAAATGGCAAAGATCACTCCAATAGAAATGGTGAGTACAAAACCATACATTAAAAAGATGCCAATGCTTTTGCTAAGCGTTCTTAGCCAACTCCTTTCAAACAGTTGTTTGAATCCTAAGAATGTGTGGATGGGAAGTAATAGGAGTAGGAAAAACTCTGGGTCGGATGTTTTATTGGGTAAAAAGTATTGTATGCTGAAATACAAAGAGAGTATTAAAAACCAAAAGCTGTGTTGGTTTACGGCTAATATTAAGTGGCTGTAATAATAAGGAGCTGTTTTTCTGTTGAATATCCAAAGAATACCGGCGTAAACAGGCATGAGTAGGAATAGCGCCCAGGACAGAAACTTCAAAAAACTATTCATATAGATTTTGGGATTTTCCATGACTTTTACAACACCATCTTTAACTTTGGATAATTTCTCATCCTTTTCTTCCTCAGAGAGTTCGGATGTGTCGTTTCCGAATTCGAAATTAAAAGTGATTTAGTAATATGGTTGGCAATTTTAGGAATTGCAGTAAATGGTTTTAGTGTTTTATTACTAAAAAAAGATGCTAAAAACAACCTAAATATGAAAACTGCTTATTTACATTTATTAACAGATATGTTAACGAGTGTAGCTGTATTAATAGGTGGTCTATTAATGAAATATTACCAAATTTATTGGATTGATGCTTTATTAACACTTATAATTTCTATGTATTTAATTTATATGAGTTGGGATATTTTAAAAACTTCAACTAAAATTTTAATGTTGTTTGCGCCAAAACATGTTAATATAGATGAAGTTGCACAGGAAGTAATAAAAGTAAGAGGAATTAAAAATATACATACTGATAAAAAGTGGATTAAAAGAAAACATCTAAAAAATAATATTGTATTTATAATATACAATGTATAAAAAAATGAATATTAATATTAACAATACTGTGATAATTGTGTGAACTACCCACCCTGATATATGATGTATTACCCTATCACATTGTGGGCAAACTGATTCTTTATCTTTTCGCCAAACTTCATTATAAGTCCAACATTTACTACAATAACCATATTTTGCTTGGTGTTGGTCAGTTGGGTGTGTAATTATAAACGGCATATTTTGTTTTTAAGGTTTAAAAGGAAGTACCATTACAGCACTTCCTTT
>ERZ651770.953-NODE-953-length-12550-cov-4.355568_pt1 | contig 12550 bp, 9 predicted proteins | sample MGYA00514756_ERZ651770 | MGnify/ENA metagenome assembly ERZ651770
CTACAAATTTTATGATCAAGCATCAACTGTTGAAGAACTACAAAACAACACTGCTAAAGAAATTGAAGTGAGCGCATTTGCTCCAAGTGGTAGTGTTCGTGATATCTGGCGTGCTGCTGAGTCTTGTTACCAACAAGCAAAACAACAAGGTGACTGGCATAAATTTATTGAAGATTGTGAAGTGCGTGAAGATGGATCATATGAACTTTGGATGGGATCATGAAAATACAAATTCACGGATTGAATGACAAGCAAGTTAAGATGCTTGATAAACTTTGGACATGTGATACCACTGATGAAATTTTAGAGTGGTTAAACACTCTAAACAAATCAGATTTTCAGATGGCTGTCACACTTCAGGAAATGATACTTGACGAAATGATAACAATGCCTGCTGAAGAAGACGTTAGTGATGCTCGTAAAATGTTATCAGATATTGGAATAAAATGTACATAATTACTGGCTTCTTTTAATAATTGAGCAGACTGAACTAAATCTAAAATATGAATATTATTTCGTTCAGTATAAATATATGGAAACATTTTCGGATTCCATCGGTACGCTTTGTGTCCAAAGTGTACACCAGCTTCGAGTAATTGGGCTAAACTTACATCAGCCATAATGTTTTAACTCCTATAATTAATAATAAGATTTACCATATTAAGATAACAAATTAAAAATCCAATAGTCTAGTTTTTGGTATAAAAACTTGTTATTTTGAATTTAAATTGTAAAACTTTTCGAATATTTTGTATAACCTGTCCCTGCCGGTATTAGGTGACCAATAACAACATTTTCTTTTAATCCTCGTAACCAATCTACACGTCCTTCGATCGCGGCTTTTGTTAATACTCTTGTAGTATCTTGAAAACTTGCAGCTGAAATAAAGCTTGGGCTATTTAAAGCAGTTTTTGTTATGCCAAATAATATAGGACGATAAAGAGCGGGTCGACCTGTATTGTTTTGTGAATTTAATAATTGATTTTGAAAAATGACTTTATTCATATAATTGATTTGATATAAATCAACGATTTCTAAAGGTAATAAAGGAGTGTCTCCTTCTTTAAATATTTTTACTTTTGACGTCATTTGTTTAATAATAATTTCTAAATGTTTATCGGCAATTGTAACTCCTTGTGATTGATAAACATTTTGGACTGAATTTAAAATTAAATCTTGAACTTTTTTAAAACTTCGATATGTTCCATGGTATAAGTCAAACCTTGATTCTACTTTTAATTTATTATTAATAAAGCGTGTTCCTTTAAGATTTGTGTATTGATCAAAATAAAAATTTAATAAAAGATGAGGGTTTAAGTTAGCTTCGGCTTCAAATGTGGTCATCATTTTTTTAAATTCAAATGTGGCGTCTAAGCGACTATTTAAAACAATTAACCTTTTTTTTGGGTTTTGTTTAAAATTTTCTAACATTTCCTGTTCTTTACTTTCAATTTTTCGTGCTTCTAATAATTGTTCAATTCTGGGTAAACCTTGAACAATATCACCAGTTACTTCTTTTTCAAAATTTAATAAACCTAAAGTGTGGCCTTCTTCAATAAATTCTCCATTTTTACAAAAAACTTGGTTCTGATCATTTTCAAAATTGTTATTTTTAACCGAAGAAATTTTTTCAAAATTTTGTTTAAGTTCTACCTGCTTTGAATCTTGAATTGTTTTATAGTTATTTTTATATAAATAAAATTGGTTGATAGGATAATTTGAGAGCTGTGTTTCATTCTTTTTATTTTTAGTTTTATTTTTTGTTAAATTAAAATTTAATCCTAATATTCTTTCTTTGTTCGTTTTAAAGTAACGCTTTTTATATATCAGTTTATAATCCAAATTATTTATTAATACTGACTTCAAATTTTTTGGACGTGTTTTATTATCCGTATATTTAATAATTAAATCATTTCGTTTAAATAAAGTAGGCAATGCAAATTTTTTGGATTTTGTTTTTTTAATCTTATGTTTTTCAAATTTTGTTTGTTTCTTATTTAATTCTCCACAGTTTGGGAAAAAATATGGACGCCCTTTTTGTATTAATAAGAAGTCTTTCGTTTCTTTCAAATATTTCCCAATTTGATTTTGTGTTTTTTCTTGTAAATTTATTTCGGTATTGCTATGTTTATTTTGGTTTAATGAGGATTTAGGAATTGTTAAACAATCATCTTGTGAGATAATTAATAATTTTTTATTTTTATTTCCTCTTGATTTAACTTGAACTAATTCTAAATATTTTTGCGTTGTTACTTCTAAATAACCTAAAGTTGTATATGCGTTAATAAATTGATTATTTTCTACCAATAATGTTAATTTAATATTTTTATATTTTAAACTGATAGGAATATAGTGATTAATATAAAATTTTTCAGAACTAATAAATTGTAAACGGTTGTTTTTTTGAGTGCTTGTAATAAAACTTGTTTCTATTTTTTTTTGTAATATTTCTGAATTTGAAAATTCAAATCTTAATTTTTGAATTACCAGATTATGATCTTTAGCAATTTCTATTTTTTCGTTATAATTAAAATTACGTACCATGATAGGTGAAATTTTAAAATTACAATCTTTTCTCAATGAATGTTCGAAAATTTTTTTCACCGATTTTGGACGTGAAATTTCAAAAAGCTGTAATACCCGAATTTCTAACTGTAAACCATGGTTAGTTTCTAAAATTTCACAAAAGACGGGTGTTTCAATTTTTATTGTCTGATTTTTAAATTCTATATATTCTCCACCAAAAAGAATTTTTTTATGATAATTATAAGCTTCTTTTGGGCTGTTTAAGTGAAGTTGGATTAAACGTCCTGGTTTTACAATAACTTCTAAAATAATATTTTGTTTTGAAACTATTTTAACAATGCCAGTACTTTTTGAAAAAATATTAGGGACAATTTCGTAATTTTCAGCAATAAATTCATTATCTTCGACCAATAGTAAACTACGGTCACGATTTAATAAAAATGTTTCCTCAGGTAACCAAATAACTGTATTGTTTCGTTTGTGTTTGTCAATTTTATTTGTTTTAACTAAATATTCATTGCTATGTTCATGATTTTGATAAGGAATACCCCCCGTTTTTGTTAAAAATTTATTACTAATTAAAGTTGCTTCAGTATTAATAATATTATTGTTAATACTATTATTTAATGTTATTAAATAGTTTTCATTTTTAACACTAAATACATAATTATTTGTATTAATTAAGCGATCTAATTGACGAATTTTTAAATTTGGAAAATCGTTGAAAATATTAATAACTTCAATAATTTTTTGTGATAAATCTATTTTATTATTTGTTATTTTGATAAAACCTGCATGTTTATTAATTAATTTAATTCTAAAAATATAATTATTTTTATTAATAATATAATCTTTATATAGATTGATAAAAGCTTGGGTTGGAATATTATAAACTTGTCCGGCTAATAACCAAATTAATTTTTCTTTTTGTTTTCGATTCCACACTCTAACTTCACCTGAAAAATAACTAAAAATATTTTTCCGTTCTAATTTTGTTTGTTGTGTATTTTCAATTAATTGTCCAATTATAGTATTTTTTGTTACATACTCATTTTTATTAATAAATAACATACTATTACTTGGAATATATATTGATATCTTTTCCTCAATTTTATTTTCAGGAATGAAAAATAATTGGCCGGAATTCTCAGTTATTAAAACATTTTCACCACGACTTGTTCGTATCGTTGAAGTTTTTAAAATTTCTGAAAATTGAACAATGCTGTTCATCGGACTAACAATTGGTTTATTTGATCCAGCTGTAAAAATCCCACCAGTATGAAAAGTTCGCATTGTTAATTGTGTTCCAGGCTCACCAATCGACTGCCCTGCTATAATTCCTACTGCTTCACCTAAATCAACGAGGTTTTCTGTTGATAAATTCCAACCGTAACATTTTTGACAAATAGAACGGTTTAAATTGCATGTTAATGGCGAACGGAAAAAAAGTGTTTCAATTTTATATTGTTTAAAAATTTTAATTAAATCTGGAGTTATTTGTTCATTAACTTTTGCTAATAATTTATTATTAATCGGATCATAAACATTTTTATTTAATAATCGTCCAATAATCCGTTCATAAAATGAATTAGTAATTTTTTTATTATTTTTTTGATTGATAAATATAATTGAATAAGTAGTACCACAATCTTTTTCACGGATAATTATATCGTGTGCAACATCAATTAAACGACGGGTTAAATAACCCGAATTTGCTGTTTTTAACGCCGTATCAACAATACCTTTTCGTGCTCCATAACCTGAAATTAAATAATCAGTAATTTGTAACCCTTCCCGAAAATTCTTTATAATCGGTAAGTCAATAATTTCACCACTAGGATCAGACATAAGACCCCGCATACCTACTAATTGATGAACCTGCGATAAATTACCTCGTGCACCAGAAAAAGCCATCATATAAACAGAATTTAATGGGTCATATGTTTTAAAATATGTTACAACCTCTTCTTTTAAACTTTCACTTGTGACTGTCCAGGTAGCAATAACTTTTTGAAATCGCTCAACTTCTGTTGTCTTTCCTTTTAATAATATTTTTTCTGCAGTTGCAATTTCATTTTCAGCTTTTAATAAAATTGAAGATTTAACTGGTGGTACTTGTAAATCTTCAATACTTATTGAAATACCTGCTTGAGTTGCATATTTGAAGCCTAAATTTTTTAACTCATCTGCTAAAAGCGATGCTTGAACAGCACCATATTTTGTAAAACACCAACCTAATAAATTTTTTAATTGTTTTTTACTAATAAGGGTATTTTGGTAAATATATTGTTCCATAAAAATTTAATTAGTCTAATTAATTGTATCTATTGAATGAAAAAGGATGTTATTAATTATAAAATATTTAATATTTTTTGAATTGTATAATTAAAAATTACACGTCCTGTTGTTGTTTGTAAATATTGTACAATTATTTTATCGTTTTCATTTTTCCTAATTTGTAATTGTTCATAATATTCAATAGATGTCCCATCTTTTAGTTTTATTTTCTTTTTAATTTCACTCGGAATTTTAATGTCTTTATTATATCTTACCCAAATTGAAGAATGTAATTCCAATCTTTCTTGGTTATAAGCTAATAATACATCTTCAAAATTCGCGAAATAATGATTTGCACCTAATAAATTTGGAATATTATTTGCTGTTAAATAGTAACATCCCAAAACCATATCTTGACTTGGTAAAATTATGGGCTCACCTGTTGCTGGCGATAAAAAATTATAAGGTGCCAACATTAAAATATATGATTCAGCTTGTGCTTGTAATGATAATGGAACATGAACAGCCATCTGATCGCCATCAAAATCAGCGTTAAATGCGGAACAAACTAACGGATGTAAGTGAATTGCTCGTCCAGGCACTAAAATAGGTTCAAATGATTGAATACCTAATCGATGTAATGTGGGTGCACGATTCAAAAATACAGGATGATTTAATAAAACTTCGTTCAATACTGGTTCAATTAATGTTTCATTTTGTTGTATAAAATTTTTAGCAACTTTAATATTACTTGCCAATCCTTGATTGATTAATTCACGAATAATAAATGGTTGAAATAATTCAATAGCAATTTCAAAAGGCAATCCACATTGGTTTAATTTTAGCCCTGGTCCTACCACAATTACAGATCGTCCTGAATAATCAACCCGTTTACCTAATAAATTTAAACGGAATCGTCCTTGTTTTCCTTTGATAATATCGGATAATGATTTTAAGGGACGGTTATTAGCACCCATAGCAGTTTTACCCCTTTTTCCATTATAGATTAATGAATCAACGGCTTCTTGTAACATCCGTTTTTCATTTCTAATAATTAATTGAGGAGCGTCAATTTCTAAAAGACGAATTAAACGGCTATTACGAGTAATAATTCGTCTATATAATTCATTTAAATCAGAAGTAGCAAAACGACCACCTTCTAATTGAATCATTGGTCTTAATCCTGGCGGTATTACAGGTAAATGAGATAATATTAACCAAGATGGATGAGCTCCTGTTGCAGAAAAACTTTCTAATGTTCGTAATCGTTTTATTGCTTTATCTAATAAATAAACTTTTCGTTTAAACACCCATCTTTTTCGCTTACTCTCACGTTTTGTTGTTACTGTTTCACGAATTTTATCTAAATTAATAATATGAGTTTTATCATCCGAATAAAATTGACTCACCTCAAATTCTGTATTGCAATTAATATCTGCTATATTTGTACGACTTGGGTCTTGAAATATTTTCTCTTCCATTGACATTGCAAAAATAATGTCTGTCATAAATTGCCGTGTTTTTTTAATCTCTTCTTCAACATTTAATTGTTGTAATTCTTTTTGAATGGCAGCAGCCCCGATTTCAGTTATTTCTTTTGAATCGGGTAATGATATATCTGAATAAGTCGTTAAGTTTGCTCTCCTAGCTTTTCTATAAGAGTATAAATCCCAATGCCGGTTATAAAATGTTTGTTGGTTATCAGCAATAAAATAGGCGAAAATCGCTAATTTTATTCGTTTTATTCGATAGTCTCGTTTTTCTGTAATTTCTTTTTGACTATATTTTTCTCCAATACGACAAACACCCCATTGAAGTGTTGGAACCCAAAGTTCTGGCTGTTCCACTTCTAATAACAATGCCATATAATTTGGACGACTTTTCATGTACCAAATGTGTGTTACAGGATATATTAAATTAATATAGCCCATTCGATATCTTCGAACACGAGATTCTGTTACTTCTACACCACATCGATCACAAATGAGGCCTTCATATCTTACACGTTTATATTTACCACAATGACATTCTAAATTTTTGTTAGGTCCAAAAATTCTTTCACAAAACAAACCGTCCATTTCTGGTTTGAAAGTTCGATAATTAATTGTTTCTGCTTTTGTAACTTCACCAATAATTTGTCCATTTGGTAATAACCTTTGACTCCATTCTTTAATACGTGCTGGAGAAGCTAAAGTTATTTTAATATAATCAAATTTTTGTTCAAATTGTACCATTTTTCATTTCCTCAAATTATTAAAATAATAAATTATTTATAGTCGTAGTAGGAGGAAATTTTTTTAAAATCGATTCATAATTTTCCATCAAGTTTATCTCTACTTCATAGTTTTTTTGTTCATTTAATTTACTTAATTTGTATGTTGTTACATCTAATCCTATTGATCTTAATTCTTGTAATAATACTTTGAAAGATTCTGGAAGTCCTGATTTTTTGACAGTCCGGCCTTTTACAATAGCATTTAATGTATTATTTCGGCCTTGAATATCGTCTGACTTTATTGTTAATAATTCTTGTAAAGTGTATGCAGCACCGAATCCTTCTAGTGCCCAAACTTCCATTTCTCCAAAACGTTGACCACCATTTTGAGATTTCCCTCCTAATGGTTGTTGTGTGACTAAAGAATAAGGCCCTGTAGAGCGTGCATGTATTTTGTCATCTACTAAATGAATTAATTTTAACATGTATGCTTTTCCAACTGTAATTGGATTTTCAAATTCTTTGCCTGTCCTTCCATCAACTAATATCATTTTTCCTGGTGTATATGGATTAAAAATCCATGCTTTATCATCTTCAATAGCAGCTTTCCGTAATTTTTGATTAATTAAAATACGGGATATTTCAGGTCCATACATTTCATCAAAAGGTAATATTTTAAAACGTCGATTCAATTTATCACCAGCTAGTCCTAATAGACATTCATATAATTGACCTACATTCATTCGTGAAGGTACACCTAATGGGTTTAAAATAACGTCAATAGGTGTCCCATCTGGTAAAAATGGCATATCTTGTCTTGGTAAAATTCTTGAAATGATACCCTTATTACCATGTCGGCCAGCGATTTTATCTCCGACTTGAATTTTTCTAACTTGTGCAATGAATATTTTAATAATTGCATTACAACCTAATGGTAATTTATCACCTTTTTCTCGGTTAAAGACTTCAATATCAATAACACGTCCATATTCACCATTTGGCATTCTTAATGAGGTATCTCGGACATTTTTAGCTTTTTCGCCAAAAATTGCTCGGAGTAATTTTGCTTCTGGTAATTGCTCAGAATCACTTTTTGGAGTAACTTTTCCTATCAAAATATCACCAGGTTTTACAAATGTTCCCTTATAAACAACTCCATTTTCATCTAAATGTTGTAAATTTGTCGTTTCTACATTTGGAATATTTCTCGTTATTTTTTCATTTCCTTCTTTCGTTTGTATAACATCAATTTCATATTTTTCAATATGGATCGAAGTAAATACATCCTCATAAATTAATCGTTCATTAATTAAAATAGCGTCTTCAAAATTATAGCCTTGCCATGGCATGTAAGCAACTAAAATGTTTTGACCTAATGCAAGTTCTCCACTATCAATACCCGGCCCATCAGCAAGAATTTGTCCAGCTTCTATTTCTTCACCAACCCAAACTATTGGTCGATGATTTATACAAGTTTCTTGGTTTGAGCGGTCATATTTTTGTAAATTATATGTAAACTGTTTCCCAAAATTATCTTCTATAATAATTTTTTCGGCACTAACATATTCCACAATTCCTTTTTGCATACTAATAACAGCCATTCCTGAGTCGACTGCTATCTGATTTTCCAATCCAGTTCCTACAATAGGTTTTTGAGATAATAATAAAGGGACTGCTTGTCGTTGCATATTTGAACCCATTAGCGCTCTGTTAGCGTCATCATGTTCTAAGAATGGAATTAATGCAGCACCTGGCGATACCATCTGAACAGGTGAAATTGCTATAAAATCAACTTCACCAGCTGATACTGCGATAAAATCTTGTTTATATCTAACTGGAACTGAATCTTTAACTAGATAATCATTTTCATCTATATAAATATCTGCTGGCGCAATCTTATAAGAATCTTCTTCATCTGCACTTAAATATATTGGATTTCCTTTTTTCAAAACTTTTCCGTTGATAACTCGCCAAAATGGTGTAACTAAAAAGCCTAATTCATCAATTCCAGCACAAGTTGTTAGAGAAGCAACTAACCCAGCATTTTGGCCTTCAGGTGTTTCAATTGGACAAATACGACCATAATGACTTGGGTGAATATCACGCATTGCAAAACTAATTCGGTCTCTATTCAATCCTCCTGGTCCTAAGCTACTAATTCGACGTTTATGAGTTAAGGCTGATAAAGGATTTGTTTGGTCCATATATTGTGATAATTGGCTTGAACCAAAAAATTCTTTTAACGTAGCAATTAAAAGTTTTGAATTAATTAATGTATTTGTGTTGAATTTTAAAAGACTATTAAAAACCAATGTTTCTTGACCTTTACGTTTTAATCTTTGTAAGCCTGCTCTAAATTGATTTTGAATTAATTCACCGACTGATCGCACTTTTCGATTTTTTAAATGATCAATATCATCACTTATAGCATTGGAATTCGAAAGCGTTATCAAATAATCAATAATTGAAAAAATATCTTGATATGTTAATGTCTGAAACTGTTCCGAAATATTTAAATTCAATCGTTTATTAATCTTATAACGACCAATTTTTCCTAAAAAATAATATCGCTCATCAAATATTTGACAAAATTCTGAGTAGATACCGTATGGTTTAGTTTGAGCGGTAGGGAGTTTAGATAGCAATTGGTTTATGTTTGATAGTTGCGTAATATCTTCCAAATTTGAATAAATATAATTATTTAAATAAATATAGTTGGGATATTGTAAATTTTTAATAATTTCTTTATCATTTAAGCCCATTGTTTGAAGAATTGAAATTATAGAATATTTTATATTTCGATTAATATCAACGACAATATCGTCGCCTGTTCTATTCTTCATTCTTAAAATTTCACTAATCATTTCTTCCGCTTGATTTTTAGGTTGGTCACGGTTAAATTCAAATTTAATCCAAGAACCACGGTCAGGAATTAGGGTTGCATTGTAAAAATCAAAACTAAATTTTGAGTCGCGTTTATCTTTGTACTTTGTATATGGAGTTTTTCTTTTTGTTTTTTGGAAGTAAATACCTGGACTTCGAATGATTTGGCTAACAATAACACGTTCACATCCATTTATAATAAATGTGGCGGAGTCAGTCATTAATGGTAGGTAACCCAAGAAAATTTTTCGATTTAATAAGATTTTATTTGCTTTTTTATCACGAACTTGTAAATACATTTGGATTCGAGCTGAATAACTAGTATCATAATGTTTTGATTCTAACGCGGAATATAAAGGCTTAATTAAAATATATTCTTGATTAAAAAAACATATTTCTAAATTATCACTCATATCAACAATTGAGCCAAATGTTTGAAATTCAGTGCTTAAGCCTTGTGAGAGAAACCAACAAAAGCTTTTTCTTTGGATTTCAATAAAATCTGGTAAAGTAGTAATATACATTTTATCGTTTTTCATATGTTTTGTTAATCTAAATTTTTAAAACTCTTTTTTAATTTTTACTGTTAAAAATTAATTAAAGTAGTTGATTTATTTTTAACTTTAATTAATTTTTAATAGTTATAAAAATGTTAATCTAAATTTTAAATATTTTTTAATTGTGCGGCTAATTGTGCTTTTTTGCGTGCTGCTGTATTTTTATGATATATATTCTTTTTTGTTCCCTTATCTAACAAACTGTAAATTAAATTTAAAAGTGTTTGTGCTTTATGTTTATCAGATTGTTCTTGAGAAATTTTATAAGTTTCTAATTGTTCTGAAAAACGTTTAATTAAAGTACGCGTACCACTTTTATAGTATCGATTTTGTAATCGATTTCGTTCATTAATTTTAATTCGTTTTAATGCTGATTTATTATTAGCCATAATTTTAATATTAATAGTTTGTTTACCTTATATTACATTACTTTTTTGAAATATAATAGTGTTAATTATAAATTTTATTTAATACTTAAGCGTTATAAATTTTTAAAAACTTGACTCATTGAAACATTTAATGTAAAAATATAAGTTACGAAACACATATCTAAAATGTGTTAAACTGTTACTAGTAAGTTTATTTAACTAATTATTAGTTGCAGTAATAATATAAATATACGAATTATCGTACTATTTTATAATTTATAAAAAAATTTACATGGCAAAATCTAAAGGTAATCGTATTCTAATTACATTAGAATGTGTTGAATGCCGGACAAATACCAATAAAAAATCTAATGGTGTTTCTCGTTATACAACACAAAAAAACCGTCGCAATAATCCAGAGCGAATTGAATTAAAAAAATACTGCCCACATTGTAATAAACCAACAATGCATAAAGAAATTAAATAACCTATGTTATCACAAAAATATAAAATGTCTACGATTAATTTTGATCAGAAAATTGATTATAAAGATATTGAATTATTAAAATTATTTATAACAGAACAAGGTAAAATTTTACCACGTCGTGCTACAGGTGTTAGTGTACAACAGCAACGTAAAATTACAAAAGCAATAAAACAAGCTCGAATGCTTGCTTTGTTACCATTTGTAACATCAAATTAATTTACGCCAATTTAAATTATTATATCAATTTATTCTTACTTAGTTTGTAGAAAAATGATATAATAATTTTATTTTTTATTATTTAATAATATATAGTTACTATAATAATAAATTAAAGGAATAAAGAATGGGTCGTAGTCAAAGAAATGATAATTTTATTGATAAAACTTTTACCATAATTGCAGATATTATATTAAAAGTTTTACCTGCTAGTAAACAAGAAAAACAAGCGTTTTTTTACTATCGTGATGGTATGTCAGCACAATCTGAAGGAGAGTATGCGGAAGCTTTAGAAAATTATTATGAAGCATTACAATTGGAAGAAGACCCATACGACCGCAGTTATATTCTTTATAATATTGGTTTAATTTATTCAAGTAATGGTGAATACATGCAAGCTTTAGAATATTATCATCAAGCGCTTGAATTAAATTTAAATTTACCCCAAGCTTTAAATAATATTGCTGTTATTTATCATTATCAAGGTGTTAAAGCTTCAAAAAAACAAAATCTAGAAATAGCAAAAGGGTTATTTGATAAAGCTGCTGAATACTGGCGTCAAGCCATTAAATTAGCTCCAAATAATTATATTGAAGCACAAAATTGGTTAAAAACTACAGGTCGTTTAACATCTGATAATTTTTATTAATTCCGGATAAATGGTAACCTTTATATTGAATCAGATTTGAATTTCCAGTTTTGAGATTTCGTATAATTTATTGATTTTTAAATTTTTAAAATACTAAAAATAAATAACTATTTATTTTTAGTATTTTAAAATCTGATAACTTTTATTTTACGGGTCATATCATAGTCATAACTGGATAATTTCTTTAATTAATTGGAATTTTTAAAAAGTTTAAGGAAAGTCCGAGGGCCAAATAGTATAGATTAATAATCACTTACTTGTTGAATCATTCTAATTTTAAATTTACTTAATATTTTTTGTTTAAATTTTTAACTTATTTAATTCAAGAATTCAAACTATTTTGTTGTACAATGTTATATAGTTAATAAATTT
>ERZ651770.959-NODE-959-length-12499-cov-4.742151_pt1 | contig 12499 bp, 8 predicted proteins | sample MGYA00514756_ERZ651770 | MGnify/ENA metagenome assembly ERZ651770
TGCCTGACGGGATTCAAATGGGTGCTCTGGGGAGTCTGCGAGGATATAAGGACACCTTCGTACCAATGATATTATTATTTATATCCTATTGGATTTTTGCTTTACCTGTTGGTTATTACCTAACTAACTTTGGCTTTGGAAATCCCTATGGAGCTTCAGGTATGTGGATAGGTATGATTATAGGCTTGAGTATATTTTCGATTCTATCAATTTTAAGATTAAGATGGGTTACAAGAAAATCTTTAAGATTTTCTATCTAAAACTTCTTTTGCCTTTGCGCCAATTTCAACTAAATTGTCTGCAATGTGTATACCACATTCTTTTAATTTAGTAATTTTGTCTGCTGCTGTTCCTTTTCCACCAGCTATAATAGCTCCTGCATGACCCATTCTTTTACCAACGGGAGCAGTTTGACCTGCTATGTATGAGATCACTGGTTTGGAAATATGATCTTTTATGTATTCAGCAGCATCTTCTTCAGCATTGCCACCAATTTCTCCAACCATAACAATAGCTTCTGTTTGATCATCCTGTTCAAATAACTTAAGGATATCAACAAAAGAAGATCCTGGAATCGGGTCTCCTCCTATTCCAACACAGCTACTTTGACCAAGACCTAGATCTGTTGTTTGTTTTACAGCTTCATAAGTTAAAGTACCAGATCTTGAGATAATACCTATAGAGCCAGGCATATGAATGCTTGCAGGCATGATACCAAGTTTTGCATCTCCAGGCGTTATTAAGCCTGGGCAGTTTGGTCCAATTAATGTTAAGCCAAGCTCATCAACTCTCTTTTTAACATCCAACATGTCTAAAGTAGGAACACCCTCTGTAATGCAGACTATTAATTCAATACCTGACTCAGCAGCTTCAAGTATAGAGTCTTTACAAAATGGTGCAGGAACAAAAATTAATGATGCATTTGGTTGAACAGCATTAACAGCTTCTTCCATTGTATCAAATACAGGTCTATTTAAATGAGTTTGTCCACCTTTACCTGGTGTTATGCCGCCTACTATATTTGTTCCATACTCAATGGATTGTTCGGAGTGAAGTGTAGCCTGAGAACCAGTAAATCCTTGAACAATTACTCTTGTATCTTTATTAACTAAAATACTCATTTTGCTAACTCCACAGCTTTTTTTGCCGCATCGCCTAAGTTATTAATACTCTCAATACTAATGTTTGCTTTTGATAAGATCTTAGAGCCTATATCAGCATTATTACCCTCAAGCCTTACAACTACTGGAATCTTGACACCAACCTCTTCTATTGCAGCCAACACCCCTTCTGCAATAAGATCGCACCTTACTATTCCTCCAAAAATATTAACAAGCACTACTTTTACTTCTGGATCATCTAATATAATTTTAAAAGCTCTTGATACTCTTTCCTGAGTTGCAGTTCCTCCGACATCAAGAAAATTTGCAGGATTGCCGCCAAAGTATTTAATAGTATCCATAGTTCCCATTGCCAAACCAGCTCCATTAACCATACATCCAATATTTCCATCTAATGAAACATAGCTCAAATCATTCTTTGCAGCTTCAGATTCTCTTGGATCTTCTTGGGATGAGTCATACATTTTAGCAATTTCAGGCTGTCTATAAATTGCATTTGAATCTATATTTATTTTTGCATCTAAGCAGTGCAGTGAACCGCCACTAGTAATTACAAGAGGGTTAATTTCTAACAAGCTAAGATCTTTTTCAATAAATAATTTCATTAAGTTCTTTAGCATTGGAGTGAACTGTTTTGTCTGCTCATTATTAAGCTTTAGAACTTTAGCAATTTTTCTTGCTTGAAAACTTTGCGCTCCACATAGTGGATCTATAGATTCATAGATAATTTTTTCAGGAGTATTTTTTGCAACTTCTTCAATATTCACTCCTCCCTCAGAAGAGCCAATAAATACAACTCTCTGAGTATCTCTATCAATAACAGCGCTTAAATATAACTCTTCTGCTATGTCAGTGCATTCTTCTATAAGAATAGAATTTACGAGCTGTCCATTTGCGTCTGTTTGATATGTTATTAATCTTTTTCCGAGCCATTTTTTAGCAAATGCAATTGCATCTTCTGGAGAATCTATTAACTCAACTCCCCCAGCTTTTCCTCTACCTCCTGCGTGCACTTGAGCTTTAACAACCCATTTTGATCCACCTATATCTCTGCAAGCATTATGAGCATCTTCAGCCTCATAAATTACTTTGCTATTTGATACCGGCAGTCCATATTCTGCAAATAATGCTTTGCCTTGATATTCATGTAAATTCATTTACTTTTTATTTCCTATATGTATGGCTTGATTGTTAGCCGATAAAGCAGCTTCATGAAGTGCTTCTGAAACCGTTGGATGACTAAAAATTGTTAATCCTAAATCTTCTGCGCTGGCACCAAATTCCATAGATATTAGAGCCTGTTGAACAATTTCTGCTGCAGATGGACCAAAAACATGAACCCCTAAAATTGTATCAGTTTTTGCATCAGTTATAAGTTTTACAAAACCGACTGATTGATCTACAGCTAAAGCTCTTCCACTTGCTGCAAATGGAAATTTACCAACCTTATATTCAATGTTATCGTTTTTAAGCTCTTCTTCATTCTTTCCAACCCAGGCTATTTCAGGGTGAGTATAAATTACAGAAGGTACTAATTCATAGTTCATTTCAGCATGCTTGCCCGCTATTCTCTCAGCAACCATAATGCCCTCCTCACTTCCTTTATGAGCTAACATTGGACCTCTTACTACATCGCCAATTGCCCAGATATTCTTTATGCTTGTTTGACAGTTTTGATCTACAGAAATAAAGCCTTTTTCATCAAGACTTATTCCTGCATCTTCAGAAAAAACATCTTTTGTATTAGGCTTTCTTCCAACAGCGACAATTAATTTTTCAAATTCCATATTCTCAGAAGAGCCATTATTTTCATATGTAATTTTTACAGAATTTTTTAAACTTTTTGATGAGGTTAGTTTGCAACCTAGCTTTATATCCAAGCCTTGTTTCTTAAAATCTTTTAAAGTTTCTTTGGCTATCTCTTTATCAGCCATAAAAAGAAAATTATCCATGGCTTCGATAATAGTAACTTTTGAACCTAATCTTGCCCAAACACTTCCTAACTCCAAACCTATTACACCAGCACCAATTACACCTAAAGTTTCAGGAACTTTATCAATTTCAAGGGCTCCAGTGCTGTCTAATATATTTGTATTATTAAAAATAGCTGAACCAATTTCAATTGGTGAGGAGCCAGTTGCAATAATAATATTTTTTGATTCAATTACTTCTTTCTTGCCATCTAAGTCTGTAACTTCTACTTTGCTATTTGCTAGAACTTTTCCTCTACCGGCGATTGGGGTTACTTTATTTGCAGCAAAAAGGCCACTAATACCTCCAGTTAATTTTGTTACGATGTCGTCTTTTCTTTTCATCATAGCAGGTATATCTAGATCAACCGAACCAACTTCGATACCATGAATTTTTAAATGGCTAGTCGCCTCTTGATATCTATGAGAGGAATCAAGCAAAGCTTTAGAAGGTATACAACCAACGTTTAAACACGTTCCACCAAATGTTGGTTTATTTTTATTATCTACGTATTCTTCTATACAAGCAGTCTTTAAACCCAATTGAGCTGATTTTATCGCAGCTACATAACCTGCAGGACCACCACCTATTACAACAACATCGAACATAAAATTCCTCTAATTTATAAATTTAATAATAATCTTTCAGGCGACTCTAACTGTTCCTTTATTGAAACAAGGAACCTAACTGCCTCTTTGCCATCTAATAGTCTATGATCATAACTCATAGCTAAATACATCATAGGCCTAATAACAACCTCTCCATTAATGGCTACAGGTCTTTCTTGAATAGAATGCATTCCCAATATAGCAGTTTGAGGTGCGTTAAGTATCGGGGTTGATAGCAAAGAACCAAATACACCGCCATTAGAAATAGTAAAAGTTCCTCCTTGCATTTCCTCAATTGTTAGCTTGCTATCTCTAGCTTTTTCAGAGTACTCAAGAATCGATTTCTCAAGCTCTGGCAAAGATTTAGCATCAGCATCTTTTATAACTGGCACTACCAAACCTCTTTCAGTTGATACTGCTACACCAATATCTTGATATCCATGATAAACAACATCTGAGCCGTCAATTGAAGCATTAACAACTGGAAACTTCTTCAAGGCTTGAACAGCAGCAACTACAAAAAATCCCATAAAACCTAGTTTTACTCCATGCTGCTTTTCGAACTCTTGACCATATTTTGATCTTAATTCTTTTATTGGAAGCATATCAACCTCATTAAAAGTTGTTAGCATTGCGGTTTCTTGTTGAACTGAAACGAGTCTTTGGGCAATAGTATTTCTTAGTCTACTCATTGGGACTCTTTTTTCAGGTCTATTTGATGAATTAATTGATGAAGAATCTGAAGCACTTGGTTCAAAAGATGATTCAAGATGATTTATAACATCAGCTTTTGTGATTCGTTGATCTTTTCCAGATGCTTTTATTAAAGATGAATCTAAATTATTTTCAACGATAAGTTTTTTTGCTGCTGGTCCAGATTTTTTTGTATTTGCTTCTGTTTTAGTTTCTGATTCCTCATCTTTAATAGTTGAAATATTAACATTATGAACTTGCTCAACCTTATTTAAATTTTTCTCTTGTTTGTTAGTGACTTCTGATGTTTCATCAAATTTACCAATAACTTCAGCACTATTAACAATATCTCCTTCATTTTTGATAATTTTTGTTAGAACCCCATTAGAAGGTGCAACGACTTCAAGAACAACTTTGTCGGTTTCTATCTCAGCAAGAATTTCATCTTGAGCTACTGAATCTCCTTCTTTTTTTAACCAATTTGCAACAGTTCCATCAGCAACTGATTCTGGAAATGTTGGTGATTTAATTTCAATTGTCATAATTTTCCCTATTGTAAAGCTTCTGTAACAAGATTACTTTGTTGTTCTAAATGTAATTTCATCATTCCAACTGCTGGAGCTGCAGCAGGCGGCCTGCTAACTAGTGTAATTTCTTTATTTTCTCCCAATCTATCTAAAACTCTTTGAAGCCTGTGTCTATGGCTAAACCAAGCGCCTTGGTTTTGTGGCTCTTCTTGACACCAGACTATGTCTTCAACGTTTTTATATTCCTTTAACACTTCCTCAAGATCATCATATGGAAATGGATAAAGTTGTTCAATTCTTACAATTGCAATATGCTCTTTTAGCTCAGTATTTCTTCTCTCCTTTAGATCATAAAAAACTTTACCAGAACATAAGATAACCTTTTTTATCTTAGACTTTTTTTGAACAACATCATCAATCACGCAATTAAAAGAACCTTCAGTAAGATCTTGAAGTGATGATGTTGCCATGGGATTTCTTAACAAACTTTTAGGTGAAATAACTATTAAAGGGGTTCTCATTTTTCTAATTGCTTGCCTTCTTAATAAATGAAAAATCTGCGATGGTGAGCTTGGAATACAAACTTGAATGTTTTCTGAAGCACATAATTGAAGAAATCTTTCAATTCTAGCGCTACTATGTTCTGGTCCTTGACCTTCATACCCGTGGGGTAAAAGCATTACTAAGCCTGATAACCTTTCCCATTTATGTTGAGCTGAAACTATAAATTGATCGATAACAACCTGGGCACCATTAACAAAATCACCAAATTGAGCTTCCCAGATAGTTAACCCAGTTGGCCATGTAGCAGAATATCCATATTCAAAACCTAAAACAGCTTCTTCTGAAAGCAATGAATCATATATATCAAATCTTGTATTATTGTCATTAGCTATTTTTGATAAAGGAATATAGCCTTCTCCTGAATCTTTATCAAAAACACAAGCATGTCTATGAGAAAACGTCCCCCTTCTGACATCCTGCCCCGTAATTCTTATAGGGAAACCCTCTTGAAGTAATGATGCATAAGCCATACTTTCAGCATAACCCCAATTAATACCTAGACTTCCTTCAGTCATCTTTTTTCTATCGTTAAAAATTTTGGATGCTTGATTTCCTAATTGAAATGAATCAGGAACTTCACAAATCTGCGTAGCTAAAGATATAAATTTTTTAACCTTAAAGGATGTATCGACTTTAGGCCACCATAAAACATTCATATAATCAGTCCAGTCAAACCAAAGTGAGGTGTTTGAGTGATCTGCTAAACTCTTTGCAACTGTTTTTCCGCCTTCTAAAGATTTTCTATAAGTGTTTTTAATTTCTAATGCTAATTCTTTAGATATAAAACCTTCTATCATTAATTTTTCTTGATATTGATTAAGAACAGATGGGTGCTTTGCGATTTTCTTGTACATTGTTGGTTGTGTAGCTGATGGATCGTCTGCTTCATTATGACCTCTTCTTCTATAACAAAATAAATCAATAACAACATCTTTATTGAATTTTTCTCTATATTTACATGCTATTTTTACTGCCTTGATAACCATTTCAGGATCATCTCCATTAACATGAATTACAGGGGCTTGAATCATTTTTGCAACATCTGTTGAATAGTCAGTTGATCTTGCATCATTTTTATTGCTAGTAGTAAAACCAATCTGATTATTTACAATTATGTGTATTGCGCCCCCAACATTAAAGCCTCTAGTTTGCGACATTTGCAGAGATTCCATCACAACTCCCTGTCCTGAAAAAGATGCATCACCATGCAGTAAAACTGGTACTACTTTTTTTCTTTTATTATCTTCTAGCCTATCTTGTCTTGCTCTAACAGACCCTAGCACTACTGGATCTACTATTTCTAAATGTGATGGATTATTATTCAAGGATACATGAACCTCGCCACCAGGAGTATTAATATTAGATGAAAAGCCTAAATGATATTTAACATCGCCGGTATTTGCTCCTTCCAATTCTCCGGTTTCATCAAATGCAGAAAATAGATCTGCCGGAAGTTTTCCTAAAACATTTACTAATAAATTTAATCTTCCTCTGTGAGCCATACCAAAACATATTTGATTAGCGCCAAGTCTTCCACAATTTTGTATAACGGCATCAACTAGTGGGACTAAAGATTCACTTCCATCAATACCAAACCTCTTCATACCTGGATATTTAGCAGCTAAATACTTTGCCAACCCTTCAGCAGAATTTAATCTTTCATAAATATGTAATTTTTCATCCTTTGTAAAAGAATAAGATTCTATTTTTGATTCAAATTGTTTTTGGAACCACCTTCTTTCGTTTGAATTCATTATATAGTTATATTCAACGCCTATATTTCCACAATAGATCCTTCTTAAATCCTCTATGATGTTCCGTAAACTAGATTTTTTAGTATCAGAATTACCAGCATTAAATGTATCTGTATAGAATTCAGTATCCAAATCGTCTTGTGATAATCCATGAAACTCAATGTTAAGATCTTCGATTGGATTTCTTTCCATTATACCCAGTGGATCTAATGTTGCTTCTTGATGGCCTCTATTTCTATAGGCTTGTATAAGTCTTATAACTTTTCCTTGCCTTTCATCTATCTCTTCTTTTACTGATACAGCTCCTCTTGAAAGATTTTTAAATTCATTGATTATGCTTTGATGAGATACGTCCCCATTTTTACTAGATCCTCTAGGGAGATTTGCAAAGAAATCGCGCCATTCTTTTGAAAGGTTTTCTGGATTGGTTAAATATGTTTCGTAAAGATTTTCTAGGTAGGCTGCATGTCCTGCTGACAAATGTGAACTCCCCCATAGTTCTTGCATTAATTGGCTCATCGCTACTTAATTCATAACCCCATCTGAAGTAATAATTTCTTTTTTATCTCTTAAAAGCATTGTTTTAATTTTACCAATGGCTTTATTTGGATTTAACCCTTTCGGGCATGAGCTTACACAGTTCATTATTCCATGACATCTGTATACACTGAATGGATCGGACAGCTCGTCAAGCCTTTCATTTGTCTTAAGATCTCTAGTATCAGCTAGGAATCTATATGCCTGAAGTAAGGCTGCTGGACCCAAAAACTTATCAGGGTTCCACCAAAAAGATGGGCAGCTTGTAGAACAACATGCACATAAAATACATTCATACAAACCATCTAATTTGTCTCTATCTTCTGGTGACTGAAGTCTTTCTTGTTCAGGAGCAGTAGTGCTATTTTGTAAAAAAGGTTTAATTTTTTCATATTGAGCATAAAATTCTGTCATATCAACCACTAAATCTCTAATTACAGGCAATCCAGGTAGTGGTCTAAGTTCTATTTTATTATTTTTTAGGATAGATGATATTGGTGTAATGCATGCGAGACCATTTTTACCATTGATATTCATGCCGTCTGATCCACAAACTCCTTCTCTGCATGACCTTCTGTATGATATTGATTCATCTTGCTCTTTTAGCAAATGAAGTAAATCCAGCACCATGATATCTTTTGCAGGCTTCTCTATGCTGTAGTTCTTAATGTATGGAAATTTATCCTGCTCTGGATTGTATCTATACATATTAATTTCAAGTATGTCTTTTGCCATTTAATAGGTCCTTACAATTGGTGGAAATGCTTCAACTTCAGAAGGACTAAAATTTACGTCTCTTTTTGAAATTGATTTTGATTGTGGGTCATAAAGTGAGTGACATAACCAGTTTTCATCATCTCTTTCTGGGTAATCATCTCTCGCATGAGCTCCTCTACTCTCATTTCTACTATAAGCAGCAATAGCAGTCGCTTCTGCAACTTCAAATAAATTTTGTAACTCAATCGCCTCTACTCTGCTTGTATTGAAAGCATTACTTTTATCCTTTAAATGAAGATTGCTGACTTTATCACTTATCTCTTTGAGTTCATTTAAGCCTTTTTGCATAAATTCACCACGCCTGAAAACTCCGAAGTAATTTTGCATACATTCTTGAAGCTGTTTCTTAACATCCGCTGTATCATATCCACTATTAGATTCATTTAATTTATTTAGCCTTTCCAAAGCTGCATCTATATCATCTGAACCTGCAGACTTTACCCCTCCACCAGATTTTATTTCTTCCTGAATAAACATTCCTGTTGCTCTTCCAAATACGACTAGATCAAGTAATGAATTTCCTCCAAGTCTATTTGCTCCATGAACTGATACACATGCAGCCTCTCCTGCAGCAAATAATCCAGGAACTATAGAATCAATTTCATCAACTCTATTGAATGCCTGTCCATTAATGTTAGTAGGTGTGCCACCCATCATGTAGTGACATGTAGGAACTACAGGTATGGGTTCAAATATTGGATCAACATGAGCAAAAGTTCTAGATAGTTCACATATCCCTGGAAGTTTTGCATTTAATACATCTGCTCCAAGATGATCTAGTTTTAGAAAAATATGATCTTGATTTTCTCCACATCCTCTACCCTCAAGAATTTCTAAGACCATAGACCTAGCAACCACATCTCTTCCAGCTAAATCCTTTACATTAGGGGCATACCTTTCCATAAACCTTTCGCCATCTTTATTTATTAGATAGCCGCCTTCTCCCCTGCAACCTTCGGTAACAAGAGACCCTGCACCATAAATGCCTGTTGGATGAAATTGCCACATTTCCATATCTTGAGCAGGAAATCCAGCTCTCAGAGCCATTGCTAAACCATCACCAGTATTTATTAAAGCATTAGTTGTAGAAGCATATATTCTGCCAGCTCCTCCAGTAGCCATTACTGTTGACTGAGCCTTAAGGTATGCAACTTCGCCGTATTCAATAGAAAAAGCAATAACTCCAGCAACCTCATTTTTATCATTTTTGACAATATCAACAGCAAACCATTCATTTAAAAAATTTGTTCCTTCTTTAATATTATTTTGATAGAGGGTGTGAAGCAGTGCGTGACCTGTTCTGTCAGCAGCTGCACAGGTTCTTGCAGCTTGGCCACCTTTACCAAAATCCTTTGACTGACCTCCAAATGGTCTTTGGTATATTCTTCCATTATCAAATCTAGAAAATGGTAATCCCATATGTTCCAGTTCAAAAACTGCTTTAGGCCCCTCCGAACATAAATATTCGATAGCGTCTTGATCACCAATGAAATCTGCCCCTTTCACAGTATCATACATATGCCATCTCCAATCATCATTAGGATCTGCGCTTTGAATTGCGCATGTTATACCTCCTTGAGCTGAAACTGTATGAGACCTTGTTGGAAATACTTTTGATACTACTGCTGTTTTTAAACCAGACTTGGCAAGCTCTAAAGATGTCCTCATCCCGGAACCACCTCCGCCGATGATTAGAGCATCAAATTCTATAGTTTTTATATTAGCAGAATTATAATTTGTCATATTTTTAAAACCAGATAATTGAGAAGTACATTAATGTGATAATCAGACCTAAAAGAATGAAAGAAATCTCATATATTTTTCTTATAATGTCTGCGCTATTGCTTAAACTAGTTGAAATAAATCCCAAAGTTCTTTTAGTTAGATAGTCCGTTCCTACTGTCCAAAGTCCAATAAATGCATGCAGACATACTAAAAGAATAAATATTGATAATGAAACCTTGAACCAAGAACAAGTAGTTATAAGCTCAAATGATAGACTGTTAGTCCAAAATAAGTACTCTAAATATCCCAAAAATATAAGGAAGTAAAAAGCACTGTAACGCTGAAGATACCATGACAATCTTCCAATGTTCATAGCATTATCCAAATAGTTGCAATTGCATTCAATAAAAATAAAAGCAAAGTTATAACTGCTGATCTAAACGATGAAGAAAGAGATTCTGTCAAAAGATGAAAATCTATCATTAAATGCCTAATACCTGTAAAAATATGATACTGAAATATTAAGACTAGGCTAATAAAAATTAATTTAATAAATAAATTTGTTGAATAAAAATTTATAAAATTATCATACGATTCTTGGCTTTCATACATAAAAGATAGGGCTATTATAGTAACTGGAAGAACTATAAAAAATATTAGTATTCCACTAATTCTATGAGTTATAGAAAGTAAGGCAGATAAAGGCAACTGTATCTTAAAAAGGTTTATATTTACTGGTCTTTTATGTGTCATTAAGAAAGTGACAAATGTCATTTTTTAGTGTGTTTTTATGCTGTAATTATAACTGATTATAAACAAATTAAATAATTGAGATGTTAAAAAGATATTAATTTACTTATTTTTTCTTCCTTACATGCTTCATCATTCTTTGTCTTTTTTTGACCTGCCTTTCAGTCAGTTTATTAATTTTAGATTTGAAAGGATTTTCAGATTTCCTGAAAATTAACTTAAGCTGAATACTTTGAAGTTTGAGAGCTTCTCTTAAAGAATTTTCTAAATATTTTCGATAATTTTGAGGAATTTTTTTATCTTGATTTGAGTGAATAATTAATGTTGTTGGGTTTATACCACCAAAATGAATATGTTTAAGCTTTAGCTGTCTTCCCCCAACTGAAGGAGGAGCACTTTGAAGAACAAATTTACTCAATAATTTATTAAGGGCAGCTGTTGTATATTTTTTCTGAGCTATATCAATTACATTATTAGTAATTCTAAAAAGTCTTTTGAATCCAGTTCCGTTGATGCCAGAAATTTCTATTTTTATGAAGTCATCAACAAAGCTAGATTGAGCTCTTTTGGATTCATATAATTTATCTTTTTCTTTTTTTGAAAGTAAGTCCATTTTATTAAAAGCTATAACAACTGGTTTCCCCATTTCACAAATCATATTAATAATTTTTAGATCCTGGTCTACTAAGCCTTCTGTGGCATCACATATAAATATAACAACATCACATTCTTCTACTGAATGCATTGCCCTTACATAAGAAAAATATTCTACTTTATGAGCATTACGATAGCCTTTTCTAATTCCTGCAGTATCAATAAAAATAAAGTCGTCATCATTTACAGTAAATGGGATACTAATTGCATCGATAGTTGTGCCAGCTATTTCAGAAACGATAAGCCTATCTTGTTTGATAAATTTATTAATAAAAGTTGATTTACCAGCATTTGGTCTTCCCAGTACAGCAATTTTTTTTCCTTCAGGAGCTTTGAGTTTCTCTTTTGGCAGTGATGCTTTAATAAAAGTCCTTAGATCAATTAAATTTCTTGAATGTTCTGCACTAATTTCAAAAATATCATTCAATCCCTTTTTAGTTAGATCTTCTTTAATTAAAGATTGTGATTTTTTATCAATTTTATTTAATACAGTAATAAAATTTTTATTTAGCTTCCTTAACCTTGTTAAAATGTCTAAGTCTTCTTTGTTAAGATTTTGTGATCCGTCTAGTAAAAAGATTATAAGATTTGATTCCTCGGCAGCAATCCAAGCTTGTTCAGCTATATCCTCTTTTAAAATAGAATCATCTTGTGCGATACCGCCAGTATCAATAATTAAGCTTTTTTGATCTCCAAAAGAGATATAGCCATAGTTTCTATCTTTTGTTAAGCCTGAAAAATCAGAAACTATTGCTTGTCTAGATTTTGTTAGTTTGTTGAATAAGGTAGACTTACCAACATTCGGTCTTCCTATAATT
>ERZ651770.976-NODE-976-length-12415-cov-3.777760_pt1 | contig 12415 bp, 10 predicted proteins | sample MGYA00514756_ERZ651770 | MGnify/ENA metagenome assembly ERZ651770
TATGATTTTGAAGGATGGCATACACCACCTTATATAGCAAGAGAGTTTCATGGTGTTTGGGGAAATTTTGATGTTACAATTCATATCGATAAAAACTATACCATTGGTGGAACTGGATATTTACAAAATCCTCAAGAAATTGGTCATGGATATGAAGATAAATCTAAAAAATTAAAAAAATCAAAAGATGAGAAATTAAGCTGGCATTTTAAAGCACCAAATGTTCATGATTTTATGTGGGCTGCAGATCCAGATTATAATCATGACATTCTAAAAACAGCCGATGGAATTGATTTACATTTTTTTTATAAAAAAAACTTAGAAGAAAAGTATTTAAAAAATTGGAAAGACTTACAACCAAAAACAGCTCAGCTAATGAGTTTTTTCAGTAAAAATGTTGGCCAGTATCCTTACAAACAATACTCAGTAATTCAAGGAGGTGACGGAGGCATGGAATATGCAATGTCAACGTTAATTACTGGTAAAAGAAGTTTCAATAGTTTGTTTGGAGTTACATCGCACGAAATGGCTCATACTTGGTTTCAGTTTTTGTTAGCGAGTAATGAAAGTAAGCATCCATGGATGGATGAGGGGTTTACCTCTTATATCTCTAATATTGCTAGTAATAAAATTTTAGACAAACAGTTAGAAAACCCTCATTTGGGGTCTTACAACAGGTATTTTAAAATGATTTCTTACAGAAAAGAAGAGTCACTGGCTACCCATGCAGACAGATATCATTTAAATTCTTCGTATAGCACCGCTAGTTATAGTATGGGAAATATATTTTTATCTCAATTAGAATATATTATAGGGAAAGAGAATGTTGAGAAAGGACTTAAAAAATACTTTAATGATTTTAGTTTCAAACATCCAACACCAAATGATATCAAAAGATCTATGGAGAAAGTTTCTGGGATTCATTTAGATTGGTATTTAAATGAATGGACTCAAACCACTCATACTATTGATTATAGTGTTCGAGGTTTTAGGAACAAAATAATTATTTTACAAAGGCATGGTAAAATGCCAATGCCTATAGATGTAAGAGTAACTTATAAAGATGGTTCTTCAGAAGATTTTAATATTCCTTTACAAATGATGAGAGGGAATAAGCCCACAAGCGCGACAATATTAAAAGATTGGTCTTGGGCACACCCTATCTATAGATTTGAGGTTTTGAAAGAAATTAAATCAGTTGAAATAGACCCGTCTAAATTGATGGCAGACATTTATCCATCGGACAATAATAAGTAAGAGAATACTATCTTTAAAAAAATAAAAGCGACGTTTTATGTCGCTTTTATTTTTTATCTACCTGTTCTAACAGTGTATTAATCTTGTTATCTTTTGGAAGAAAGCCCTTCATCATAAGTCCAACTCCAAATACAATTAGTAATACTCCCATTATTCTTTTTATTCGGTAAACTACCAAAGGAGTCATTTTATTTTTTAATTGTTTAGCTAAAATAATTTTTCCAAGGTCAGTTATAAAATAACTAGCAATAATTATTGTAAAATAATAAAAAATTGATGAGGGATTCATATCTAGCGCCGGTCCAATAACTACAATTAAACCTAACCATAGTGCCAGAACTCCAATATTGATAAAGTTTAGAAAGAATCCTTTTAAAATGAGCTTGAAATAGTTGATGTTAGTAGATAAATTCAAAGATGCTTGAAGTTCTTTTTTTTCAGACTTGTCTAAATAGGTTATTGTTCCGTAAACAATTAAAATTAAACCTCCAATGAAAAATAGCCGAGGGTCATCTTTAATCCTTTCTAGTAAATGTCTACTTCCAAAATAGGCAATTACAATAAATGCTACATCTCCTAAAATTACACCTAAATTAAATGCGATCGCTGCTCTAGCTCCTTTTAAAATACTTGTTTGAATTAACATGAAAAACACGGGGCCAATCATAAACGAAAGAAAGAACCCAAATAATATTGCATTTTTTACATGGTAAATATCCATTTGCTAAAGATACTTTTTTTTAAACATCATCATAGTCAATCGAAATTTTTGGAGTTGTAGGATGTGCTTGGCAGGTTAATATAAGCCCTTCATTTACCTCCTGATCTGTAAGGATGCTGTTTTTAACCATAACAGCATTTCCTTCTGTAACTTTACCTAAACAACTTGAGCAAACCCCACCCTGACATGAATACGGGGCGTCTATATTATTTCTTAATGCTGCTGCTAAAATGTCGTCTGTTTGCTTCATGGTAAAACAAATTTCTTCATCATCAAGCAACACGCTTACTTCAGAAAAACCGTCTTTAATCTCAGAAACACTTTCTTCATTAACTGTAGCTGTAAACAGTTCAAATAGTATCTGAGATTCTTTGTATCCATTCTCTATTAATGTATTTGAAACGGTATTAATCATTTCTTCTGGGCCACATAAAAAAACAGTTTTAAATGACCAATTTTTATAGATATTTTTGATATAATAATTTGTATGCCCTTTATCAATTCGACCAAATAAAGACCCTTCTTCTTTTTGTCTACTGAATATGTAATGTAAATTAAATCGGCCACCATAAGATCCAGATAGTTCATCTAATTCAGATTTAAACATAGTCTCTTCAGATGATTTATTTCCGTATAATAGTGTAAAAGATGATGAAGGCTCCTTTTCTAATACAGTTTTAATCATAGATAAAACAGGAGTAATGCCACTACCAGCAGCTATGCCAATGTAGTTGTTACTCTTTGAAGGTTCTAAAATAAACTTCCCCTCAGGTTCGTGAACTTCTAAAATATCACCAACTTTTAATTTTGAGGTTGCATGAGTAGAAAAAATGCCATTTTCAACAGTTTTTATAGCTACTTTTAAATCTCCACTATGAGGAGTAGAGCAAATTGAATAGGCTCTACGTATTTCATTTCCATTAATCATGGTTTTTAGTGTAAGATATTGGCCTGCTTTAAAAGAAAAATTAGTTTTTAAATTTTCAGGAATATCAAAAACAAGAGAAACCGCATTAGCGGTTTCTTGAATGTAATCCTTGATAGATAATTTATGAAATGTACTCATGAATTTATACAATTTTTTTTTCTACTAAATATTCTGCTATTTGCACAGCATTTGTAGCTGCTCCTTTTCTTAGGTTGTCAGAAACGATCCACAAATTTAAGGAGTTTTCTTGAGATTCGTCTCTTCGAATTCTTCCCACAAAAACTTCATCTTTTTGATGAGCTGTAATTGGCATAGGATAGATGTTTTCTTTCACATTATCTTGAACGATAACTCCTGGAGCCTCATGTAATAATTTTCGAACTTTTTCAATCTCAAAATCATGTTCAAATTGAACATTTACAGCTTCTGAATGCCCTCCTGCTGTTGGAATTCTGACGGCTGTTGCTGTTATAGAAAATCTATCATCTCCTAAGATTTTCTTAGGTTCTTTTACTAATTTCATTTCCTCTTTTGTGTAGCCATTTTCAAGAAAAACATCACAATGTGGTAATGCATTTCTTCCGATGGGATGAGGATATACCATTTCGCCTTCAATTCCTGCTTCCTCATTTTCTAATTGTTGCACTGCTTTTACTCCAGTTCCAGAAACAGATTGGTATGTTGAAATAACAACACGTTTCATTGTATACTCTTGGTGCAAAGGAGCTAGTGCCATTACTAATTGAATGGTAGAGCAATTTGGGTTGGCAATAATTTTATCGTTATTAGATAAAACATCACCATTAATTTCTGGTACAACTAGTTTTTTTTCTGGATCCATCCTCCAAGCAGAAGAATTATCGATAACTGTAGTTCCAACAGCTGCAAATTTAGGAGCCCATTCTAGAGAAGTATCACCACCAGCAGAAAATAATGCAATATCTGGTTGTTTGTTTACTGCATCTTGTAAACTAACAATAGTGTACTCTTTATTTTTGAATGAAATATGTTTTCCAACGGATCTTTCGGATGCTACAGGTATTAATTCAGTCATCTCAAAGTTTCTCTCTGCTAAAACTTGAAGCATTACATTTCCTACCATTCCGGTAGCACCTACTAAAGCGATTTTCATAGTATACTAGTTTAATTTTTTTTCATGATTGGAATTATTTCGAGACCCAATTCACGGATTTTTAATAATGAAAATACAAAGATGCTAAAAAATGTCCTGAAGACTTCAATTAATAGTGGTAAGAAATAGATAAAATTTAAAAATTTTTCAAATACAAAGGAAATGTTGAATTTTCAACGTACTATTAAAAATTGTGGTAGTTTTGCAGGTAAGAGTCTGTAATAGACAAAAATAGATTGTTTAACGAATTTGGTATAGCATGCAACTGTACAATAAGTTAAGCGCTAATGAACGCGCTGCATTAATAGATGAGGCTGGAAAAGACCGCATCACAATTTCATTCTATCAATACCACAAGATAGAAAATCCACAATTATTTAGAGATAAATTATTTTTAGAATGGCAGACTTTGGATGTGTTGGGGAGAACCTATGTTTCCTATGAAGGTATCAATGCTCAAATATCTGTTCCTTCTGAGAATTTTTTGGAATTAAAAAATCAGTTAGATACCATTTCTTTTTTGAATAATATTCGATTAAACGTAGCTATTGAACAGCACAATAAATCGTTTTTAAAATTAAAAATAAAAGTTAGAAACAAGATTGTTGCTGACGGCCTAAATGATGACACTTTTGATGTAACAAATAAAGGCATTCATTTAAATGCTAAGGAATTTAACCAAATGTTGGAGGATCCTAATACTATTTGTGTAGATATGAGAAATCATTATGAAAGTGAAATTGGTCATTTTGATGGAGCAATAACTCCGGATGTAGATACCTTCAGAGATTCATTAGACATTATTGAAGAAGACTTAAAAGAGAATAAAGAAAATAAAAACTTATTGATGTATTGTACTGGAGGTATTCGTTGTGAAAAAGCTTCAGCATACTATAAACATAAGGGATTTAAAAACGTTTTTCAATTAGAGGGAGGCATTATTGAGTATACTAGACAAGTAAAATCTGAGCATTTAGAAAATAAATTTTTAGGAAAAAATTTTGTGTTTGATCACCGAAGATCAGAAAAAATCTCAGATCATGTTGTTGCCAATTGCCATCAATGTGGATCATCGTGTGATGTTCATGTTAATTGTGCTAATGAGGCCTGTCATCTATTATTTATTCAATGTAAAGATTGTTCAGAAAAGATGGAAACAACGTGTTCAGTAGAATGTCAAGAGATTATTCAATTGCCATACGAAGAACAAAAAAAACTACGAAAAGGGAGCCATGCTAGTAATAAAATATTTAAAAAAGGACGATCAGAAAAGCTCTTGTTTAAAAACTAAAAAATGTCTTTTGCCTTGAAAGAATTTAGGTAGTTTTTTTATACTTTTTACAATAAAATCATTGTGATAGTTTCCGTATATTTACTCGTTAAATAAAATAATCAAGCATTACAATTAACAACTTTTAAGGTTAGGTGTAATCATGATAAAAAATTTAAGTGAAGTTTATTTAGCTTAAAATTAGTAAAAACAATAAGAAGCCTAGGCTTTTAAATATATATTACTTTATGGCATGTGGAAGTTGCGGTACAGGAGAAGATGGTAAACCAAGAGGGTGTAAAAGCAACGGGTCCTGTACTTCAGGAGGTTGCGAAAAATTATCTGTTTTTGATTGGTTGTCTAATATGACTTTGCCAGGAAATGAAACTCCTTTTAATATTTATGAAGTACGTTTTAAAAATGGGCGTAAGCACTTTTTTAAGAATACAGAAAAACTATCTATCTCCATGGGAGATGTTGTAGCTGTTGAGGGTTCTCCAGGACATGATATTGGCGTTGTCTCGTTAGGAGGAGAATTAGTGAAAGTGCAAATGAAAAAAAGAAAAGTATCTATTGATAGTGAAGAGATAAAAAAAATATACAGAAAAGCCTCACAAAGAGATATTGAAATATGGGAGAAAGCAAGAAATCGTGAGCTAGAAACCCAAAAAAGAGGTAGAGAAATATTAGGAAGATTGGGCTTGAAAATGAAATTATCAGATGTTGAATTTCAAGGAGATGGGAACAAGGCAACGTTTTACTATACTGCAGAGGCTAGAGTAGATTTTAGGCAATTAATTAAAGATTTAGCTGGAGCCTTTTCAATTAGAGTAGAAATGAAGCAAGTTGGAGCTAGACAAGAAGCTGCTCGTTTGGGAGGAGTGGGTTCTTGTGGTAGAGAATTATGTTGTTCTACTTGGCTAACAGATTTTAGAAAGGTAACAACATCTGCTGCTCGTTATCAGCAATTATCTTTAAATCCATTAAAATTAGCTGGTCAATGTGGAAAATTAAAATGTTGTTTAAATTTTGAGTTAGATACTTACTTGGATGCCTTAAATGATTTTCCAAAGCAAGAGAAAATTTTAAAAACAGAAAGTGGAGATGCCGAATTTGTTAAAATGGACATCTTTAAAAAATTACTCTGGTATACTTACAAAGAAAATAGATCTAAATGGTATAAATTAAGTTTAGAACAAGTTCAAGAGATCATAGATTTAAATAATAAAAATGAAGTTTCAATTCCACTAGAAGATTATGAATCTGATATAGAGGAAGTGGTTACCGTAGATTTTGAAAACGTAGTTGGCCAAGACAGCCTTACAAGATTTGATACACCAAAGAAGAATAGGAGAAGGAATAGAAATAAAAAAAGAAAAAAAGTTTCATCTGGAGCAGTGTCCAATCAATCCCAAAATAACCAAAAAGGGCACAAGTCAAAAAAAAGTAATACATCAAACAACCAAAAAAGAAATAACAATAGCCAGGCTAATACTCAGAATACGAGAAGAAGAAAACCAAATCCAAATGCCAATACAAATCAATAGTAAAATAAGATTAATTCTTGTGTTGGGGGTGTTATTTATATCCTGTGATTCCAATAGAGTTTTTGATGAGTATAAATCTATTACTAACAACAGTTGGTCTCAAGATCATTCAATTAACTTTAAATTTGAAATTACAGATACCATATCAAAAAATAATCTGTTTATTAATATTAGAAATAGCAATCAATACCAATTCAGTAATTTGTATATAATTTCAAGTATTAACTTTCCTAATGGCAAGAAAATTGTAGATACGCTACAATATGAAATGGCTGATAAGAACGGAAGATTCTTAGGCGAAGGGATATCTGACATTAAGCACAATAAACTCTCTTTTAAAGAAAATATTATTTTTCCATTTTCAGGAAATTATAATGTGTCAATTTCTCAAGCCATGAGAAAAAATGGAAGCATTGATGGAATCAAAGAACTACATGGAATCTCTGATGTTGGCTTTAGAATTGAAAAAGTAAACTAGCATGGCAAAAAAGAAAGAAACAAATTTTAAAAAATATATCAAACGATTTTGGATAATCGTATTAGGTGGTTTTACTTCTATTTTATTGGTGTTTTTATTTGCTTCTTGGGGTATTTTCGGAGAACTGCCAACATTTGAAGAATTAGAAAATCCAGAAAAAAATCTAGCAACAGAAGTTATTTCATCAGATGGAGTAACATTGGGTAAATATGCATTTAAAAATAGAACTCCTGTTGGATTTAGTGATTTACCAGAGAACTTAGTAAACGCATTAATTGCCACTGAAGATGAGCGATTTTATGAACATTCAGGAATTGATTTCAGAGGATTGGCAAGGGCTATTGTAAAACTTGGTAAAGGAGGTGGTGCCAGTACTATCACTCAACAGTTGGCAAAAAACCTATTTAACAAAGGAGGATCAAGTAGTACATTAAAAAGATTAACTCAAAAAGTAAAGGAGTGGATAGTTGCAACTAAATTAGAACGACAATACACTAAAAATGAAATAGTTGCCATGTATTTGAATACGCAAGGATTTCTTTTTAATGCCATAGGGATTCGTTCAGCTTCAAGAATATATTTTGGTAAAGAACCTAAAAACTTAGATATTCAAGAATCAGCTATTTTGGTTGCTATGCTAAAAAACCCAAGACAGTTTAATCCCAATAGAGAAATTTCAAAAGGGAAATCTCTTGTAAGACGAAATGTTGTTTTTGCACAGATGGCAAAAAATGAATTTATTACTCAAAAAGAAAAGGATTCATTACAACAGTTACCACTTAAAATAAACTTTACCCCAGAAAGTCATAATGACGGGTTGGCAACATATTTTAGAGAGTACCTGAGAGGCTACCTTAAAAAATGGACAAAAAACAACCCGAAACCCAACGGAGAATTATACAATATAAATAGAGACGGGCTAAAGATTTTTGTAACATTAGATTCTAGAATGCAACAATACGCTCAAGAGGCTGTTCAAGAACATATATCAAATCTTCAGAAGTACTTTTTTAAAGAGCAACAAAAAAATGAAACAGCTCCATTTTATGATTTAGAGGAAGAACAAGTTGATGCCATCTATAAAAGAGCAAGAAAAAGATCTGATCGTTTTAGAGGGATGAAAAAAAACGGATATTCAGATCAGCAAATAGATTCAGCTTTTAATGCATCAACAGATATGAGAGTTTTCTCATGGAATGATCAAAGAGAGATAGATACCATCATGTCTCCAAATGATTCTATTAAATATTACAAAACCATTTTGAGATCAGGTTTATTGTCTATAGAGCCACAGACGGGTCATATTAAAGCGTGGGTTGGAGGAATCAACCATAAATATTTTAAATATGATCACGTAGACCAAGGTAAAAGACAAGTAGGTTCTACATTTAAGCCATTTGTATATGCTACAGCTATTAATCAATTACGTTTGTCTCCATGTGAAAAGTTTCCAAATACACCTTATACAATACCTAAAGGAAGATTTGGAATTCCTGAAGCTTGGACTCCTAAGAATTCTGGAGAAAAGTATGGGGGAGAAATAACTCTTAAGTCCGCTTTAGCAAAATCAATCAATGTAATATCTGCAAGGTTAATAGATATGGTTACGCCATTAAATGTTGTACGTTTAGCTAAATCTGCAGGAATAGAAAGTAGAATCCCTAAATCACCTTCAATTGCTCTAGGCTCTGTAGAATTATCACTCATGGAAATGACTGGAGCATACGCCACATTTGCCAATAAAGGAATGCGTGTAGCGCCCAATATGCTTCTTCGAATTGAAGATAAAAATGGAACTGTCTTAGCAGATTTTACTCCAAAAACCAATGAGGTATTAAGTGAAGAATCCGCCTATGTTGTATTAGAATTATTAAAGGGGGTAACTACAGCTGGCTCTGGAGTAAGGCTACGAACTTCGGAACACTACTACAAAGATATTATTACTGGGTTCCCTTACGAATTTACCAACCCAATAGCGGGTAAAACAGGAACAACTCAAAACCATACAGATGGTTGGTTTATGGGTGTTGTGCCAAATTTAGCAACAGGTGTTTGGACAGGTGGTGAAGATAGAGCTGTTCATTTTGAAAATATAGCAGAAGGTCAAGGAGCTACTATGTCTTTGCCTACTTGGGCATTATTCATGAAAAAAGTGTATGCAGATACTTCTTTAAATATTAGTCAGGAAGACTTTGAAAAACCGGAGAGTATTGGGATAGTTACAACCTGTGGGAAAGACTCTTCAACTAAAGATAAAAATTCCAAGAAAATAATCCCTGACGACGACGACATAGATTTTTAACATTATAAAATGATATAAGTATTAAAGACATTACAAAATAATTAGGATGATTAATAAAAAAGTAGATAGCATTGAAGAAGCACTTAAAGGTGTTTCGGATCATATGACATTTATGTTAGGAGGTTTCGGATTATGTGGTATTCCAGAAAATGCTATAGCAGAGTTAGCTAGAAAGGGGATAAAAAATCTTACTTGCATATCTAACAATGCAGGGGTTGATGATTTTGGACTTGGATTATTATTACAAAATAAGCAAATTAAGAAAATGATATCTTCTTATGTTGGTGAAAATGATGAGTTTGAACGTCAAATGTTATCAGGAGAATTAGAAGTTGAATTAACTCCACAAGGAACTTTAGCAGAAAAATGTAGAGCTGCTCAAGCAGGTTTTCCTGCATTTTATACACCAGCTGGTTATGGTACCGAAGTTGCAGAGGGAAAAGAAACAAGAGATTTTAATGGTAAAATGCACGTTTTGGAGTTGGCTTATAAAGCAGATTTTGCTTTTGTAAAAGCATGGAAAGGAGACGAAGCAGGGAATCTAATCTTTAAAGGAACTGCACGTAACTTTAATCCATTAATGTGTGGAGCTGCAACAATTACTGTTGCAGAGGTAGAGGAATTAGTTCCGTTAGGAACATTAGATCCAAATCAAATTCATACCCCTGGAATTTTTGTTCAACGAATTTTTCATGGAGATAAATTTGAAAAAAGAATAGAGCAAAGAACCGTTAGACAGAGAAGTTAGTTATGTTAGATAAAAACGGAATAGCTAAAAGAATAGCAAAAGAAGTAAAAAACGGTTATTATGTAAATTTAGGTATTGGGATACCTACGCTTGTTGCCAATTTTGTAAGAGACGATATTGAGGTAGAATTTCAAAGTGAAAATGGTGTCCTTGGAATGGGACCATTTCCTTTTGAGGGAGAAGAAGATGCAGATATTATTAATGCAGGTAAACAAACTATTACTACAATGCCAGGAGCAAGTTTTTTTGATTCTGCAACTAGTTTTTCAATGATTAGAGGGAAGCATGTTCATTTGACAATTTTAGGTGCTATGGAAGTATCTGAAAATGGAGACATTGCCAATTGGAAAATCCCTGGTAAAATGGTAAAAGGGATGGGTGGTGCTATGGATCTAGTAGCATCTGCAGAAAATATTATTGTTGCTATGATGCATACCAATAAACGTGGTGAATCTAAATTATTAAAAAGATGCTCCTTGCCTCTTACTGGTGTAGGATGTGTAACCAAAGTAGTAACTAATTTAGCTGTTTTTGAAATTAAAAATAATCAGTTCTATTTATTAGAAAGAGCCCCTGGAGTTAGTGTTGAGGAGATTAAAAATGCTACTGAAGGAACTTTAATTATAGAGGGAGAAATTCCAGAAATGGATTTATAAATTGATGTTATGAAAATTATCTCATACAACGTAAACGGAATTAGAGCAGCTATTAAAAAAGGAATGTTAGATTGGCTTAAAGCTGCCAATCCGGACGTTATTTGTATTCAAGAAACGAAAGCACAACAAGACCAGGTAGATCCAATTGGTATTGAATTGGCAGGGTATCCATACCAATATTGGTTTTCTGCACAAAAAAAAGGATATTCTGGAGTGGCTATTTTTTGTAAAAAAGAGCCAAACCATATTGAGTATGGTACTGGTATAGAAACCATGGATTTTGAAGGGAGAAATCTTCGAGTAGATTTTGATAATGTTTCCGTGATGAGTATGTATTTACCCTCCGGAACGAATGATTTAAGATTAGATTTTAAGTTTAATTATATGGACGAAATTCAAAAGTATCTTAACAACTTGAAGAAAGAAATTCCTAATTTAGTTATTTGTGGAGATTATAATATTTGTCATGAAGCAATAGATATTCATAATCCAAAAATGAAAGGGGTTTCAGGGTTTCTCCCAGAAGAAAGGCAATGGATTGGTAACTTTATAGAGAATGGATTTATAGATAGTTTTCGTCATTTAAATAAAGAACCTCATCATTATAGTTGGTGGAGTTATAGGGCTAATTCTAGAGCGAATAATAAAGGTTGGAGAATTGACTACAATATGGTTTCAGCACCCTTAAAGGAAAATATTTCTAGAGCATTTATTTTGCCAGATGCAAAACATTCCGATCATTGTCCAATTGGTGTAGAATTACAATTTTAATAAATGAAAAAACAATATTTTATAGTACTTTTTTTACTTTCAACATTTGCTATTTCACAAGTTAAAAAAGACAGCATTAGCGTTAATAAAGATGCTGCGAGTCAATCGTTAGAAGAGACGCTGTACTCATCTAAAGACATTGCACTTATAGACAGTTTAGTTCTAGAAAACCAACTTCAATCTGTTTTTATGGATGAAATTAGAGAGTATTATATTTCTAATACAGATACTACAGATGTTTCAGAAGTAGCTTTAAATGCTTCCTTGTTAAAAGAAAGACTCGCTAAAATTAATGAAACAACTCCTTTTCATCTTGCTTACAACCCTGCGCTAGAAAAAATAATTAAATCGTATTTAAAAAACAGAAGAAAATATTATCCAAATTTTATGGCAAGGGCGGCGTATTATTTTCCAATGATTGAAAAGTATTTAGACCAATATGATATTCCTTTAGAAATGAAGTATTTGGCCCTAGTAGAATCTGCCTTAAAACCCAAGGCAAAATCTAGGGTTGGTGCAACGGGGCTTTGGCAATTCATGTATCCAACAGGAAAACAATACAACTTAAAGGTAAGTTCATATGTAGATGAAAGACAAGATCCAAT
>ERZ651770.982-NODE-982-length-12273-cov-2.560020_pt1 | contig 12273 bp, 18 predicted proteins | sample MGYA00514756_ERZ651770 | MGnify/ENA metagenome assembly ERZ651770
AGAATTATCTAAAAAAGTTTTAACAAAATCTTCTTTATTAAAAAATTACTGCCAAGCAGAGGAATACCACCAAAGATATTTAGAGAAGAATCCCAATGGATATGACTGTCACTCAAGTACTGGGATTGCATATCCAGCTCTAAAGGCTTAAGGAGAAAGTAATGTCTTATAGCGAATCTGAACTTCCTAAAATCAATCCCAAGACTGGAAAAGCATTTCCAGTTCAATTAGATGATGAAAGTTTAGCTAAGAGTCTAGATCCACTTTCTTATGATGTATTGCGTAAAGCTGGAACTGAAGTTGCCTTTACTGGTAAATATTATGAGAGTGAAACCATCGGGGTTTATAAGTGCAAAGCTTGTAGCGCAGAGCTATTTAGAAGTGAAACTAAGTTTCATTCCGGTTGTGGTTGGCCCTCTTTCTATGCGCCCAAAAGTGATGATGCAGTAGTGCTATTAGAGGATCGCTCACTTGCGCCAAGAATAAGAGTTGAGGTGCGCTGCGCCTCTTGTGGTTCACATCTTGGGCATGTATTTGAAGGTGAAGGATTTGATATGTTGACACCGTGGGATGAGTTCACCAAAGAAATTAATATTCATTTAGGTAAACGAAGTGGTGGTTGGAAGTTCTGTTGGAATTTCAATAACAACAAGTATTATTCAAATAAAGAAGAGTTACTTAAGTTCATTCGTTCAGGTCGGGTTGTTGATGAATATGGTGAACAACATGATGTAGAAGAGTTCATTAAGATGGCTCTTGAATGGGGTGAACCTGATGGATTGGTTGTTGACGAGAAGTATCGTAGAGAACAAAGGGCGAAAGGTCATGGAACTTACTGGATGGATAGTGAACGATATGATGATAAAATAATCGACGGACTTAGAGTTTCAAGTAGTGTTGATTTTAGTTAATTGTTTCCTTGTTTAGAAAAACAAGGTGGTGGAAAGCCCCGTTTATTCGGTCGGCCCCAAAGGGAGATGGTAACGTCTCCCTTTTTTTGTTTTACAGGTATTTATATAGAAAAGACAATATGGCTAAAGATATTATATTAACTGAGAAACAACTTGAGAAGTTGGTTAATGGTTTGAAAAAGAATGTTAACGAAGATAAAGAAGGTGGGTCTTACATGGCTAAACAACAGTTATATACTATTGCTCTATTGGCACATAAGATGTGGGAAGCCATGGAAGATGGTGAACAATTGGAAGATTGGATGGAATCTAAAATCGCTCAATGTGAATCAAGTATTACTTCTGTTGTTAAATCATATATGTATGATGAATTTGTTGACGACAATCGTGGAATGGGTTCATTAAATTTTGATGAAATTGTTATAGGTAAATAACCACCAACCTTTTACTATTGAAAACCTTTGTATTATGATTGATACAAAGGTTTTTTTATGAGCAAAATTATTGTTACAGGTGGACTTGGATTTATTGGTTCACACTTTATTAATTACGTAAACGAGAATACAAACGACGAGATTGTTTTAATTGATAAAATGACTTACGCTGCGAATCCTAACAATATTCATAAGTCAGTTAAGTTCATTCAAAAAGACATCTGTGATGTTACTGCTGAAGAATTAGGTGAGTATGATTACATTGTTAACTTCGCGGCGGAATCTCACGTAGACAATTCAATTAAAGATGGTTTACCATTTGTTAAATCAAACGTTCAGGGAACATTCAACATGTTGGAGGTTGCTAGAAAGAACGATAAACTAAAGAAATTCTTACACATCTCAACTGATGAGGTTTATGGTGATATGGATGATTTTACTTGGTCACCAAACCACGTGGCTCAAGAAGGTGATGGACTTCACCCAAGTTCTTATTACTCATCAACCAAAGCGGCCGCAGACCTATTGGTAATCTCAGCCAACAGAACATTTGGTTTACCTTATCTTATCACCAGAACTTGTAACAATTACGGTGAGAACCAACACCACGAAAAGTTCATCCCTAAGATTATCCAATCAATTAAGAACAATGTTGAGGTTCCTATTTATGGTGATGGTAATCAAGTTAGAGAATGGATTCATGCTGACGATAACTCAAGAGCTATCTACACATTATTGAAGTCCGACCAACTGAATCAAATCTATAATATTGGTAGTGAAGAAACCTACACTAATAATCAGGTGGTGAGTATGATTAGTGAAATCTTAGGTAAAGAAGTTAAATACAAATACGTTGAAGACCGACTAGGTCACGACAGAAGATATTCTTTAAGTAGTTCAAAATACAGAATAGAGTTTGGTGAAATACAAACAATTAAATTAAAAGAGTGGTTAGAAAAAATTATTAAGTAATGAAAGGAATCATACTAGCGGCGGGTTCAGGTACCCGACTATATCCATTGACTGCGTCAGTGTCGAAACAACTATTACCTGTTTACGATAAACCAATGATTTATTACCCAATAGCAACATTGATGTCATTTGGTATTAAAGACATTTTGATTATCGTTGCACCACAGGATAAACATTTATTTGAACGATTATTAGGTGACGGTTCATCTTTGGGTTGTAACTTCCAATATGAAGTTCAAGAGGTACCAAGAGGATTGGCTGAAGCGTTTATTATTGGTGAGAAGTTCATCGGTGAAGACCCAGCGTGTTTAATCTTGGGTGACAATATCTTCTATGGTATTGACGCTGAGAAAGTAAAAGAGAACATTCAAAACCTAAAAGGTGGGTTGGTGTTCGGTTATCAAGTTAACGACCCTGAAAGATATGGTGTCTTATCATTTACTAAAGGTGGTTCAGTTAACGGCATCCAAGAGAAACCAACTAAACCTAAATCAAATTACGCAGTACCAGGTCTATACTTCTTTGATAATTCAGTTATTAAAGTTGCGTCTAATGTTAAACCATCAGACAGAGGTGAATTAGAGATTACTGACGTGATTAGTCACTACTTAGATTGGGGACTATTGAACGTTCACAAATTACCACGAGGTGTTGCTTGGTTAGATACTGGAACATTTGAGTCTTTGATGCAAGCGGGAATGTATGTTGAAACTATTGAACAACGACAAGGAATTAAGATTGGTTGTATTGAAGAAATTGCATACCAAAATGGGTGGATTAATCGAGACCAAGTTCTTAAATTTGCTCAGAAACATAAAAAAACAAATTACGGAACTTATTTAACAAAATTAACTAAAAATGACTAATAAAATGGAAAACAACAGATTGATTAAGGCATTACATGCCAAGTACCACGCAGAGATGATGGATGCGATTGCAAGATTAGAGGTTTATGCAACATCACCCGTAGCAATTGGTGAGCACCCACAACACACCGAGGAGATGGATAAGTTGGTTGAACAATACACCAACGCTCGTGATAAGGCCGAGGCATTAATGGTGATGGTGAAAGAACTTAGTGTGTAATGGAAGTCGGACACAAAATTGAAAGTGGTGTGTTTGTTGACCATAGAGGGTCATTCGCACCTTTAGCATTGGATTTTCTTGGTAAGAGTTGGATTCAGAGTAATATAAGTGTTAACACAACAAGTGGGACCTTTAGAGGACTTCACTTTCAATTAGGTGAGTTTGCTCAAGCTAAGTTGGTTAAAGTGATTCACGGAATGATAATTGACTTTATTGTTGATATCAGACCTGAGTCACCGGACTACTTAAAGCTACAACAATTTATTGTATCACCTGGAGAGGTGTTAATGGTTCCGAGAGGTTATGCTCACGGATTTTTAACTACCGAGGATAACACGGTAGTTCAATATTTGGTTGATAATATTTACAGTCCTGAGAACGAAGGTTCAATTTATTGGAATGAGTTTCCTGAGATTAGAGAAACCATTAAAGAGTTTTTTGATGGTAAGTTATCGACTAATGATTTGATTATTTCACATAAAGATAACTACACAAAGAACTTCACCTTTGATAAGTAATCCATTAAAGATACATGAAACTAAACCTGTTGAGGTTAACATCCCAAAAAACCCCAACCGGCTTAGTTTTGTTATTATAGGGTATAACAATAGACCATATAAATCTATTAATATTAATATTCACGAGTTTCAGGTTAAAATTCTGAATAGAGGTGATTTCGGAGAATATACTGACAAGATATTGAAATATTATATGAAGAAGGATATGGATACTAGAATCAAATTATTTTCAATTGAAGGTAGTTGTTTTGTAGATTTTTGATATTTATATGAAAAGTTTGAACATGGACAATAAAGTATTGAAAGAAAAATTATTTGAGGCTGTAAAACAAAAAGGTCTTATTACCGAACAAGCCAATAGTGGTAAAAAAGACTTTGCTGAGATGATTTCATTATTATTACACTCAAAGACTCAAGCCCACGCATTTCATTTACAATGTAAATCTTATGCTGAACACATGGCATTAAATGGTTATTATACAAGTATTGATGAATTAACCGATGCTCTTGTTGAATCATACCAAGGTAAATACTCTATCCTAAAAGGTTATAAGAATTACCCGATTGAAGATTATAAAGACACCACAACTACCATTAACTATTTAAAGGACTTATGTGAAAAAGTTGAAGAGTTAAGAGGATGTTGTAAAGAATCATACATCCAAAGTCAAATTGATTTGGTTTGTGAATTGATTAACTCAACGTTATATAAAATGAGATTCTTAAAATAAGATATCTAAAATATTAAAAGACCCTCACTTAATCGTGGGGGTTTTTTCATTTACACGATATTTATTACTGATGAAGGAATTGATATTACAAATATTAAAAGAACAACTTGAGGGTGGTGTGGACAAACCGTTGTCTGAAAAGGAAGTACGTTTATTCAAATACTTGAACAAACACAAAACGGAATACCCAACACAATCAAAGTTATTAGAGTTCATCAAAACCATGATGCCGTTTGTTGGTCGACCAGCAACTGATGCAAGATTCTATTACGAAGTTTACACTGCAAACTACAGACCTGAAGGTGACTACGAGAACTTAGATAAATTAAGTTTCAAAGACTTCAGAAGTTTCAAACAAAGAAAGACACCAAACAACACCGCCTACGAATATAGTTCAGCTAAAATACCCTTCAAAGGTTCAAACTTAGAAGGTTACTGGGATGTTGATAATAGTCACGACTGGCATTACATCGTTAGTTCGTATTCTTGGTACCCAATCTTTTTATTTAAAGATAATAAGTGGTTTAGAGTTAGTGACAACTACTCAAGCTCAACCTCAAAACATTTGTCACAATCCAATCCTGTTAGATATAACTCAGGTCTCCAAGCAAATGTTTATGATGTAACCAGAAATGAGATGGATGCTTTAGTTCGTGGTGTAAAAACATTTGACAAAATCAAAAAAGAAAGAGTTGAGGAGTTCAGTAAAAATGATGTTAAAAAATCATTGATTGGTAAACCAAGATGGATTAGTATGGGTTGGGGTCCTGACAAAAAGAAAGTTAATTTCACCGTTGATAAAATTAAAAAGACCGGTGGTAAGATTAATGTTGAAATTACAATCAACAAAGCCGGAAACGTAGAGGGAACAAACAGATTAGTTGTTAACCCTGAAGGTTATGTGGTACCGAGTCCATTCTCTGAGGACATCGAAAAAGGTATTAAGTATCGTTTTATTACTGACAACAGTAAATATTTAAATAACGACAACGTAACATTTACATTCAATCACCCAAAATAAATTTGGTAAAGTCAAATATTCGCAGTATCTTTGTAAAACAAAATCAGAGATACTATGACAACTACCAACACCACCACCCAAGTTCGTAACTACCAAGGCAACAACTCATTCATCCTTAAGATGAAGGAAACCCTTAATAAGTGGGGTCAATTGACACCCAACCAATCCGCAGCCGTAGAGAAAATCCTCTCAGCACCTGTTGAAGCGAAACAGGTTGAATTGACTGACGACATGAAGAAAGTTCAGTCTTACGAAGGTGAGAACGCTTTCGTTAAAGAACTACAATCTAAACTTGAGAAGTACGGTAAATTGACCGACAAACAAGTTTCAGCGGCTTTGAAACAAATCCAAAAAGAAGAAGACCAAAAGAAGACCCGTAACTTCAACATCAACCTTATCGGTGAGACTTTGAAAGTTGGTCGTAAAGTTGGTCAAGGAATGAAAGAGGCTTACGGTCTTGAGTTCAACCCTGTTCTTCTTGATATCACTAAGTTGTTGGCTGTGTCACCTAAAGCAGTGAAGTTCGCAGGTAAGATGACTGAGAAACGTGGTAACATCTGTGTATGTTGTGGTAAGACTTTGACTGACGAGTTCTCAATGATTACTAAGATGGGTAAGACTTGTGCTAAACACATGAAGATTGAGTACATCACTGACCGTAGTCAAGCAAAGCGTTTCCGTAACGACTACATGAAACGAGTTGAGGAGATTGGTGAGATGGAGTTTTGGATTCCGAAAAGTCAAATCGTAAAGTGGGACGGTAAGACTGAAATCATCTTAAAGATGATTTAATTTAAGAAGGGAGTTTGACTCCCTTTTTTATTTTATATACATTTATATATGATTTATTCTAAACGAGTAGAGACGTTTTTAAAAGAGGTATACGAAAGACGACCTGAGATGAGGAGACACCCTGATTACAGGATGTTCTATTTGTATACTGATTACCCAAAAGTACAAGAGAGTATTATTATATTAACCAACGGTAACCCAATTCCATTAGAAGGTATTGGTGAAGATATTAGAACTATTGCACATGTTTTAGGGTTTGAAGCGGAAGCTATGGATTGGGAAGTTTTTAATAATCAGATTAGAAAACAACTTGAAGATGAATATAACGAAAGACGTGGCAGTGAATTTAGATTGATATTTCACGAGATATGGTAATTGACTTTTAGTATTTTGTTATTATAATTGTATAGAAGTTAAAAGAGAACAAGATGAATATTAAACAAGCATTGAAACTGAAAAACAAACTAGTCAAAGAGAACGCCGAGTACTTCAGTAGAGTTAGTTCTTACAACTCTGTTGAAGAAGGAATGACAAGACCTTACAACCCAACTGAAATGTTGGCTAAGTTTAACGAAGGAGTTAAACAACTTGTTGATTTAAAGACAAGGATTCATAGAGCAAACGCTCCCGTCTATGACAAAATCTTTAAATTGGCTGAGTTAAAGTCGATGGTTACAAAACTACGTAGCCTAAATTGTGTTGAAGGTAAAACAAGTAGAGGGTGGAGAGAGAATGAACCTGTTATGATGGTTTCTGAAATCGGAGTCTTACAAAGAGACGATATGGTGAAAGCATTAGAAGCTCAAATTGAAGAGATTCAAGATGAGTTAGACACTCACAACTCAATTACCCAAATCTAAAGCCGGTCTCGGCGAAAAATGAGTAGACGTATGGTTATCCATACTTCACTACATATTCTGGAAAAGGTTCGCACCTTGATGATACGATTTTGATATAGTACAGTCCTTTAGTCAAAATTTGCCAAATTCAAAATTCGCTCGTCAAAACGCAAACTTCTTTGAAACTTACTCATTTTAGCCAGACTGAAAAACCCCTCTTCGGAGGGGTTTTGTTATTTATTAGAATTTGATTTGGAAGTCAATACCGGCACTTACGGTTTCTTCTGTGTTCTCACCAAAGTTTAAGAATACCGCTCTTTCACTTGGGTCAAAATCAAAACTACCCTGAGAACCCTCATTAATTTCCCAACCTCCATAGAAGTTTTCTAACCAAGAGTATAAGAAATTTATTACGTCTGTAGGTACCTCAACACCATTGTCAGTTTTACTATCAATTTCACCTGAGTCACCACCACCATTAAAATATACTTTATCACCTGTTTTGCTAATCTCACCAAAGAAACTTTCGATAGCATCTTTTTCATCACCATCTAAATCATCATCGTCGATATATTTTGAATCCGACATTTCGTTTGTCCCTTGAACATATTCATCATATTCGGCTTCTAAAGTTCTTTCAACGCAGTCGATAAAGAAATTTAAATTACCTCTATTTTCACAATCACTACCTTGTGAATGTAATTCATTATTTTCAAGGATGTCTTCTAATGTTTTTCTTATAGCGTCATATAGTTCTGCGTGACCACCATCACCATATGCGTTATCTGGCATATAACCCACACCACAATCTTCAATATAAACCTGCATTTCGGCTTTTTTAATACCGTGTGATTGTAGGTAATATGAAAATAATTTAAGTGATTTTAATTCTTCTTCTGTAACTACTGGTGTCATAATTTTTTTATTATAAATACTTTAATCTACATTTAATTCTAAAGTTCTCATCATCCACACTGGTCTTTCTTTGGACTCTAACGCCATTAACCATTCTTTTGCTGACGGAAGGTGGTTATAACAATCTTCTTTTACGTGTTGTTCACCAACGTAACGAGTATAAACTATTTTACCATCACTGTTGGTAAAGTGACTCCCGAATATCTTTTCCATTTCAAAGATACCCTCTGAGTGATGACGAAACATTCTATGGTTGGAATGACCATACCATCCCTTAGTTTCATCAAACCAGTTATGGATATCAATGTATTCCTCCCACTTTCCGCCGAACTTCTTGGCAGAACTTTTCGCATGTATAATAGGGTGTGCCATATCTTTTTCTTTAAATATAAGCGACGAACCCACTTGATAAATGAATTTTATTTTTTTATGATTGTAAAAAAGTTACACATGAAAAATTTTAAGAACATTCAAAAACTTATGGCAGAATTGGAAAACGATGAGGTTGCAACATACGACGGACCAATACCATCAGTGTTTGAACCTGAAGATGAAAAGGTTGATTCAGATATTCCCACTTGTTGGAGTATGTTAAAAGACGAGGAGTTCTCACCTTCTTATGTGACAACACCCCAAGTTCCCGCAGGTATTTACGAGATTGTTTGGAACCACCAATTACAAAATTACACGTTGAAGAAACAACCATTCAAAACCGATGAGTTGTATCACTTACCTTCACCTGAGATTACTGATATCTTAGAAGACATTGATAGTTTTTGGAACCGAGTTGATGTGTATAAAAAATACAACTTTATTCACAAACGAGGTATTTTGATGTATGGTGAACCAGGTTGTGGTAAGTCAGGTATCATTCAGTTATTATCTAAACTTATCATGGATAAGAATGGTATTGTGATTAACATCAAAGACGAAGAAGACGTTGAATCATTCACCAAGTTCATCCCAACGTTCCGTAAGATTGAACCTAACCGACCATTGGTTGTTATTTTGGAGGATATTGATTCAATTGCGGGTGAGAGTAGAAGTCAGACTAGCCGTTTATTAAACATTTTGGATGGGGTTAAACAAATTGAGAATGTTGTTTATATCGCAACGACGAACTACCCTGAGAAATTGGAAGAACGTATCACCAACCGACCATCACGTTTCGACCGTAGATACCGAGTTGAATTACCTAACGAAGAGATTCGTGAGGCTTACATCAAACATAAATTGAATGATGAGGACTTGGCTCAAATTAACATCAAAGAATGGTTAACGAGAACTGAAGGTATGTCCTTGTCTCACCTTAAAGAGGTTGTTGTATCAACCATCGTAATGGGTCGTAGTTTTGAAGAAACTATGGAGAACCTTGATGGTATGAAGAAACGACCAACAGCAAAACCTAAAACAGATATCGGATTCGGTAAGTAATTTGTTTCTCACTTATATTTATTAGTATGAGTGAGAAACATTTTGGACGTAATGATTATCAGTTTGGTCATTGTCATTACTTTGCTAAGTATCTAATTAGGGTATTCAAAGAGATGTTACCTAAGGTTGATGTCAAATACCATTTGGTGTTAGCTGCTAGATACGATGACGATGAAGAGATAATTGATGATGTGTTAATCCATGCTTATTTAAAGGTTGGTGATTATCTTATAGATTCGGAAGGTGTTCACTCTATTGACACCGCTTCTGACAGAGCTCAAAGTTGGGCTGACGTTGAGAAAGATTTAACTCCAGATGGTTATGACTTTGATACGTGGGAAGAAGAAAGTGAAAACATTCCTGAAATGTTCTTTAACCGATGGTGTTCCACTAAACAACTAAAAGACGACGTGTTGGAGTTTGTAAAACGACCTGATGTTATGGAAGTCGTTGAGCAATATAAATAGTATTTATAAGTATGAAATTAGTACTAACAGAATCACAGGTTAAAACCATCCAAGAAAATCTACAACATAGAAAGATGTTTCAAAAATATTGGGAACGATTCGGACCTGGTGTTGACGAAAACTTCCTTAATTTGTTTGGATTTAAACGAGGTAATCTTGATGGTACCAATATTAATAATGTTTATGCTCATCTTAGAGAGTTTTTGGGTTATGAAAACGCAATGAAGATGACTGAAGAACTAATACTTAAGAATCCACACAAGATTGGTGATGGGGGTATGGTTTGTGGTGGTTATGATTTTAAGTTTGAACTATCAATTAACGATATTGAAGATGCAAACATTTACGTTGATGTGTTGGTTGATGCTGAAGACCCTAATGCCGAGGTTAATATTGTGACAGGTGAGACATTTCAACTACAGAAAGCCATTGATGATGAGGAGATAGGTTATGAAATTGAAAGTGAGATTGAAGACTGTGTGAGAGATTACTTAGAACAAATTACAAATAAGACTGGTGTTAATGTTACAATCTTTAGTTCTCTATATAAATAAAACTATTGACTATATAAAAATAATTTATTATAAGTGGTATTTATCAAGACAAAACACTTTCAACCATGTGGGAACCCGATGAATACGACGACTTTGGAGACCACTCTATCAGCGACTTTGGTAGAGTGTAAAATTTCAAATTTATGAGCAAATACAAAAACATATATACCGAAGATATTGAGAAAATTGCTCAAAGAGTTCTACCAAAATTTGTGGAGAGGTTCCACAAAAACTACAACTTTACTTTACCCGAATTTACCATCAGAGAAATTAATGGTATGCCAAGAAATAGTTGGGATATCATCACCAATGGTGACGCACCCAAGTTTGGTTACATAACCGTTGAGGTTGATATCGATGCTAAAGACGGTAGAATGGGTAAAGTTAAAAAATTGGTAACTGCCGTGGTTGACCAAGCGATTCGTAGTCTTGGTTATGATTATGAAGAAGATATTACGGTTAATTTTACAAGAACTGGCGGTTCACCCAAAATGATGGAGACCGTTAAAAACACCTTACAAAAATACCTAAATACCGTAACGACTTATCAGGGGGAATACCTTATGCCGTATTCTGAAGCCGATGAATATGTTGATTGGAAAATTAAATTCATTCTTGAAGTTGACTCAGTCCGAAACTCAAATGAGGACGATTGTTTATATAGTGTGAGTGTTACTATGTACGTAACTGAATTAATAGTTGGGTTTGAAGATAAAAACGATTGGGAGACATTACGTAATAGATATGGTATACCTGAGTATAGTTGGGAAAAAATGGTTGACACAATATCTAATAGTGCGTCCAATATACTACCACACATCTGTATTGATGAAATAAACTACGAATTTAAAAATAGGTAAAATGGATTTTAAAATAGAGGGTATTATTCAATTAATCGGGTTTGTATCTACTGTGGTACTTTTAATATACCATTTCATTACATTTAAAAAAGAAGACGAGAATTAATAAAGTTCGTCAAATTCGGTGACAATATTATCATCAACATTAAAGTCGTCATAATAGTCACTACTCTGTTCATAAAACTTACCTGTTGCAACAGTATATTCGTCGTTGAATATTTTACTAAGGGCTTCATCGCTAATTTTTACAGGTGTGTCATGAGTGATAAAGTAATCTTTTAATTTCTGATTAACACTAAGGAATACTATATTCTCAATTTCATCATGACCTGTTTTTTCAGTAGAACCAATGCCGTCACAATAATTACATTCTAATTGACCGTTTGCGTCACAATCGTCACAATTAACATAACCACCACCCGAGCATGAATTACATTCATGTTCATCATCTTCGTATTGGTTTATTGTACCATCACCACCACAATCATTACAGGTTATTTCACCATCACCACCACAAGAATCACAATCGTATTTACCATCACCACCACATTGAGGACAGTCTTCATTAGGGTCTCTTTCACTTATAGTTGTTACGGTAAATGTGAATCTACCATCTTCAAATAAACGATGAATTTCTTCTTCAGACAATCCTTTTGAATTGATTAAATCGAAAGTCAGCACCACTTTAGAAGACACTTTATTTACATTTTGTCCGCCTGCCCCACTACTTCTAACGGCT
>ERZ651770.996-NODE-996-length-12146-cov-3.959814_pt1 | contig 12146 bp, 10 predicted proteins | sample MGYA00514756_ERZ651770 | MGnify/ENA metagenome assembly ERZ651770
TGCCAAAACTGTAGCGGTAGTAGTACCATCTCCAGCTAAATCATTTGTTTTTGAAGCAACTTCTTTTACCATTTGAGCTCCCATGTTTTCAAGAGGATCTTCTAACTCAATTTCTTTTGCTACCGTTACACCATCTTTGGTGATTTGAGGTCCACCAAATGATTTTCCTATTATTACATTACGTCCTCTAGGTCCTAAGGTTACTTTTACTGCATCTGCCAATGCATTAACACCACGTTTTATACTATCACGTGCTTCAATATCAAATTTTATATCTTTTGCCATTTTTAAAATCTTTTTGATTAAACTTTAATAGTTATAATTAAATAATTGCTAGAATATCTTCTTCTCGCATAATAAGGTAATCGCTACCTTCATGTTTTAATTCACTTCCTGAATATTTTCCATAAAGTACAAGGTCACCAATTTTCACAGTCATGTCGTGGTCTTTTTTTCCTTTTCCAACTGCAACAACTTTGCCTTGTTGTGGTTTTTCTTTTGCAGAATCTGGGATGTATAATCCTGAAGCAGTTTTTGTTTCCGCTTCTTGTGGTTCTACTAAAACTCTATCTGAAAGAGGTTGAATTTTTAATGCCATTATCAGTGTTTTTTTATTAATATTATATTTATAATTGTTTAAGCTAAAAGTATGCCACTTGAATATAAGTGACAAGTGTCCATAAAAAATGCCAGCTTGTCATAAGCTGGCATTTTAAATATCTTAAAAAAGACCTTTTGTCTTTCAGGGTATTACTCTTGAGTATCTTCTGATTTTGCTGGAACCTCTAAAGTTTCCACAGGAACTTCAACAGCTTCTTCAAGGAGTACTTCTGGAGCTGCAGTATTAATTTCAGTATCTAAAAGTTTAGAATCTGCACCCGCGTAATTGCCTTTTAAAGCTACGTTTGAAAGTAAAATTAAAACAATTAAAAGCGTGGCAAGTGTCCAAGTACTCTTGTCTAAAAAGTCGCCTGTTTTTTTAACGCCACCAACTACTTGGCTTGAACCTCCTCCTAATGAAGAAGACAATCCGCCACCTTTAGGGTTTTGGACCATAATAACAAGCATTAGTAAAACACTAACAATAAGGATCAGGATTAGAAATATGGTAAATGTACTCATGACTATAAATTCTCTTTAATTAATTTTTGTACCACTTTAATTTGGCTTGCAAAGAAACTATTTTTTTCTGGATATTTCAAACTTAATATTTTATAGGCTTGAAGGGCTTTTTTATATTTTTTTTGCTCTAAGTAAACCCTGGCTAGTGTTTCTGTCATTAACGCTTCCTTGTTTATTTTCTGAGCGTCTTTAATCGTTATTTCTTCTGGGTTTGTCAAAGGAGTACTCATCTTAGGGTTTGTGGCTATAAAGGCATTAATTTGTGCCATTTTAGCTGCTTTTTTGGGCGTATCGGAGGTTTTTACAATGCTTGTTTCAGTTTTGTTCTCAACAGAATTTTTAGCACTCAATTGCAGCCACTCTTCAAAAGAATATCGATCATTTTTGTTAAATTCTAGTGGTTTACCGAGCTCAAGGGAAGAAAAGTTTGCTTCTTTGACTTGCTGAGAGTCGTTTTTTTTATCCGAAGTTTGTTCCGTGTAATCTTCTTCAGTATATTTTTGAGTAATAGTGGGTATTTCCGATGGTTCTGCGCCTTGTTTTGCTAGGTCTGTTTCTTTAGAAAGCGAGGTTTGAGGCGCTTTCTTCACTTTTGTCTGGCTGTTAAAAGCTTCTTGTGTGATTATTTCAAAAAGCCAAGAGCGATCCGAGGTGTAGGCAGCATGTTTTTTTAGGGCGGCGTTGTATTTAAAGCTATTAGCGTTTTTTAAGCCTATTAATTCCATTCCTCTGGCTGCCTGAAAATAAGGGTAAGTTTCCACAATCTGTCGCAATGCAGACAGGTCTGACTCTTGTATTATTTCCAAAGGTTTTTCTAATAGATCTGTAAAGCGACTTACTTGCATGTGGCTAATATAAGGAGTTCCCTTTAAATAGTTGTCTATGGTTTACCAGTCTGCTAGAGAGGCACTAAATATATCCTGGAGTATCCTTTCAAATATGGCATCAAAAGCGTCATTCTTGACACTGTCTAGCATGGAATCTGCTGGGTAGTCATAAAAAAACGAAAATCTTTTTTCAAAATCTGCGTCTTCTTTGGTCGTGTTGAAAAAACGCACATTAATACCTATAGTTAACCTGTTTTGAGCCGCAGTTTGTTGGGCAGTTGCAGACATTGGAGATACCCTGAACTCTACAATTTCCCCCTCATAAATAAGATCTCCGTTGGTATTTGTGAGGTCTAGACTGGTTTGATTTTGTATGAAATCTTGCAATGCTAGGGTAAAAGTATTGTCTAAGCCAGGTTCTATGGTAGAGCCTGGATTGTCTGAGGCGTAGTTTTGAAAAAAGTTTACCTGAAATGTTTTAGCTGTACCCACATTCCCTCCTGTGAAATTGTAAATTCCACAGCCGTTTAGTGTTAGTGCAATGATTATGATTAGGGCTATTTTAATTTCTAACCTAAAAGTTTTAAATGTATAATGGCGCATTAGAGGTTGTATTGTTTGATTTTTCTGTAAAGTGTTCTTTCTGAGATACCTAACTCGGATGCTGCTAATTTTCTTTTCCCTTTATTGCGATCTAAGGCTTTAATAATGAGCTCAATTTCTTTGTCATGTAAAGATAGGGTTTCTTCTTCTTCAATTTCTTCTGCAAAATGGTACTTGTCGGAAGGATTTGAATCAGGCATATGGTCTTTTTCAGAAGCACTGTTTTGAATGGCTAATATTGATTTAGAGGGAAGGGGTTCATAATCATTGTCTGAAACCGCCTCGTCGTCATAATTGTCCTCATTTTCTTGATAAGAGGAAAGTGCTTCTAATTGCGCGGATTTTTGAGACTCATTACCGTATATTTTTCTAATGAGGTTGTCGTTTTCTTTTTGTACTGAAGCACCATCTTTTCCTTTTAGCAATTCTAAAGTCAGTTTTTTCAAGTCGTTGAGGTCTCCTTTCATGTCAAAGAGTACCTTATACAGTATTTCTCTTTCATTGGAGAAATCACTAGATTGTTTTTCAGATCCAATGACTGCAGGCAATTGGCTGCTGTGTACCTGTGGGAGGTAGGATTGTAGGGTTTTGACATTTACTTCTCTTGAAGATTCCAATACAGATATTTGTTCCGCAATGTTTCGGAGTTGTCTAATGTTGCCTGGCCACCTGTATTTTATGAGCATTTGAACCGCTTCCTCTGAAAGTCGAATGGTAGGCATCTTATATTTTTGTCCAAAGTCCGATGCAAATTTTCTAAATAAAAGATGGATGTCTTCTTTTCTAGTGCGCAATGGAGGAACCCCTATCTCAATAGTGCTTAATCGGTAATAAAGGTCTTCTCTGAATTTGCCTTCTTGAATGGCTTTGGTCATTTCTACGTTGGTAGCAGCGACTATTCTTACATTGGTTTTTTGGACTTGTGAGGACCCTACTTTTAAGAATTCTCCATTTTCTAGTACCCTAAGGAGTCTCACTTGTGTGGTTAAAGGCAATTCTCCTACTTCATCTAAAAAAATAGTTCCACCATCTGCCACTTCAAAGTAGCCACTTCTGGTTGCTGTTGCGCCTGTAAAAGCGCCTTTTTCATGACCAAAAAGTTCACTATCTATGGTGCCTTCTGGAATAGCTCCGCAGTTTACGGCAATGTATTTTGAGTGTTTTCTGTGGGAAAGTCCGTGAATGATTTTTGGAATAGATTCTTTTCCTACCCCACTTTCTCCTGTAACCAATACGGAGATATCTGTAGGGGCTACCTGAATAGCTTTCTCCAATGACCTATTTAATGTAGGGTCATTTCCAATAATTTCAAATCGTTGTTTAATGGCTTGCAAGTTTTCCATTATGATGAAAGTTTGGTGTGTGAAATGGCTTTTCCTAATAAGGTTCCGGAGGTGCAATCTGTAATTTTTACTGCAACTAGGTCACCAATTTTATAAGTTTCTCTTGGAAATACCACTACGGCATTGTAGTTGTTTCTTCCCATGAGGTCTTTCTCTGATTTTTTTGATACCCCCTCTACTAAAACGGTTTCAATTTTACCTACCCTATTTTGAGTGTGCATGGCAGCATGTTTGCGTTGGACGGCTATGACCTCTGCAAGTCTTTTGCTTTTTAAGGTTTCCGGGATATTGTCTGCTAAGTTTTTTCCAGCTGCAGTTCCTGGCCTGTCTGAGTAGGAGTACATATAACCGAAATCATATTTTACATACTCCATAAGGCTCAGGGTGTCCTTGTGGTCTGCTTCGGTTTCATTGGGGAACCCAATAATCATATCTTGAGAAATAGCACAGTCAGGGATTATAGCCCTAATATTGTCTATAAGAGCCATATATTCTTCTCTAGTGTGTTGGCGGTTCATGGCTTTTAGAATACGGTTACTTCCGCTTTGTACGGGCAAGTGAATGTGCTTGCAAATATTTGAATGTACCGCCATGGTTCTAACCACATCCAAGGTCATGTCCTGTGGATTTGAAGTGGAAAAACGAATTCTCATTTCAGGAAACTTTAGCGCTACTTTTTCTAACAACTGTGAAAAATTTACTGCTGTAGCCTGAGCCATTTGGGTGGCTTTATTAAAATCTTTTTTTAAACCACCTCCGTACCAAAGGTAGCTGTCTACATTCTGCCCTAAAAGGGTCATTTCTTTATAGCCTTTGTCCCAGAGGTCCTGTATTTCTGTAAGTATGGAAAGTGGGTCTCTGGATCTTTCTCTCCCCCTTGTAAATGGGACTACGCAAAAAGTACACATATTGTCACAGCCTCTTGTAATGGAAACAAAAGCGGTAATTTTATTGCTGGCCAGTCTCACAGGAGCAATGTCCCCATAGGTTTCCTCTTTTGATAAAATCACATTGACGGCATTTCTTCCAGCCTCCACTTCTTTAAGTAAATTAGGAATGTCTTTATAGGCATCTGGGCCTACTACCATATCTACAATTTTGGCCTCTTCGAGTAGCTTTGTTTTGAGTCTTTCTGCCATACACCCTAACACCCCTACTTTCATTTGTGGGTTGCTGCGTTTCACGGCCTGAAATTTCTCTAAGCGTTTTCTTACGGTTTGTTCCGCCTTATCTCTAATGGAGCAAGTATTGATCAGCACAAGGTCTGCTTCTTCTAATACCTCTGTGGTGTGATACCCCTCAGCGGCTAATATTGACGCAACTACTTCGGAATCTGAAAAATTCATGGCGCAACCATAACTTTCTATATAAAGTTTTTTTGCGTTTGAGCCTTGAAGGTTTAGCTTCAATGCGGTTCCTTGTATGTTTGGATCAATAGTTTTTTCCATAGGGGAGTAAGCGGTATTTAAAATGGTTTACAAAGATAGTACTAAATTCAAATTAGTGACATTTTGTCATGGATTTTTTGGTCCTTAGTAGGGCTTTATTTAAAGGTGCTATTCAAAACAGATATGACTGAGACCGTTTAAAATAAAAAAATTGACCTACTTTTGTTTCCATAAATACGATCAATGGCAAAGAATTTAGTAATTGTAGAGTCCCCGGCAAAAGCCAAAACCATAGAAAAATTTTTAGGACCAGATTTTAAAGTAGCCTCTAGTTATGGGCATATTGCAGATCTTCCGTCCAAGGAATTGGGGGTAGCAGTGGATGATGATTTTGAAGCAAAATATATAGTTTCCTCCGATAAAAAAGCATTGGTAAAACAATTACAAGTATTGGCCAATAAAGCAGAGATCATTTGGTTGGCTAGTGATGAGGACCGAGAAGGAGAGGCTATTTCTTGGCATTTGTCAGAAACTTTGAAATTAGATAAAGCCAAAACCAAGAGGATTGTATTTAACTCTATTACAAAATCTGCGGTGCAGCATGCGATTCAAAACCCTAGAGAGATAGATTACAATCTTGTCAATGCACAGCAAGCCAGGCGTGTCTTAGATCGTTTGGTAGGTTATGAATTGTCTCCTGTGTTGTGGAAAAAAATTAAGCCAGGACTTTCTGCAGGAAGGGTTCAATCCGTTGCTGTAAGACTTATTGTAGAGAGAGAAAGAGAGATTGACTCATTTAATCCTGAAGCTTCCTTTAAAATTACGGCCCAATTCAAGACCCAGGCTGGGGTATTGTTTTCTGCAAAAATATACAAGACCTTTGCTGACCAAGGAGCTGCATCTGACTTTTTAAATCAAAATATTGGGGCTCATTTTTCAGTGGCGCAATTGGAAAAGAAGCCTGCGAAAAAAACACCTGCTGCACCATTTACCACCTCTACATTACAACAAGAGGCTTCTAGAAAAATTTATTTTTCTGTATCTAAAACCATGCAAGTAGCCCAGAGACTTTACGAGGCTGGACACATTACTTATATGAGAACAGACAGCGTTAATCTTTCCAAAGAGGCAAAAGAAGCTGCTGCTGCTGCGATTATAGAAAATTATGGAAAATCTTTCTCTCATCCGAGAGATTTTAGGGGTAAGACCAAAGGAGCTCAAGAGGCTCACGAGGCCATTAGACCGACAAATATGATGGTTCAAAATCCAGTGAGTGACAGGGACCAAGCCAAATTATATGACCTTATTTGGAAACGTACCTTGGCTTCTCAAATGTCAGATGCTCAATTAGAAAGAACCAATGTTAAAATTGCGGCCAACACCCATGACGAACAATTCACAGCCAGTGGAGAGGTCATTACTTTTGAAGGTTTTTTAAAGGTTTATCTGGAAGGAGTAGATGACGAAGATCAGGAGGAACAAGAAGGTATGTTACCTGCAATGAGTCTATCTGAAAGCTTGGATTATCAAAACATTACAGCTACCGAACGTTTTTCAAGACCTCCTTATAGGTATTCAGAAGCTTCTTTAGTAAAGAAACTCGAGGAATTAGGTATTGGAAGACCATCTACCTATGCGCCAACCATATCGACCATTCAAAATAGAGGGTATGTGGAAAAAGGTACTATAGAAGGAACCGCAAGGGCATACCAACAGTTGGTGCTCTCTAAAGACGTCTTAAAAGCCAGTACGCTTTCTGAAAATGTAGGCTCTGACAAGGGGAAAATGGTCCCAACAGACATTGGCATGATTGTCAATGATTTTTTAGTGGATCACTTTGCTTCTATTATGGATTATCATTTCACGGCTAAAGTAGAAGAAGATTTTGATGAGATAGCTCAAGGCACAGAGGATTGGAAAAAAGTGATGAAAAATTTCTATCAAGACTTTCATCCCAAAGTACTCAATGTAGAGGAAAATGCGGAAAGGGCTTCTGGAGAAAGACTTTTGGGAGATGATCCCAAGTCCGGAAGACCCCTTATTGTTCGTTTGGGTAAATTTGGTGCTATGGCACAAATAGGCCATGCAGACGACGAGGAGAAACCCGTGTTTGCCAGTCTTTTGCCAGAACAATCACTGGGTACAATCACTTTTCAAGAGGCATTGGATTTATTCAAATTGCCCCGTGAATTAGGCACCTATGAGGGTAAAGAAGTTCTAGCCAATGTGGGCAGATTTGGTCCATACATTAAGTTTGGAGAAGCGTTTGTTTCTATGGATAGGGCAGAAAGCGCTATGGATGTTAGCTTTGATAGGGCCGTAGAACTTATTGTTGAGAAGCAAAAAGCAGACGCCCCAATCGCACACTATGATAACCATGAAGTGACTAAAGGGACAGGTCGTTTTGGTCCTTTTATAAAATGGAATGGGCTATTTATAAACGTGAATAAAAAATATGATTTTGATGCTTTATCTACTGCAGACATTGCAGAACTCATTGAGTTAAAAAAGCAAAAAGAAATTGAAAAAGTAATACATGACTGGCCGGAAGCTGGGGTTAGAATTGAAAAAGCCAGGTGGGGACGCCATAATATTTTGAAGGGTAAAGTAAAAATTGAACTGGCAAAGGAAGTGGCGGTGGAAGCCATGACCTTGGAACAAGCAGAGGCCATCATAGAACAAAAGGCCCCTAAGAAGAAAGCGGCCCCTAAGAAAAAAACGGCTGCTAAGAAAACGACCACTAAAAAGGCATCGGCTGTTAAAGCCAAGCCAAAAGCAACGGCTAAAAAATAGTATTTAATTTCCCTTATCATCTTTTGACATGGCCTTAGAATTTTTACTCCCCGTCTCAGATAAAGTTTTGGCACATAGTGCACTTTTACCGGAGCAGGCTATTGGAAATAAAATAAAAGTACATACGCAAAAATCAGGGATTCCTCCTTTAGATGGCGTTCAATTGGCTTTTTTAGGGGTACATGAATCCAGAAATGCCTTTGAAAAAAAGCCGTATAGATTAGCTATTGACGCCATTAGAATTCAATGGTACAAGCTCATGTTTGGCAATTGGAATAGTGCTGTGGTGGATCTTGGAGATGTGCCAGAAGGTGCTGAGGTTTCAGATACCTACTATGTGTTGAATCAGGTAGTTTCTGAATTGGTTACTAAGGGCATAGTACCCATTATTGTTGGGGCTACTCAAGATATTACCTACCCTATTTACAGGTCTTTTGATCTGAGTGGGAAAATGGTCAATATGGTTTCCGTAGACAGTCGTTTTGACTTTGGCAGCCAAGATGAATTGATTTCATCTCACTCTTATATGAGTAAGATTATCACCGAAAAGCCCAATAATTTATTTAATTTTTCAAACCTTGGTTACCAGAGCTATTTTAACGCTCAGGAGGCCATGGATTTGATGGATAGACTTTTTTTTGATGCTTACAGATTGGGAAGTCTAACCAAAGATTTAAGCGTGGCGGAACCTGTTTTGAGAGGGGCGCACATTGTAGGTATAGACGCAAGGGCTGTTAGGGCCTCTGAAATGGGCGGAGGCAGTGATTTTTCTCCCAATGGTTTTGATGGCAGAGAAATTTGCACGCTTTCTAGGTATGCTGGTTTGAGTGATACTGTGGCTGTTTTTGGAATTTTTGAAAGTGACAATCATCCTCAGAGCACCCAGATGGTTGCTCAAATGATATGGTACTTTATGGAGGGGTATGGATTTAGACATCCTGAATCTCCTTTGGAATCACCAGATAACTTTATTAAATACACCCTCCCTTTTGAAGACAGGGACTTGGTTTTTTATAAAAGCCAGTTTACACAGCGTTGGTGGGTTGGGGTATCTTTTTTAGAGACTGAGGATAATAAAGCCGCAGCTACGGCGTTATTACCCTGCACAGAACAAGATTATTTAGCGGCTTGTAATCACAATATTCCAGAAAGGTGGTTTAAAGCGCAAAAAAAAGGTTTTATTTAAGTAGCATTATGCTATTTTTGTTAACATTACAAAAAGAACATCTATTATTTTGAAAAATATAATCTCATACACAACTGTAAAAACTTCTATATATAGCATGCTAGCTTTGTTATTATTTTTTAGTTGCAAGTCAAATAACACAAAAGGAGAATTAATTGGTGCTCCAGGTCAAAAATGGTTTTCTGAAAAACCATTCGGAATGGAATTGATTCCAAGTGGTTCTTTTGTCATGGGAAAATCTGAGGAAGATATGGCGAGTGCCTTAAACGCTCCCACTAAAACAGTTACGGTAAAGTCTTTTTATATGGACAACACGGAAATTACCAATGCGGAATACAGACAATACGTGAACTGGGTCAAGGATTCTATTGTGCGTGTAAAATTAGCTGTTTTAGCAGACGATTTAGGTTTAACTCCGGAAGATGAAGGCATTGGTTTATATGCCTTTAAAGAGTCAGATACTACGGACATGACTCCTTATGAAAAATACAAGTTCTACAATGCTCCAACAGATCCTGAAAATCCTTACGCTGGATACACTTTAAATAGGACAGAAGACATTATTTGGAATACAAAAGATTATCCTGACGAGTATTATGCAGAGGTCATGGACCAGCTTTATTTATCTGAAGAAGAGGCGTATAACGGTCAGAGAAGTTTTAGGGTTAAAGAATTAAAATACACTTACAATTGGTTGGATACAGACGCTGCTATTGCAGCGCGTTCTGACAATAGAAAAAATTATATCAGAAAAGAAGTGGCTATGGTGTATCCTGACACAACCGTTTGGATTAAAGACTTTGCCTACGCTTATAATGAGCCCATGCACAACGACTACTTCTGGCACGACGCTTATTCAGATTATCCAGTTGTTGGGGTTACTTGGAAACAGGCTCAGGCTTTTTGCCATTGGAGAACAAAATTAAAGAATGATGATCAGCGTGTTAGGGGAGCCCAAACAGTAAATCCTTTCAGACTTCCTACAGAGGCAGAATGGGAATACGCTGCTAGAGGAGGAATTAAAGGCGGTACTTACCCTTGGGGAGGACCCTATTTGTTGGGAGATAATGGTTGTTTTATGGCTAATTTTAAGCCTCAAAGAGGTGATTATGCTTCAGATACAGCGCTATATACTGTGGAAGCTAAATCTTATGCAGCCAATGACTACAACCTGTACAACATGGCAGGGAATGTGTCTGAATGGACCGCTTCTTCCTTTGATCCAGGTTCTTATGAATACGTGTCTACCATGAATCCTTTTGCCGGAGATAAAAACAATCCAAAGAAAGTGATTAGAGGAGGTTCTTGGAAGGACGTTGCTTATTTCTTGCAGGTAAGTACAAGAGATTTTGAATATCAGGACACTGCGAGAAGCTATGTTGGTTTTAGAACGGTTCAAGATTTTATGGGGGAATCTGGAGAGAAAGACAGAAGACAGTAACATTGAGGTCTTAGTTCCTGAATCATAGTAAAGACATTAAGAAAACAAGAAATTTAAAAATTAGTAGAGCAAGAATCATTCAAAAGCAATTTTTTTTATGATTTTTACTTTTAAAACCAACATTATTTAATAGCATGGCAAAGTCATTAAAACAAAAGAAAGCAGAAAATATGGTTTACGGCCTTGGTGCGGCTGTAGTAATCCTAGGAGCGTTATTTAAACTAACTCACTGGGAGCTTGGTCCTTTAAATGGCACAGTGCTCTTGGCTGTAGGACTTATTACTGAAGCAGGAATTTTTGTCTTTTCTGCTTTTGAAACACCAGAAGATGATTATGATTGGACCCTCGCTTATCCTGAACTAGTAGGTGGGCAAAAGAGCGGTGTAGCCCATCCTGCAGATGCAGATGGTATGCTGTCCAAAAAATTAGACCAATTACTTCAAGATGCGAAATTAGACGTTGCTTTAATGGAGCGCCTTGGAAGTGGCATTAAAAATTTTGAAGGAGCTGCAAGAAATATAGCGCCTACTTCTGCTGCAATTGAATCTACAGAAAAATATGCTTTAGAGTTAAAACAGGCTGCTTCACAAATGCAGGCTTTAAATGACTTATATAAATCTCAACTAGACAGTGCAGGCACTCAAGCAGCGGTCCAAGAAACTATTGCGCAAAATGCTGCTGCATTAAAGGCTCAAATGGAAGCCATGACGGCTAATTTAGAAGCACTCAACGGGGTGTATAACGGTATGTTGCATGCCATGAACAGAAAGTAATAAGATATGGCGTCAGGCAAATTGTCCCCAAGGCAGAAAATGATCAATCTTATGTACTTAGTGTTTATTGCTATGTTGGCCTTAAACATGAGTAAAGAAGTGTTGACTGCATTCGGATTGATGAAAGAAAAATTCGAATATTCCAATGCAGAAATGACTTTGGTAAACCAACAGTTTTTTGATGGTTTGCAAATTAAGGCAGCTGAAAACCCGGATAAATTTGGTCCTTTATTAGAACAGGCAAACCAAATTAAAATAGCATCACAAGTCTATTTTGACTATTTGGAGGGTTTAAAGACATCTATGACGGCAAAATATGAAGACAAGCAAGATTATGAAAGGATGGATAGAACGGACTATCTTGACCAATTGTTTTTTAATGGTGACAACTACTCCAAAGAAGGGAAAGAATTTATAGCGCAATTGAATGCTTTTAAAACTACTTTAAATGGAGCCATTCCTTCTAATTTAACCAATGTTATTAAGGCCTTGGATAGAAGATTCTCTGTTGGAGATGCCCAGGGAATGGTACAAGACAGGGAAGGTAAAAATATTCCTTGGTTGAATTACCATTATGAGGGTTACCCTATGGTGAGTTCTTTGGCTAGTTTTACGCAATTACAATCGGATATAAAAATAACAGAACAGGAGGCTTTTAAGGGTATGTTAG